>Ga0213868_10005477_pt1 | contig 11384 bp, 6 predicted proteins | sample PICome_9_FD_160087 | JGI IMG/M metagenome (GOLD analysis project Ga0213868, IMG submission 160087) | Coastal seawater microbial communities near Pivers Island, North Carolina, United States - PICO127 | ecosystem: Environmental > Aquatic > Marine > Coastal | place: USA: North Carolina | collected...
GCGAATCCACAAGGGCGGGAAGGTCGAGTTCTACCAACCCATTTTAGACCAGTATGAGGATTTGCTCAAGCAGCACCCCGTGCTACAGTCCGTAACGTTCTGCTGGATGCAGGGAGAGCGCGATGCCAATGGCGGGGCGGATGTGGCTTACAAGAAGTCGCTTCAGCAATTGATTGCCAACCTGCGTCGCGACTTGAAGCGCCCGGACATGAACATCGTCATTGGGCGCATCGGGGATTATGCCCCCGACCGCCCCTCATGTGTAGCGGTGCGGCGAATCCAACGCGAAATCGCGGATGAGGATGCTCGCGGCGCCTGGGTCGACGTGGATGATCTGAACGATCGCGAGGTCAAGGGAGTGATGAAGAGCGTCGTACACTACAATCGGCCGGAGGGATATTTTGTTCTCGGTCAGCGCTTCGCCCGGCAAGGGCATGCCTTGATCAAAGGGAAAGAGCCGGCGGAAAACGGCAGGCCGTAGGGCGACAGAATCTGCAATAAGGCGTCACTCATATGACAAGCAGTTTAGGCTTGAGCACGCTCCGAGAGCGATTTCGTTCGTCAACAAATTTGAATATGGTAAGCCCTTCGCCCATGAGAGCTCCCGAAATCCACTACCCTTTGCCTTGCGTTGCCGAAGTAATGTCCTCAGACAAAATCGCCTCAGCACAGAGAATGGCATGTGAGATGGTCGATGCCAACCCCGAGGTGATGGGTGATTAGAGGGGTGGCTGTGTAACCGTCATCTCAAAAATTGGGCAAAAACTAGGGTTTATCTACGTTTTTGGCGGTTCGTTTATCGTTCCTTATGTTTTTGTAACCAATTGGAGCAGAGCGAATTAAGACCAAATAAAACGTAAAGAAATATCAACTACATTCACTCGTAATGAATAGGTCGTCGGTTCGATTCCGATGGGCGGCTCCATTTAAACCCTGAATATCATGGGTTTACACAGTCCAAGTAAGCTCGGCCGACGATTGAGTGGGCGAGGTGCTAGTAGAGGTGTATGAAATAACGGAATGAGCCTACGCTACGCTCCTGAGGAGATTTGTTCTTGCCGTTTCCGACAAGTAGTTTAAAACTGTGCCAGACAATGAAGTCAGCAGGAGGTTCTAGCCAGTCAGCGAGACTAAATTGGGAAAGATGCGGTTGAGTACAGCGATCAGTGTTTCCGAAGCCTTCAAATTTTTGAGGTCTTTGGTTTTTTTATTTTTTTTGGTTGCGTCTTCCATCGGACAGACGGAGCGGTTCGAGCAAATAGGCAATCACCAAGCTTCTTCAGATAGAGTGATAGTTCGATACAAAAGTGGCCTCAGCGATCAAGGTGCAAATGTATTGGCAAACCGAATCAGCACATTGGGGGCGATTGAGGCAAGGGCTTACAAAGAAATTCCTGGCCTAGCCGTTTTACGGTTTCGGGATCCCATACAAACACAGTCGAGTACTGGGATTGAGCGAGTCCCGTTGATCAACAAAATCAAGGAGCTTGAGTCGTCTGGTCTGTTTGAATACGTCGAACCAGATTGGCGACTGAGCGTGAACTTAGAACCGGAGGATTTGGCTTACGCTGATGGTCGCTTGTGGGGCTTAAAGAATGATGGATCAAATGAAGGAGAGTTAAACGCGGACATTAATGCTTCAGAAGCTTGGAACTACACAACTGGGAGCAAATCCGTTGTTGTTGGAGTCATCGATACGGGGATCAGATATACGCATCAAGATTTAGCTGACAACATGTGGAAGAACCCAAACGAGATAGCCGGGGATGGGATTGATAATGACAACAATGGTTATGTAGACGACGTTTTCGGCTTGAATGCTTTAGAAGCTTCGGGAGATCCATTTGATGATAATGGCCACGGCACGCACTGTGCAGGTACGATAGGAGCGGCAGCGAATAATGGCTTTGATCACGTAGGGGTTGCCTGGAATACGCATTTGATGGCATTGAAATTCCTGGATGCGGACGGTTTTGGTTCCCTGTCAGGAGCAATGGAATGCATTGAGTATGCGATTGCGAATGGTGCAGACATAATAAATGCCAGTTATGGAGGTGGAGGCTTCAGTCAAGCTATGGCGGATTTGATTTCGTCCGCTGGCGAAGCAGGCATCTTATTTGTCGCGGCAGCGGGTAACGAATCCAATAACAACGATTCCAACCCCTCGTATCCTGCAAGTTACAGTGCAGCAAATGTCATTTCGGTCGCGGCTATTAATCGCTCAGATATGATTGCGGAGTTTACTAATTTTGGGGTTATTTCTGTCGATCTAGCAGCGCCAGGGGTCGATATTTTTTCGACAACCGCAGACTCAGACTCGTCTTATGAATTTTACAGTGGGACGAGCATGGCAGCTCCTCATGTTTCAGGGGTTGCTGCACTGATTGAGTCGTATCATCCGGGAATTTCAATTAGTGAGACGCGAAGCCGCATTATTGATACTGCCCGAAAAATTCCCGGCTTGCAGTCGAAAACGGCGTCGGGGGGGACGTTGGATGCGTTGGAAGCGCTAGCTGCAGATAGTGACGGCGAACTTGAATTATCGCTCTCTGCATCTGAAAATGACTCAATACTTTTGCCAGGAGAATCGTCGCTATTTCTTGTAAGTGTTCGTGACCTTTCGCCAGTTTTAGGGGCTACTGTTACTGGTTCGATAGAGGGTCTAGATCCAATCGAATTTATGGATGCGGGAGGCGAGGGGGACATGATTGCGTCGGATGGAATATACTCTTCGAGAATCATGATTCCAGAATCGTTGTCGGTATTAAGTTTAACTGTCACCGTTTCAGCTCCGGGGAAAAATACCGGTAGCTTAACGAGAGAGTTCGCGATAACTAGCCGTCCTCCCAACGATAGGTTCGAAAATAGACAGGTTCTTTCGGGTGCAGAACCTGACGTTTTGGGGTCCAATATTGCGGCGACACTTGATAGAAACGAACCAGTAAACCCGGCTTCAAGTGGTCCTCATTCAGTCTGGTGGGAATGGGTCTCTCCAACCAACGGGACAGCTGTTATTACAACCATGGATAGCGATTTCGATACGACTCTGGCTGTATACGAAGGATCGTCTGTAGAGAATCTTGTGCTTTTGGCTTCGAACGACGACTTCAACGGGCTGACAAGCAAAGTTTCGTTTGCTGCCCAAGCCAACACTTCATATTCAATTCAGGTAAATGGTTACGGCGAATCAGTTGGTAGCATAGCCTTAAATTATCCCAACGCTAGCGACGGCTTCTCAAAGCCGATGATAATCGCGAACCCCTCAGATCTGACAATTGTTTCTGGAAGGACAATCAGCCTAAAAGTGGAAGCTCAGGGTTCAGAACCTTTTTCGTATCAATGGTTGAAGGATGACGTGGCGATTGAAGGGGCAACGTCTTCTTCATTGGTCAAAGAATCAGCTCTTCCTGAGGACAGCGGCCTCTACTCAGTTCAGGTTTCCAATGCCTTTGGGTCGGTCAAAAGCTCGCCGGCCCTTGTCACGGTTGAGAGAACAGGCGTGTACGCTGCAAACGATCAATTCGAGGACGCTATTGAGCTGAAAACGATTTACGGTAGTAGTGGTCCGTTTAATTTAGGTTTGTCATCGGGCGAAGCTGGTGAGCCTAACCACGCAGACGTCTCATTGCCGCTCAATTCATTGTGGTGGAAATGGACAGCGCCCAGCGATGGGCTGTTCAAAATAAAAACTGATGGTAGCGATTTTGACACCACACTAGCTGCTTATTCAGGATCGTCTTTGTTGGCCCTTGACGAGATTGCCTCAAACGACGACGCCAATGGCCTTCAGAGCGAAGTTGCAATAAGTGCAACCGAAGGGGAACTGTTTTACTTCGCGGTTGATGGTTATTCATCCTCTATCGGGGCCGCCTTCATAGAATATAGCTTTGAGGCAGCGGATCAGAAGCCATCCAACGACAATTTTGCTGATAGGGAGTCTTATGATGCCAATCAAGTGGAGATGGCAGGCACTAATGTTGGAGGAAGCCGTGAGAATGGTGAACCAATCCACTTGGGAGAGAGCGAGCCGGAGTCAACATCGTGGTGGAGTTTCCAAGCACCATCCAATTCCATAGCATCCGTATCAACCATCGGAAGCAATTTTGATACGGTTGTAAGCGTATACAAAGGCGATACCCTCGAAGAGCTTGTGCCGATCGCATGGAATGACAACGGTCTTGGATCTCTCCAGAGCTTCATTGAGTTCGAGGTAGAGGAGGGAGCAGCGTATAGCCTTGTAGTTGGGGGCAAAGAATCCCAGGAAGGACAGATCATAGTGAGCGTTGATTTCGAGACTCAACTAACGCTCGGCGACGCGACTGAAGCTAGTAGCGATATTCAATTTTCTAACTCAAGCAATGCATGGCGGGCAGTTCGCTCTGTTGCCTCTGACGGTGAGGACTCGATTCAAAGCGGATTTCTGCGTGCTGGACAGGCAAGCAAGATAAGCGTCGAATTGGAAGGCCCTTCAGTATTATCATTTCTTTGGAAAGTTGATAGCGAAGAGGACTACGATTTTCTCCATTTCGAAGTAGATGAGGAATTGCAACAGAGCGTAAGCGGGTCCACGGGATGGCAAAGAGTCGAGAAGATTATCTACAGTGGATTGCACTCGATATCGTGGAGCTACGAAAAAGACGATACAGTAAGTGTTGGCGCAGATGCTGGTTGGGTGGATAAAATAGAAAACCTACCACTTCTTGACAGTGATGGGGACGGAGTTCCTAACATTGTGGATCAATTCCCAGAAGATCCTTTTGAGGCTGTAGATTCAGATGGCGATGGCATTGGGGACAATACTGACCCATATCCTAATTCCATTCAGACCGATATAGAGTCTGAGGGTAGTATTCAAATCCCCACTTCATGGAGTTCAGATGATCTACTTGAGTGGAAATTATTTCAGAATCAGGAGAGTTCTATAAAACTATACATCAGGAATAGAGAACAGCCGATCGAATGGACATTGGGATCAAAGGAATTGGGTAAGTTGAATCGAATCTTAACAGGGGAATTGTATGGGCTGGAGTCTCGAGAGAATCAATATTGGAATTATATTAAAAAGCCGAAAGCACCAGCTCTTTCTTTTGGGAATCATGAAAGTGGATCTTTGTATTTTGCGAAAATGTCGGGGGAAATGACCATCATTTCCGGCGATATAGAAAAAGAAAGGGAACAGCGAATTCAAATATGTTTCGATGGCACAAACTGCTGGGATATCGTATGCTATTTAAGCAAAGAGCTAGCAACAACTGCTGAGCGTGAGGAACTTGAAGTTGTAATTGGGTCGATTATGTCGAATCGGATCAAGAACAATGACGGGGATTCTGACGGTGACGGGCTTTCCGATTTTGATGAATTAATTTACTACGGTTCGTCTCCGGAAAAAATCGACTCAAATTTGGATGGTTTCAGCGATGGTGAGATTGTTGATTCGGGTGGTGATCCTCGAGATGATCATAGTGGCCTAGTTCAACTTTTGAAAACGTATCCATCTAGGATAGGTCTATTCTCGGCAGTAGATCTCGCTGCTGCTGAGGAGTCCGCTAAACTGCTCGGCCAATCCCTTGTTGCTTCAAACCCCTCTTTATTCAACCTTTTTACTGAGACTGAGGTCAACGCGGCGGAAGCGATGGCTAGGACGCTCGGCCAACAGGATGTCACCGCTTCGCCTGAAACCTACGAGCTGGCGACAATGGCTCAGGTTAGTACTGCCGCCGAGGCCGCCCGCTCGATCGTCAATGTTTCGGCTCGTGTCGCCCTTGGAGAGGGCGAACTCGTCACCCCTGGATTCGTGGTTCTTGGCGAGCAGAAGAAAATGCTTATCAGAGCCGTGGGGCCGAAGTTAACAGATTTAGGCGTTGGGTCGCCGCTTCCAAATCCAAAGATGACTATCTATAAAAGCCGTTTTGATGGAAGTCCCCCAGATCAAGTGATGGCAGTTGACGATTGGGCGAATTTACCGTTGCTCGATAAGATGAGAACCCTTGACGCAATTGAAGCTGCGGGTGCATTTCCGCTCGAGCCGACGACAGACTTCCAGGGTCAAGCCATGCCGACAAATGATATGAAAAGTGCTGCGGTTCTCGTAACGCTCGATGTAGGGGTTTACACAGTACAGGTTAGCTCGGCCGACGATGGAGTAGGCGAGGTGCTTGTAGAGGTGTATGAGATTACGGAATGAAGAATCACGTAAAGCAAGTAGCTTATCTTTTGGTGGTAGACGCCATTTTCCCAGCAGATTGATCAGCCGATTATACCTGATCATAGGTGCAAACCTTCCCACAGTTTGTAACAGAAATTTGTTTTTGATTAAGAAGCGGCTCAAGCTCGATGGCCCTTGAGCTATCGAGCACTTTCGGAAGTTTTTTCGTAACGAAAAATCCGTTCAGAAGAAAACGTGACTCCTGCATACTCGTACCAAATTTCGTCTTTTATTCTAAAAGGTATGGCATTTTACCTGTTTCCTTCAAAAAGGAAAGTCGCAGGTTGCCGTTCTCGGTCGTACGACTGAGGCTGCACAAATAAAACAGCTTGGAAGCCGTGTCCTACTTTAACTTCTGTCTGAACAACCAGTCCCAAACGTCGGGTGTTGGGTCGCAATGATCACTGCTGGAGTGGGTGATGAAGCCTTTTTCCTGGTCGTCGCCTTTATAATAAAAGCTGTAGATGCTTGAACCGTGTTTAACGTCTTTGAGAACCGTGAACTTCATGTTTCCAGCCATTTCTCTCATCGCATCGAAAATTTCGCTGGAGAAACTAAAAGGTACTGTAGGATCGGCATCTCCATGGAAGGTCCAGATGGGGATATTTTTGAAACGAGCCTTGTCTTTCCATGGAGGAATCCCTCCGGCAGAAGGAATGGCCGCTGCAAAACGCTCAGGGGCAGCCCATATAGCATTCCAGGATCCTGCTCCTCCCATCGAGTGTCCCATGACGTAGATACGCTTGGTATCCACGCCGTAATCTTGGGAGATTTTATCCACGAGAAGAAAGGCCATGGTTAGGCTTCCTGTGGATACCGTGGTCGTTGGGTAACGGCCTGAGTCAAAACGTTGTTTCCAAGCCGGACTGAATCTCGCTATTTCTTCAGCGGTCAATTTTGGAATTTGTTCATTGAAAACGGACCAGGAATCCCAGGACTGGGGAGCAACGACGATGCAGGGATATTTATCGCGCCAGACCTTGTCGACAAATACTTCGGTCCAGTTCCGCATCTGCGTTTCATTGTCGTCTCCGATACCACCACGTCCGTGCAAGTTGAGGATCAGTGGATAGCTCTTTTTTGAGTCGTAATCCTCAGGCAGAAGAAAGCGATAGGGCATACCCTCGAAGTTGAGAGCCTGGTAAGCGTTCAATATTTCAGGAGGGATGCCGGCTCCTTTGTTTCGTTTTTGATTTTGTGCTGATAGTGTAGATGAACTCAGGATTATGAGGCTGATTAATACGGATATTGTATTCATAGGGTAGACGAGCTTCTGGTAGGGCAACTGCGACCTCGCAGTTCCGTTTCTAAACTATCAGGATCCATATTGTTGAGGATCGCGGCGTAAAGCTAATCTTACAGTTATTGTTGATAGGAAATCTTGGATAGGGTTGGTCAGGCACTGTTTTTCCCAAACAAAGAGAAGGTCGATATGGAGGCCTTTTTCGCACATCATACAGGCAAATTTCGCCAGAGTGTAGGCGACAATGTTTGTTTATAACGTGAATACCAAGGCATACGGAACACGATTCGGTCGAGTTCTTTGAGAAGGATGGCTTTGGCTGTGGAGGGCTTAAACCAGACTTCGTTGAACTCGCTACCTTCTTGCTTATCCCAAACTTTGAAAATGCGACCGACCAGACCCTTCTGGTCGAGTTACCCAAACTGAGCAATGGCTTTCGGTGCTGTTGCTTGGAGCAAGCACATCTCTCATAGTGATAAATAAAGCATTGAGGGAATAGCCTTTGGATACGCTTTCAGATCGGTCACCTTGCTGTATTCGTACGGTCGAGCATGATGTGCTCGGAGCGGTAGTACAGAAAGATACACGCGAGGGACGCCGCACACAAGAGATGCCATATAGCGTGCGCCTGGAATACGGTGTCGGGGCCGGAGAATTTACCATCGACGCCCAATTGCCGTATGTAGACAGCGAACACGATCACTGCCAAGGACAGGGGCGCCCAGAGTTTATGAAAGCTCGATTTGCGTCGGAAAAGATCGGCTGCGCAAAAAAAGACCATCGTGAAAGACAACGTTGTTAGTGTCGTTCTTGACGACATTTCCCACTTGTAGACGTAGAAATACAAGCTGGCGGCGAGCATGCCAGTTACCCAGATCGCATGGGTGCGCCACTTTGGGCCAGGCACCTTTGGCAGGTTCCGCTCCAGATTCATCGCTATCAGCGCAGTGAGTGAGGCATACATTGATGCCACATCCAACTGTTGTCCCCACCGCGTCAGGCTGGCGTGAAAGAAGCCGCTGCCTATGCCAAGATAGATACAGCCAATGCCGAACAGGGCCCCATATATTGGATTCTGCACAATATACCCCGCTCTAGCGTCATGCTTTCGTTTTGAGTCTAGCCAGGCTAGCGCAAGGGCGTAGGCACCGACGGCGACAAATCCGTAGTTTGACCAGGTATTTGCACGTGTGCGGAAGACGCTGCTTTCGTAGATGCGTTCGGCGTAGGAGGGGTTGAGCAGTGCTTTGCCCGCCCCCATGCTTTCCCACACATTGACTTCGCGGTAGTGCATGAACAGCAGCGCCAAGACGAGGATGCCTAGCACGAGGCACGATAGCACGACCGTGTGAGCGCGTGGGGTGAAGTCTTCGAAGCGATAGCGTTGGGAAAGAGTCACAGGGGGATTCTGAGCACGTTTCGGAGAGGTTGAAGGTTGTTTTGGCTCTATCAAGTTAGAAATTCCGTGGATTATTGGGACCGCAAGGCTTTAATGGTGACGTTGGTCGAGTTAGACGGCTGGCACTCGTCGATTTCGCGAAAATGACCTGCTGTATCAGTCTATTTCCTGCGGAGTGTCTAGGACCGCTCGCTACAATACTGGCTTGCTGGTATCCTAGATCCGGTGAGCTAGTCTGAATAGAATACGGGTTTTTCGTTCGGCGGGATGGGATCGACACCGTCCCAGTGATTCGCTTCGATTGCCGATCGTCCCAGCGGGGTATCGCTCCAGTAGGGAGGCGTTTGATCACACCGTCGCTGTTCCGGATCGTTGGAAGGGCCTTGGCTGATATCGGTGGCGGTTCCAGTTTAAATGATTTTAAGTTCCTGTTTACAAACAACCTTTCAGTTCGTTTAAATCAAGTTAAGTTAAGAGAGCAAAACGTATTCAAATAGCATTTACGTTAAGATTTTATTAATCTTTTTCGGTTCGTATCCATCTCTAGCCGCAAGTTATTGGATAGGCAGTGAAGGCCCGGAAATCTATTTTTCGGATATGTAAAACCATGAAGCGGCTAATTCTTGGGCTTCGATGATTTCATCATGGGACATTTTTTCCGAGACTTTATGCCTGTAACTTCCCGCTTCCTCGTGTCCATTTATCGATGCAATATCGTACCATTTATGAGCCTGGACAAAGTCCTGGCGGACAGCATGACCAAGATAGTGCATTCGGCCGAGTGTTGCTTGGGCTGAGACCTCTCCAGATTCTGCCGCTAACTTATACCAAAAAAGAGCTTTTTTGTAATCCTGGATCAATCCATATCCGTAATAGTACATCGTGCCTACCAAGGCCTGGGCAGTTGCATTTCCGTTATCTGCTGCTGCAAGAACCGGCTCAATGAAATCATCATCATCTTCTTCGTTGGCCCCGAGACAAAGGCTAGCTCCGCGAAAGGCAACTACTGTAATAATGATGAGAATCAAATATTTCATAGCTTAACACCGAAACTAAAAATTCACTAGAGTGCAAAGTATTTCAATCAAGCCTTGGAGCCTTTTGCTTTACGGCAAAATAACGTTGCGAGTTAATCCTGAAACAGAATACGCATTTTACCAAGGTTCGCTTGACGAATGATATGTGAGCAAAAGCAGCCAACAGGAAATTCGTTAAAGTTACAAAAATAATAATCCCGCTTGGAGTTAGTTTTATCCCTTCATGGGTAGAAATTTGGATTAATTTCTTCCATCATGTCATTTCAGTTGCCACTGGTATCCAGTATCCTTTGAAAAAAGGTTTAACATAATGAGTAAAATTACAAAACTGATCACTGCAATTTTTCTAATTAGTTACATGCCTTCGAGCGTTTCTCAAGTTGGGGAAAACAGTATTGTATTGAATCCAAATCTGGCATCAGAGGAAGATTTAATGTCGCTTAAAGGAATGTCGCCTGTGATCGTGAAAAGTATATCTGAGGCTAGGCCGATTTCGTCGAATCTAGATACTGAAGAAATTATAGGAAAATATCTCTCGTCAGAAGCGAGAAACAACTTGCGGACTAAACTTTTTCTTCCGGTTAACCTCAATACGGTATCTGATGAAGAGTTGGGACTGGTTCCGGGAATTAGTAGCAAGATGAAACACGAATTTGAGGAGTATCGGCCATATATCTCGATCAGCCAATTTCGACGGGAAATCGGGAAGTACGTCGACAACAAAGAAGTCGCCCGGTTCGAACAATACGTTTTCGTTCCCATGGATCTGAACTCGGCTTCATCAGATGCTCTCATGAGCATTCCCGGCATAAGTCGTAAGATGGTTCACGAATTCGAAGAATATCGTCCCTACACTTCCATACAGCAGTTTCGCCACGAAATCGGCAAATACGTTAACGAGAAAGAAGTCTCTAGGCTTGAGCGCTATATATTTATCGAAGAGTCAAATTAGCTGGCCACATTCAATTTACCTTTTTAGCGGGGAAGTTAATCGCTTCTGAAGGGTGAAATCTGTCCAATATAATTCATTCTCACAGTTAACGTGGTTGGAGGTCGTTCACTTTTGCCAGTCTTAGCGACGTTGAAGTAAGGTAGGTATCATGTTTGCGATAGCTGCAAGGCAAGGCGGCCTTCTCTTAGGGCACTTCGGTTTGATGCACGTAAACGGCAACGGCGCCTCTTAAGATTACAAGTTGCCTCTGGGAGAGCGGTTAGTCCGCCTTTCTTGTCGAGATTTGGATTGACCACGTTCGCGTTAGCCTCGACTTGGGCGAAACCCGCTTGGGAAAGCTCAAACATATAAGCATTGTGATTATCTTGGCAATAGGCGTAGATGTCTCCTATTTATGATTACAGGCCGTATTTGGAAATGTTGAAACTATCAATTTTATTTGGTTCCCGTTATTTCTCATGGGCGATTTTGTTCGGTCCGGTATTTTGGATCAGTTGGCAATACCTTTCAGGAGCCCTGTACTATGGTGAGTTCATTCATTTAACAGG
>Ga0213868_10005480_pt1 | contig 11380 bp, 13 predicted proteins | sample PICome_9_FD_160087 | JGI IMG/M metagenome (GOLD analysis project Ga0213868, IMG submission 160087) | Coastal seawater microbial communities near Pivers Island, North Carolina, United States - PICO127 | ecosystem: Environmental > Aquatic > Marine > Coastal | place: USA: North Carolina...
TTAGTTATTGAAAACGGTGAGATTAAAGGGCGCGTAACCAGTATTTCATTTAGTAGCAAAATAGAAAGGGTCATTGGCTTCGCCTATGTAGATCCTAATAAGGTGGAAGCCGGTTCTAGATTTGAGATTAAAACTGATAATGGCTCAATGGTTAAAGCTACCGTTGTTAAAACACCATTTTTAAATAGTAAAAAGGAGTTTTGATATGTCAAACGCGATGAAATCGACCCCCGTTGCACATTCTCAACAAAAGCTTAACCCAAAATGGGGTGAGGTAAATGGCATGCGAGTAGCCATGAGCTTCGATACTGTTGAAATAGAACAGGATAGAAAGCAAAAATTGGGGGTGACAGATGTAAGTTGTCGTCAAAGATTTGGTGTTAAGGGTCCACAAGCAAGTCAATGGTTAACAAGCCATAAAATTAAAACGCCTGATTCAGTAAATTCATGGGTCTTGGATAAAGACGTTTTAGTGTTAAGACTGGGCAGTTCGGAGTTTTTAGTTGAACAACAAGTTTCTGGTGAGGTTTGTAAACAGCTAAACGAGGCAAGTGAAGTCAGTACTGTAGGTGTTTACAAGGTATTACGTGCTGATGCTGCTTTTGTAATTAGTGGTGATCAAATACTGACTATGTTTTCAGAACTATGCAAATTAGATTTGAGTGAAAAAGCACTTGAGCCTAACCAGTTAATAATGACTCAAGTAGCAGATATTTCAGCAACGCTAGTGCCTGAAATAATAAACGACCAATTAGTTATACGCCTGTGGTGCGATGGCACCTATGGCGCCTACATGTGGAGAGTGCTACATCAACTCGCTCAGGAGCTGGGTGGTGGAGCAGTAGGCTTAACTAATTGTTTTGATAATGATCAAAATTAATAATTATACATAGGGTGAATATATGAATACTGTAGAAGAAGCTAAAAAATTCCTTAAAGATAACGATGTCAAATATGTCTTAGCACAATTTGTAGATCTTCATGGTGTAGCTAAGGTCAAGACTGTACCTGTTGCTCATGTGGAGACTATCTTGAATCCAGGTGCAGGGTTTGCAGGCGGCGCGATTATTGGTTCTGGTATCGAACCTAACGGCCCTGACTATTTTGCCCGCGGTGATTTATCTACATTATCATTACTGCCTTGGCAAAAAGGTTATGCACGTATCATCTGTGATGGCCATGTTGATGACGAACCATATGATTACGACACGCGTGTCGTTTTGAAAAATCAAATGGCTCGTTTGAAAGAAAAAGGTTGGTATTTGTATACAGGTTTAGAGCCAGAATTTTCGTTGCTTAAGCTGACAGAAGCTGGTCAGATCGTTCCTGCAGAATCAACAGATACGCTAACAAAACCTTGTTATGACTATAAAGGTATTACGCGTAGTGCTGAATATCTTGAACGAATGACGGAAGCTTTAATTGAAGCTGGTTTGGATATCTATCAAATCGATCATGAAGATGCTAACGGTCAATTTGAAATCAACTATACCTTTGATAACTGCTTAAAAAGTGCTGATGACTACATTATGTTCAAAATGGCTGCCAGCCAAATTGCACATGAAATGGGTATGATTTGTTCATTTATGCCTAAGCCATTTACTGATAAACCTGGTAACGGCATGCACATGCATATGTCGATTATGGATGAAGACGGAAAGAAAAGTTTATTCCATGATGACAGTGATGAAACAGGTCACGGTTTATCACCATTAGCCTATCATTTCCTTGCTGGTATTTTAGAGCACGCGCCTGCAATTTGTGCCATTGCGGCTCCTACTGTGAACTCTTATAAGCGTTTAGCTGTTAGCCATTCAGTAACGGGTGCTACATGGGCGCCTAGTTATGTTTCTTATGGTAATAATAACCGTTCAACAATGGTTCGTATTCCATACGGCCGCTTAGAATTACGCCTCCCGGATGGTAGTTGTAATCCATATTTGACTACAGCTGCAATCATTGCTGCGGGTCTTGATGGTGTGGAACGTAAATTACATCCAGGCGCAGGTAATGCGGGCAACTTATTTGCTCATACCCATGCTGAGCTAGAAGAAATGGGCATTGGAATTTTACCTCAAACTTTAATCGAAGCCACTGACGCCTTGGAAAGAGACACCATTCTTTGTGAAGCATTAGGCGAAGGTGTCAGTAGAGAATTTATTAACTTAAAACGTGCTGAATGGGCGGAATATCAACGTCATGTTTCAGATTGGGAAATCAAGCGCTACGTAGAATTTTTCTAAAAATTAGGAGCATATTATGTGTGGAATTGTTGGATTATTAGTAAAAAATGAAATGCTGAGACCGCAAATAGGTAAGTTAATGTTACCTATGCTCATCGGCATGACTGAACGTGGACCTGACTCGGCTGGTTTAGCGATTTTTGGTTCATCATCGAAAGACAATGAAAGAAAGATCAGTTTATATACCTTTGATCCTGATTTTCTTTGGAAAAAACTGAGCGATGATTTTCTTGCTCACCTTGGTAGTGACGTCCATCTTCAGCAAGTAGCAAACCACGCTGTTATGACGACACACCTTGATGTGAATCTAGTTAAAATCTGGCTTAAAGAGCACTATCCAACAGTACATATTTTGTCTGTAGGCCAGTTAATGGAAGTCTATAAAGACATCGGTACACCTGCACAAGTAGCAGAGCGTTATGGCTTTGAACAAATGAGCGGTACGCATCTGATTGCTCATACTCGTATGGCAACTGAATCTGCTGTTACACCTGCAGGTGCTCATCCATTTACTGCTGGTGAAGATTGGGGCCTTGTTCACAATGGCTCATTTTCTAACCCAAATAGTATCCGTCGTATGTTGGCACATAAAGGTATCAACTGTGTAACAGATAATGATACTGAAGCTGCTTGTCGCTTTTTAGAATGGCGTATGCGTGAAGGTGATGATTTAGAAGCAGCATTACATGCTGGTTTTGAAGAGCTTGATGGCTTTTTCACTTTATTAATGGGCACAAAAGACCAATTAGCATTAGTACGTGATCCTTTCGCTTGTAAACCAGCCGTTGTTGCTGAACATGATGATTATGTGGCTATTGCATCTGAATATAGATCATTAGCTCACTTACCAGATGTTAAAAATGCGAATATTTATGAGCCTAAGCCAGAGGAGCTCTATATATGGAAAGTTTAAATATACAAAAGAAGACCAGAGGAGATGAATATATGGAAACTTTAAATCTTGAAGAGACTAGTGTTAGGGAGATTAATCAATATCTTCATAAAACACTACCTGAATCTAAGGTAACCGAGATTGAAATTATTAATCCAACTGGCGAACACAATATCGCGGTTGGCATGGATACAGAATGTACGATTGATGTTCGTGGACATGCAGGTTACTACTTGGGTGGAATGAACAAAAAAGCGAATATTACGGTACATGGCAATGTGGGTAATGGCGTAGCTGAAAATATGATGTCAGGTAGTGTTCATGTTAAAGGTTTCGCTTCAGCTTCTGCTGGTGCTACTGGTCATGGCGGTACGTTAGTCATTGACGGAGATACAGGTTTACGTTGTGGTATCTCTATGAAAGGTATCGATATTGTTGTTGGTGGCAGTATTGGTAATTTCTCAGGGTTTATGGCGCAAGCTGGACGAATGATTGTTTGTGGTGACGCGGGTGAAGGCCTTGGTGACTCGCTTTATGAAGCGGTTATATATGTCAAAGGTACTATCAAATCTTTAGGTGCTGACGCACAGTTAGAACCAATGACAGAGGATGATTATACAGCTATTAAAGCTCTACTTGATTTTGCTGGATTTGATCATGATCCAAAAGATTTTAAACGCGTAGCTTCAGCAAAACAGTTATACAACTGGAATGCTGATGCCAACCAAGAATATTAAGACTGGAGTCAATCACTATGAGTAAACATCATTTAGAAGAAAGCGTTGGGTTTAGTAGCAAGACCAGAGACTATATTCAGCGTGCCTCTTCAACAGGTTTATATGAAATAAGAGGAATAGGGGCAAAAAGAGCATTGCCATCATTTGATGACTTAGTTTTTCTTGCTGGTTCTGCTTCACGTTATCCTTTAGAAGGCTACCGTGAAAAATGCACTACAAAAACAGTTTTAGGTACGCGTTTTGCCAAGAAACCTATTGTATTGGATACACCTATAACAGTTGCCGGCATGAGCTTTGGTGCACTTTCAGCAAATGTGAAAGAGTCACTAGGTATGGCCGCTACTAATATGGGCACCTCTACAACAACAGGCGATGGTGGTATGACACCAGAAGAGCGTAACTCTTCTAAGACATTAGTCTATCAATGCCTACCATCACGTTACGGTTTTAACCCTGATGACGTTCGTCGTGCCGATGCGATTGAATTAGTTATTGGTCAAGGTGCTAAGCCTGGCGGCGGCGGTATGTTGTTGGGACAAAAAGTTAATGCTCGTGTAGCAGGTATGCGTACTTTGCCACAAGGTGTTGATCAACGTTCTGCATGTCGTCATCCTGATTGGACTGGACCTGATGATCTTGCGATTAAAGTAGCAGAACTACGTGAATTGACTGATTGGGAAAAACCTATTTATATCAAAATAGGGGCAACTCGTGTCTATCATGATGTGAAATTAGCTGTGCATGCAGGTGCTGACGTAATTGTTGTAGATGGTATGCAAGGTGGTACAGCTGCAACACAAACAGTCTTTATCGAACATGTTGGTATCCCAACGCTTGCAGCGCTTAGACAAGCGGTTGAAGCTTTGGAAGATATGGACATGATGGGTACGGTACAGTTGATCGTATCTGGTGGTATCAGATCAGGTGCTGACGTTGCTAAAGCGTTAGCTATGGGTGCGGATGCCGTTGCTATTGGCCAAGGTATGATGATCGCACTTGGCTGTAATAACGAGTCATATATTAAAGATGGCGAACATCACTCTGCGGCAGCCGATTACGAGGCACTAGGTACAAAAGCTGGTTTCTGTCATCACTGTCATACAGGCAAATGCCCTACAGGTGTAACAACACAAGATCCGATTCTTGAGCAACGTATTGAACCTAACGTTGGTGCAAAACACGTTACTAATTACCTGAAAACACTGACTATGGAATTAACAACTGTAGCACGTGCTTGTGGTAAATCTAATGTTCATCATCTTGAACGTGAAGATTTAGTTGCGTTAACACTTGAATCAGCTGCTATGGCGAAATTGCCATTAGCTGGTACATCTTGGATCCCTGGCGTTACTGAAAACAAGTAACACATTAGGGGAGTATTAAGCCAAGGATGGCTTAATCCTTTAAGTATACAAAGATGGCTACAGGTTTAACTACGCTGAGCCTAATTATGTAATTTTAGTAGTACCACCTTAAGCAAAAAAGGAGGTCCGATGTCTAATGAAATTATTTTAATCAAGTATGCCCATTTTGGGAAAGTAAATTATTATCAAAATCGCTTACCTTTCTGGTGATGAACTCCTTCATAAAATCTAAAAAACCTTTGTAATAAATAGAAAAAGGAATGATGAGATGAGCGAAAATTTAGATAAAAGAATCCACGCACTCTATGTGCAAGACTTTCTGTTTGCGTGGTTCGATGTAGCCTTCTTATGGGCTGCAGTCGGTTTTGTTTTATATTTTGTTTTACAAATTGTTGATGATAGTGCCATTCGCATAGCTTTGTATTGCAGTAGTGCTGTGTTATTAATTTTTAATACCGCCTCAGTCAAAGCTATGACCAATCACTACAAAGAAGACAAAGATTATATTTATGGTTTGGATATCAGACATATGGATATGAATCGAGAAATAAAATTGGCTAAAAAAGACAAAGTAGCTATCTACGTTAACAACAATAACTAATAAAAAGCTGAGAATAAATAAATAAAAAAATCATAAGAGAGAGAAAAATAATATGAAAAACATATATATACCGCCGAAGCAACGATGGTTCGGACAAGCGTTTGATAGTATTTTCATTTTAGTTTTAGTGTACGCAAGTTTAATGGCCCCTTTATTTTTTGAATCTGAAGAAGTGGTCAATCCCGATAATATAGCCGTCCAAGTAAGCCCGTCCTGGGAATCACTCAATGTAAATGCTGTTGAACAACAGCAGTGGGAAAAGTTAGGTTTTGATGCTGAAAGTGCAGGAGAAATCATCAATGACCGCTTTGACTATACCATTGAACCAATTTCACTCATTGTTACTGCTCTAATTCTGATTGGATATTTCATTTTTATGCTTCAAGTATCCAAAAAAGAATATCGAGAAGTCATTGCCGAAAAATTTGGGTCTCCAGAATAAACTGGTTATTACACGACGAGGTAACATTATGAATGTATGGGATATATTAAGTTATTCTGCATGGGTTGGAGCTGGTCTGTTTCTGCTTTGGATCGTGGTTGATGCCATTAAGGTATCAATTAGATATGACGAAGATTTACTGATGAGTTCACGTGAAGGTTTGGATGAATTGGATCCAGATCAAAGCCACTCTCAAGCAAGGGAGACGAATCATGGAAAATAATACGACAACCGCAGATAGTGGCACGCAGATGAATATGCTTAAAGTGCTGACACCGTTTCATGTGTGGGCATTAGGAGTAGGTATCGTTCTAGTCGGTGAATTTATGGGCTGGAATTTCTCTGTTGCTAAAGGGGGGGCTTATGGTGCCTTAATTGCTTGCTGGGTAATTGGTTTGCTTTATTCTTGTGTTGCAATGATAGATTCAGAGGTCACTTCAACAGTGGCGGCCGCTGGGGGACAATACACTCAGGCAAAACATATCGTAGGGCCCTTAATGGCTTTTAATGTAGGGCTTTATCTTGTTATGGCTTACACCATGCTTGAAGCTGCTGATGCATTAATTGTTGGCGATCTTATGGTTGCGGCGGCGGCTACTTTTGGTCATGTGGGTTTAGATCCTAAACCGTTTGTTGTTTTAACAATCGCTTTTCTTGCGTGGTTAAATTATCGAGGTGTTTTTACTACCTTGTCACTTAACTTTGTTATTACTATGATCGCTTTTTCTTCTATTTTAGTATTGTTTATAGCCGTTGAACCAACTAATCCAGGCGAAGTTTTACAACATAAAGGGTTATTAACTGATTTGCCTTATGGTTGGATTGGTGTGGTTGCATCGCTACAATTTGGCATGTGGTATTACCTTGGTATTGAAGGTACTTGCCAAGCTGCAGAAGAAGTACGATCAGCAGGGCGTTCTATTCCATTGGGCACCATGGGTGGAATGATGACCTTGTTAATTGCTGCAACATTAACATGGTACATATGTACTGGTTTGTTACCTTGGCAATATCTAGGACAGGCATTTACACCACTTTATGATGCAGCTAGCATCTTAGGCAGTACTAAACTTCAAGTATTATTATTTGTTGCCACCATGTTTGCTGCTATTGCTTCTGCTAATGGTTGTATTAATGATGCTGCTAGAGCTTGGTTCTCAATGGGACGCGATAGTTATATGCCGTCGTTCTTTGGTGCTATTCATCCTGTATATCGAACTCCATATCGTGCGATTATATTTTTGGTGCCAATCGCGGTGTCATTTGCCTTTACTGGCCTATTAGATCAAGTTATTACTTTTTCTATATTATCTGGTTTGTTGGGTTATACCTTCATGTCACTTAATGTGATTAAGTTTAGGAAAATGTGGCCATTAGGTAGTATCCATCGTGGCTATGTACATCCATTCCATCCACTTCCTGCCTATACGTTATTAGCACTGTGCTCAACAACCTATTTTGCTACTTTCCTTGGCTATGGTTCATCATTGTTATCTATTTTAGCCTTCTATATTGTGGCTTCAATTTGGTTTACTGTCCGCCGATACAAGTTTGTAAAACGTGGCGAGCAATTCACTATGTCATGGCCTCGTCCAAAAGGGTTCTAATCAGATAAATAGTGGTTAAGTGTAAAACAAGATGAGTAGAGCATCACTCATCTTGTTTTATTACCAAAGAGGAACCAAATTATGACAACTAATTTATCATTTATCGTCATTTCATCACTGATAGCGATGTCAGTTTATTTTTTATTTCAGCGTTCACAGTTAGCTATTAAAAAAAACAGAGCGATGATGTTCGATAACTGTGATGGGATGTTAGCTAACGTTTCAAAAGACTATGAAGGCAATGGTTTTCCAATTATAAATGGCCATTATGGTGGCTTTGATGTCCAGCTAAATCTTATTCCCGATACTATTGTAATGAGAAAAGTGCCACCACTGTGGCTAATGGTCAGTATAAAAGCAAATAAGCAATCTACAGGTACGCTGGATTTTATTGTTAGACCACAAAATAGTGAGTTCTATAGCCCCGGTTGGCGTTGGGATGGCTTATTCAAGACACCGTCAAATTGGCCTCAGCATTCTATTGCTAAATATCAGAATACTAAAGCATCAGTGTCTATTTTAGACAAGTTTATACCTGACTTATTTAGAGATGAAAAAGTAAAGCAATTATTAGTAACGCCAGATTCACTAAGAATTACCTATATGGCAAAACAAGCTATACGTGGTGAGTATTTATTAACTCGTGGCGCAGTATTTGATGAGCAACCTATAGATAGCGATGCTGTCAAAAAAATTATTGAATATGCAATTGCAATTCGAAAAAGTATAGAAGAGGAGAGTGCGTAATGACTCAAATTTATGAAGATGTAAAACAAAGAAAAGCGCCGCTAAATCCATATCTAGTATTGCTAGTAGCGATAATATTACCTGGCGTTGGACAGGTGTTAAATAACAGCGCCCTGAGAGGCTTAATCATGCTTGGTTTTATGCTGATGCTTGGGGTTTTAACCTATCAGGTAGCAAGCCCTGACGTATCGGTTATAGGTAGGTTTGCAGGTGGCATATTCATCTACTCGATCATGATTTTTGATGCCTACTATTGGGCAAAATATCGTTCTTTAGTTTTTAATAATTAAAAATTTCTGAAACCTTTTTATGTAAGAAAGAGGTTATGCACATGTTAAACGTAACTAATAATAAGAGTAAACAAGCACTTTACGATGCTGTTAGTGGACAGCAAGGTCTGACAATTTTATCAAATACATTTTATGACTTTGTTGAATCGACGCCAGAAGGGCGACCTGTAGCTAAGCTACACCTGCGAGGCCATGGTATTGGCCATGCACGTATAGAGTTGGTTAATTTTCTATCAGGTTTTTTGGGTGGGCCAAATTTATTTGCTGAAAAATGGGGCCATTCAAATGTAAGGCATATTCATGATCATGTGAATATTAATCAACAGGCGAGTGATTCTTGGATGTCCTGTATGGAAATGGCGATGAATAAACTAGATTATGACAATGAGCTAAAACAGCGCTTGAGAGAAAATTTTCTGGTTATAGCTACATTGCTAATTAATGAATAGATGGCGAACTACGTTATCTGGAATATAAATTAAAAGCTTCACGTTACACCATACTCTTTTGGGAGTAACGCCTAGTAGGAATAGCCATGATGCTCTGCAAGAAAGATAATGTAACTGCAACATAGTTGTTTTCTCTTGGCCCACTGAGTGGGCGCTTTTGAGGGATCTTAATTGGTCCCTTTTTTTTAAGAAGGAACTCAACAATGAATAGAATTACTTTTGAGTCTACGGATATAGGGTTTAAGCCATGAATTTTCCATTGCAGTTAGAGTTAGTTGATGTTCAGAATACGCCAGATGTAAGAGAATTTTTAATAGATCAAGTTGGCATTAAGGGCATACGACATCCTATACGATTCAAAAGCAAAGATGGTGATCATCAATCTGTAGTGGCCATGTTTAATATGTACGTGCGTTTACCTGACCATGTTAAGGGTACTCACATGTCTCGTTTCGTAGAGATACTTAATGCACCTAAACGTGTATTTTCTTTAGAAACGTTTGAAAATCTCACGCGTGAAATGTTAGACAAACTGGACGCTAAAGCCGGTGAGATTGAAATGCGTTTCCCATATTTTATTAACAAAACTGCACCGGTATCAGGTGTAGAAAGTTTGATGGATTATGATGTCGTGCTCACTGCAAAAGTGCAGGACAATCTCTTTAATTTGACGATCAATCTTATGATACCGGTAACAAGCTTGTGTCCTTGTTCGAAAAAAATAAGTGAGTATGGTGCTCATAATCAAAGGTCACATGTCACGTTAACGGTTAATTCTTCTCAGTACATTTTGCTAGAAGAATTGATTACCTTAGTTGAAAATCAAGCATCCAGTCAGCTCTATGGATTACTTAAACGGACTGATGAAAAATACGTTACGGAATATGCTTATGATCACCCCAAGTTTGTAGAAGATATGGTGCGTGATGTAGCGGGTGAACTTTCAAAAGACCGTCGAATTATTAATTACGTAGTTGAATGTGAAAATTTCGAATCAATACATAATCATTCTGCTTATGCAAAAATTGAGAGGACTTTATGAATAATACAATTTATCCGGCATCATTCGGCACTAATTCTGTTAACGGTATCTCTTCTATTACTGACATTATTAAGGATATGGGTCAGGGAAAAATGGTTGTACTGATCGATGATGAAGGGCGTGAGAATGAAGGTGATCTAGTATTAGCAGCAGATTTTGTTACCCCAGAACATATTAATTTTATGGCACGTTATGGAAGAGGCCTTATCTGCCTGACATTGAATGAAGCACGCTGTAATCAGCTCGATCTTCCCTTAATGGTCAAAAATAACAAGGCCAGTATGGGCACCAACTTTACCGTATCTATTGAAGCGGCCCATGGTGTAACAACTGGGATCTCTACGGCTGATCGTGCACGTACGATTCAGGCTACCGTTGCCAAAGATGCTAAGCCACAGGACATCGTTAAACCGGGTCATATTTTTCCATTAATGGCTCAAAATGGCGGCGTTTTAGCTCGTGCAGGACATACTGAAGCAGGTTGTGATCTAGCCGAACTTGCAGGTCTTGAACCTTCTGCGGTTATTTGTGAGATTCTAAAAGAAGACGGCAATATGGCAAGGTTGCCGGATCTACTTGCCTTTGCTAAAGAACATGGGCTCAAAATTGGTAAAATTGCAGACTTGATTCAATATCGAAATCAGACTGAAACCTTGGTTGAGCGAATCACTGAACGCAATATCCAAACGGCATACGGCATTTTTAATCTGATAGCTTATCGTGACAGGACAACGCAACAGATCCATATTGCACTCGTTTATGGGAAGCCTGATCCAAAACAAGCTACCTTGGTTCGTGTTCATGAGCCACTTTCCTTGATAGATCTACTTGATATGGATAGTCCTACACATAGCTGGGGTATTGATCATGCAATGATTTCTATCCAAAAAGCAGGGTGTGGCGTAATTGTGTTATTGCGAAGAAATGAGGATGAAGATACCTTACTTAAACGAATACAAAATATAG
>Ga0213868_10005481_pt1 | contig 11378 bp, 18 predicted proteins | sample PICome_9_FD_160087 | JGI IMG/M metagenome (GOLD analysis project Ga0213868, IMG submission 160087) | Coastal seawater microbial communities near Pivers Island, North Carolina, United States - PICO127 | ecosystem: Environmental > Aquatic > Marine > Coastal | place: USA: North Carolina...
AGCGAAATCGTGAAGCGCATGGTGATCTTTGCATATGATACGCCGCGCTACTCAAGCGAAGACTATAAGCGGATGGCGGTTCAGGACTTTGCAAACGAGGCAATGGGTGTCTGCTACGGCTCGGATTGGTAATTGATATGACAAAGATGACAATGACACAGTTTGAGGATGCATATCGCGAGGCGTGGTCACGTATGGCCAAGATCGAGGGGCATAAGCGCAAGCGTGAGCGCAATGAGGGCAAGAAGCCGTCGGGGATGGTGCCAGACGCCACGCTTGAGCGGGCGGAGCAATGTCTGAAGGTGCCGATGACGCGGAAGGATCTGGTGGTGTCGATGCACCTGTCGAATGATTATGCGAAGAAGGTCATCGCCGAATTGAAGAACCGGGATATGGTCGTTCTGTCGGGATATGTGCCGGTCAAAGGCTCGAATCGTCCGGCTGAGGTGTGGGCCACGAAAGGCTATGAGACGGATGTTGTGTTGACGACGTACGAGCGGGTGCTTGCGGTCATCGGGGCAAAGCCGACGACGACAAAGGCGATGATGACCAAGACGGGATTGACCAAGTATCAGATCATCCACCAAGTTCGTAAGATGTACCGCGAGGGAACCATCGACAAGCTCAACAAGGATAAGCCGGAAATTGGGCAGTTCGATCAATGGGTGTTGGTCCAATGATCCAGCCACCAATCATCAATGAGTTGCAGTGGCGTGGTCTGTCGGTTCCGTACGGAGGGCACAGTCACATCAAGACGAAATGCCCGGCGTGTTCGGATCGACGCAAGAAGCGCGACGAACGCTGTGCAAAAATAACTATTACGTCCGACACCTCTGCTGATCTAAGGTGCTTCCATTGCAGGCACGAGGAGGAGATCCGGGCGTGACGCCAAGGAACGAACGTATTGCTTACCAGATCCACGCTGTGGCGTCGGAGGCTGGGTGGAACATGACGCTCGATGAGGTTGCAGACGCCGTCGGAGAATCGAGGTACGTGGTCAGGGCAATCATACGACAGAAGAAATGGTATGACCGATTGCGAACGCAGTCAGTTGATTACAGGGCATACTAAGCCGAACGAGCCTCTGAGCCGCCCGTGTAAGAACGTGGCGGCTCTCTGCTTGTGTAGGGTAGCGTACGGGTGAGGATGGGGCTGTGTGGGGTGCTGTGGGCGCTCTCAGGCACACACGGGGACCGATACAGCCACGGGCGCGGGACACAACAGCCTGTTGGCCGAGCCTCTGGATTGTACCAATATCAGCCCTGATCAGGGTGCGTCATGCAACCTAGAGGGTGTGTAATCTGCTAAGTCATTGATATCATTGAACCCGCTTGTTAACATAATGGGCATTATGGGACAGTTAGCGCTAACATCGGCCCGTATCCACCTGATCAGCAGACCCCCCCCCGGGTGTGCGGGATGGCGGGGGCGGCTGGTACAGATACCCCCACACGCACCAATCCAACCAATCCCAAGACCCCGCCCCCTGTTTTGAAACACACCTTCCAAAAAAAATTTTGCAGGTGTATTGTTTGGGGAACGCAACATGAAGGGAATGAAACATGGCGGGACAAAAATTTAAGCATATGGTTTTCAAGCATCTGACCGACCTCGGCGGGCCGGAATATGTTTTGGATTACATCGGCGACGGCGGCACGGTGAAAGCCCTGTCGGAAAAAACGAATTGCAGCCGCAGCTTTCTGAGCCGGATGCTGAACAACACGCCCGAATACCGCGCGGCTTTGGATGAGGGTCGGCGCATTTCGGCGGACAAGATGGCGGACGATAGCTTGGCGATGGTTGATGAGTTGTCGACGAAAGAGGATCTGACGTCGCAGGACGTGCAGCTTGCGAAGGAGCGTATCAGCGTTCGCAAGTGGATGAGTGCGCTGAACCATCCGGATCGCTTTGCGCCAAAGAAGGAAGAAGTTACGATCAACATTGGTCAGCTGCACCTGGGCGCGCTGAAGAAGATCAAGGCCGAGATGATTGACGTGACGCCGGTGGCGGATGCGATCAAGGACGGGACGGTCGATGAGTGATGATGTTAATCCGCTAGAGGATTTCGCTCGGACGTATTATGCCGACCCGGTTGGCTTTGTGCGTGACATGCTGGGCGTTGAGCCTTTGCCGTATCAGGCGGAGTTTCTGGAGGCGCTTGCGAAAGGCGAACGGCGGATCTCGATCAGGTCCGGCCACGGGACGGGGAAGTCTACGGCGTCGAGCTGGGCGATGCTGTGGTTCTTGCTGCTGCGGTTTCCGAACAAGATCGTGGTGACGGCCCCGACGAGTGGGCAGTTGTTTGATGCTTTGTTTGCGGAGCTGAAGCGGTGGATTAACGAGCTGCCCCCTGCGATCAAGTCGATGCTGTCGGTGAAGTCTGACCGGATTGAATTGATTGCGGCCCCGAGCGAGGCGTTTATTTCGGCTCGGACGTCGAGGGCGGAGACGCCGGAGGCTTTGGCGGGGGTACACAGCGACAACGTCATGCTGGTGGTTGACGAGGCGTCTGGCGTGCCTGAGCAGGTATTTGAGGCGGCGGCGGGGTCTATGTCGGGCCACTCGGCGGTGACGATCATGCTGTCGAACCCGACGCGATCCAGCGGGACGTTTTTCGAGAGCCAGACGCGGCTGTCGGGATCGTGGTGGACGCGGCGGTGGAGCTGCGTGGAAAGCCCGCTGGTTTCGAACGAGTTCGTTGACGAGATGCGGCTGCGGTACGGCGAGGACAGCAACGCCTTCCGGATCCGGGTGCTTGGCGAATTTCCGATGGCGGACGATGACACGATCATTCCGTTTCACTTGCTGGAGGCTGCGACGAACCGGGACATCGTTCTGGATGACGGCGCGGGAATTATTTGGGGGCTGGACGTTGCGCGCTTCGGTACGGACAAGACTGCCCTCGCGAGGCGGCAGGGGAATGTCATCACGGAAGTGAGCCGGTGGCAGGGATTGGACCTGATGCAGACGACCGGGCGGGTGAAGGCCGAATACGATGGGCTGCCGTCGAACTTGAGGCCGCGCGAGATCATGGTCGACGTGATCGGCATGGGCGGCGGGGTGGTTGACCGGCTGCGTGAGCTTGGCCTGCCGGTGCGGGGCGTGAACGTGGCGGAAAGCCCGAGCATGGGGGATACCTATGTGAACCTGCGGGCGGAGCTTTGGTTCAAGATGCGGGGCTGGCTGGAGCAGAGGAACGCCAAGCTGCCCAAGGACGAGCAATTGATTGCGGAATTGGCTTCAATCAGGTATGCTTTTGTCAGTAGCGGCAAGATGAAAGCCGAGAGCAAGGACGACATGAAGCGTCGCGGTTTGCCCTCGCCCGACTTGGCCGACGCGGTTTGTTTGACGCTGGCGTCCGATGCGGCGACTGCGATGGGCGGTAAGGTTTCGACGTGGGGACGCGCGTTGAGGCGGAATTTGAAGGGGATAGCCTGATGATGGGTTATGGTTACGAGAGCGGCGACAACAGGGTCAACGCCATGATTGATATGATCAACGGCGGGGGCGCTGGGCGCGCCGGTGAGAAGTTCGAGGGTGGCGGGCTGCTGAGTATGCTTGGCAACGCCTTCGCCACGCCCTACGGCTCCGGTTCCGCCCCTACGGCGACGTCTGGATCTGCTCCCGCCCCGACCCAATACAGTCGCGTGGCCCCACCCCCGATGGCGGCCCCGATGCAGGTTCAAGCGAACCAGTCGCCCTATGAGATGTTCGGCGGCCAGGCACCTGCCCCATATGCGGCGCAGTCGCCGATGGAAATGTTCGGTGGGCAAGCACCGGCCCCATATGCAGCGCCAGAACCCCAGTACAGCGGGCGCGGTTCCGCCGGTATGCCCTACCCCGAATGGGTTCAGGACGATGAGACGCGCAAGTTGTTCGACTATTTCCGGATGCAGGGCGTCCAAGGTTACTAATCAAAATACGACAGGCAAGGACACAGAGCATGGCTTACGGCACCGAAACATCATCATCAAAAAGATCACCTGATGGTATTCAGGTCGCTGGGATTTTTGATCTGCTCAAGCTGGCTGAAAAACTTGGTATCGACGCCACCGACATTGCAAGTGCGGCTCGCCGGGGAGATCCGGAAGCATGGTACGACAACAAGGCGTTTGTCGGGCCAACGGGGCGTGTGGCGACTGAAATTCCAAGCGGTATCGACCCAAGGGATTTGAAAACCTATCAAAACCTTGGTGACTTAGTTCAAAATGCTCCAACCTTGGAAGATTACATGGGTGGCACAGATCTTGGCCGAGCGCTGGGAGCTGATCTTTCTGGATATAAGGTCGGAGTTTCCCCATTGCCTGGCGGGTTTGAGGCAGGTGTGACTGCGCCATCATATGCCAACCTTGGCGGCGGAGAGAGACGATTGGTGCAGCCAGGATTTATGGCATTCAACCCAGGAGCCGCAAGCGATATGCCTGGGCTTATTGAGCATGAAGTCACGCACATCGGACAAAACGCTTTAGTTACGCCGGGCGGGACTAATGTTTCAGACGCCAGCTTGCTTGTTGATTATCTCGACGCTGTAAACCGGGGTCAATCGCCGAATATGGCAAAACAATTCGAGGCTATGGTTCCAATGAATCAGGCCGGACGCCGCCCATATGTAAAATACCTACATTCAATGGGCGAGGCCGAGGCAAGGGCGGCTCAGTTGCGCGCTCAAAACCCCTCACTTCAAACGGCTCCGCCAAACATTGAGCAATACAAGTGGAACAGCACAAACACCCCGCTCAATTCATCATTGTTTTATGAGAATTACCGCGCCGATGACGAACTTGCCAAAGAATGGCGCAAGGGGCTTTTGTCAAAGGGGGCTATGCAATGATTGATATCGGGAACATAGAGGGTCGTCGCTTTAGTGATCTTTGGGATCACTTGAACACAATGGAGAGAATTTCATTGCTTGATTTTTGGGTTTCAGAGGAGATAACGTAGATGGCTGGTCTTGATGACGCAGTACGTTTAATTTTACGGAATGGCGACGGTCTAGGTCGAGAAGTAATTCGCAAGCGCGCGGAGCAGATGGCTTTAAAGCGCGCTGACCGCGTGCGTCCCACCGGTGATCTTTTAATGCCAGAGACGGTTGACGCATACCGAAAAACGCTCGACATGGTGCCGCAAGTGCCATTCCGAGATAGGCAGCCCGGCTTGCCTAGCGATGGTAAGCTCCCTGCTGGCGGGCGCATGGCCCCATTGATTGAAGCGCAGGACGACATTGCGGCAGAACTGTCCCGCCGGATGTCGGCAGGTGTTGGTTCGCAAGATCAGTATTTTTATCACACTGGCCCAATCCGCGAGATGGCGGAAAACGCTGGTGTCCCGCAGATCCCATTTATGAATAGGTTTTCGGCTTATTTTGGAGGCGCATCTCCGCGCACACAGACAGAGCCAAACATGCTAAATGCTAGCATGTTGCAGTATCGAGCAGCAGAAGGTCTGCCTATGGACCGTCCGGTTCTTGGGTTAGCAGGGCCGGACCCAAAGACAGGTGCGCCTCCAGCAAATGATGTGGGGTATCCTATGATCATAGGCACGCACCCTGGTCTTGCTGGGCGACTGGAAGCGGACCCGTTTGGCAATTTTGCATCCAATCCAAAACCAAGTTCTTTCGCCCTAAATACAGCAGGTAATTTGCAAGGTGGGACAATGGACACGCACGCGATTAGAGGTGCGGTCCTTTCATTTGACGCGGCGTACCCAGGTCAGATCCCGCGCCAATGGTTTAAAACGGAAAATGCGTTTGACCGGTACAGGGAAGGCGGAATTTCTCAAATCAACTTGGACAAGGACATTGATGACGGTCTGAAGTCGGCTGCATCAAAGGGTGTGAAGTCTCAAGTTGAATACGGGCCAATGGCCGACATTTACGAAAATGCAGCGGGACGAATGAGCCTTGCTCCTGCAGAAGCTCAAGCTCTTGGTTGGTTTGGCATTGGTGGGCAAACTGGTCTTCGCTCCGAGTCGCGCAGCATTGTTGGGCTGATGAATGACCGAATAAACATCACGGCGCAGCTGTTAGGATTGCCTCAAGAAACCGTGGCAGCGCTTTACGCACAGGGGCGTATTCCGCTGGCTGGCGTTGGTGGTATGGGGCTGCTATCCAGCATTCCAAGCGATCCACAGCTCCAGAGCGAAAGAGGAGGGTTTTAGATGACACCAGCGGAAAGAGGACAGCTTGAGAACGCATATGGGCAGCTTTACTCGCTTTATGAACAGGGTGGGATAAGGCCTGCCGAGCTGACGGCACTTCAGCAGATTGATGATCAGTTGCGCCCAAAATGGGATGCGGCGCGACAGAAATTTGAGCAAGAAACTGCCCCAACATTGCAGGCGCGGACGCCATCTGTCGCCGAGGATATTGGTGACTTTCTTGGCCGTGGCGCGACAGATTACCTTGGATTCTCCAAGCGCGGCGGGCAATCACTGGGCCGCAAGGCGTCTGGCCTGCTTGAGCTTCTTCCATTCGCGGGTTCGGCTGTATCTGGCGCGCAATCACAACGTGACCTGGCAGCTGGTAATTATGGTTCAGCGGCCTTGAATGCCGGTGCCGCTGTGGCGGACATGTGGCCAGCTCTTGGCGCGGCGCGGCGAATGGTTCGAGGCCCGGCAAGCGCGGCCCAAGCTGCGGCTGATACTTATCAAGTTGGCGGACGATTGAGCGCCCCGTCAGGCTATACAGCGCCAAGAGGTAGGCCGTCTGAGTTTGCCTTGTCTGGCAGCCGCTATGAAGCAAGGCCGATTAGCGCAATTGAAGAAGCCGCGACGGATTACATGAATCGCCGTGGCATGGACACAAGCCCTATTACAGAATATCCTGAGTTCAGTGAGGACCGGGCAAGATACATCGCCGCTGCTTACGACCAGATGAAGCATGACCCAAGCAACCCAGACGTGAAACGCGCGTATGATGCAATGATTGGCGAGACTCTGGACCAATACAACGCACTGAAAGGCAGCGGCATTGACTTTCGATTTATTCCGGAAGGAATGCAAGATCCTTACGCCGCGTCTCCAGCGATGGGGTATAAGGATTTGGTTGAAAACGGTCGGCTGTGGGTTTTCCCAACTGATCAAGGTTTTGGGACGTTGGGCGCTGATGTGGCGGACAATCCGCTTTTACAACGGGTTGGCCAAATAGGTGATTTGCCAAATGCAACGGCGAATGACGCATTTCGAGCAGTGCATGACACCTTTGGACACTTCGGACCGGGCAATCCGTTTTTCCGCCGACAGGGCGAGGAACGCGCCTTTCTGGAACACCAAAGAATGTATTCGCCGGAGGCCCGTGGCGCGATGACAAGCGAAACGCGAGGGCAAAATAGCTGGCTAAACTCTGGCCCATATGCCGCGCAAAACAGATCTGCTTTAGGTGCCGACACAATTTTTGCAGATCAGAAAACGGGCTTGCTCTCACCGTGGGCATGGGAGCCTGGCGGAATGCCAAGCCAAGCGCAAACCAAAGAACTTCAGGACTACATTCGGGGACAACAATGGAAATGATGAAAAACGGCCTTGGTCATAGACCTCCAGGAGCTTGGGCTTTGGAGGAAGATGAAATGGAAGAAAAGGCAGCGCAGCAACGCGCTGCTGAAGACTTGAAGAAAAAGAGCAATACTGATGCCGCTTAAAAAAGGATCGTCAAGGAAGGTCGTATCTGCTAACATCAAGCAGGAAATGAAGGCTGGAAAGCCTCAAAAGCAAGCGATTGCGATTGCACTGCGTAAGGCCAAGAAGGGCAAGAAATGAGCATCTCGACCTACACCGGGCTGAAATCTGCAATTGCTGACTGGCTTTTGCGCGATGATCTGGCTGCGGTCATCCCGACGTTTATCAGCTTGGCCGAGGCGGATATCAACCGGCGTGTGCGCCACTGGCGCATGGAGAAGCGGGCCACGACTGAGCTTGACGACCAGTATTCTGCGCTGCCGTTTGATTTCATTTCTCCGATCCGCATGAGCATTACGGGCAACCGATTTGCTGAGCTTGAGGCGGTCGGGCAAGCTGAGATGCTGGCACTTCGCAGCGGCAACAACAATGGGTCCGGCTCGCCGCAGTATTATTCGATCACGTCCGGCGAGATTGAGGTTTATCCCAGCCCAGCAGGCACGTTTACGCTTGAAATGGCGTATTATGGCCGGATTGATGCTTTGGGCGACGCCAACGCGGACAACTGGATGCTGACGTACAGCCCAGACGTTTACTTGTATGGTTCGCTGCTTCAAACTGCACCATACTTGAAGGATGACGAGCGCATCGGCATTTGGAAGGGGCTTTATGAGGAAGCCATCGCCGGTTTAATTCTTGAAACTGATAAAGCCAAATTTGGAGGCTCTGGCCTTCGTTTGAAGATAAGGAGCTATTGATGAGCTTTTCAAACACATACGAAACCAATGTCTTGAAATGGGCATTTAATGCAGACGCAGTTACTCGCCCCACAGCGTGGTATTTGGGCTTGTTTACTTCAAACCCAGGCGAGACCGGCGGCACGGAGATCAGCGGCAACGGATACACCCGCAAGGCTGTGACGTTTACTGTGTCTGGCGATACGGCCACAAACGGCGGCGCGGTTGATTTTGACGCGGCGACGGGATCTTGGGGGACTATCAGCCATGTTGCAATTTTTGACGCTGCATCTGGCGGCGCTCAAATTGCCTACGCTGCGTTGACGGTTTCCAAGGCCATTGATACGGGCGACATCCTGCGGTTCCCCGCTGGTGACGTTGACGTAACGCTTGATTAAGGACTTTTGAATGGTCACTCTCGTAAACAGAGCCAAAGTAGCCACTGCCACCACAGGCACAGGCACAATCACTCTTGGTTCTGCCGAGAGCGGCTATCAATCCTTTGCTGATGCGGGTGTATTAAACTCTGATGTGGTTCGCTACGTCATTGAAGACGGTACAGCTTGGGAGATCGGAACTGGGACTTACTCCGCTGGAACCCTGACGCGGACTGTCAGCGAGAGTTCCAATGCCGACGCTGCGTTGAACCTGACTGGCTCTGCGGTGGTGTTTGTTTCTGCTACAGCAAATGACTTCTCAACAACCATTGACGGTGGTTCTGCTGCTACGATTTACCTTGCATCCCAATCTCTTGACGGAGGATCGGCATAATGGCTGACCAAATTCAACTTCGCCGTGACACCGCTGCTAACTGGACAAGTTCCAACCCCACTCTTGCCTCTGGCGAGTTTGGCCTAGAGACTGACACCGACCAATTTAAGGTGGGAGATGGGACAACTGCTTGGACGTCTTTGGGCTACGGTGGTATTCAAGGACCGCAAGGCATTCAGGGTATTCAGGGTATCCAAGGCGATACAGGCCCACAAGGTCCACAGGGTGACCAAGGCATTCAGGGTATTCAGGGTATCCAAGGCGATACAGGCCCACAAGGGCCACAAGGCGAACCCGGTGAAGTCACTGCTGATGGCACATTCACGCTGACCAACAAAACACTGGTTGACCCTATCATCACGGGAACTGTGGTTGAGGATGTATTCGCTTTGACGGGCACAACGCCTGCTCTTGATCCATCCAACGGCTCTATCCAGACGTGGACATTGACTGGTGCATCTACACCCACAGACAGCCTTTCCGCTGGTGAGGCTATTACGCTCATCATTGACGATGGCACGGCATATGAAATCACATGGCCTACTACAACATGGGTCAACAACGCTGGTGCGGCTCCTACGCTGGCCACTGATGTGCCTACAGTCATTGCACTGTGGAAGGTTGGCTCAACGCTCTACGGCGCTCTTGTTGGAGATGGTTCCTGATGCTGTGGTCTAAAGCGATAGGTGCTGCTGGTGCGGGTGTGGACGCAATCCTATCCTTAGAGACGCCAACAGGGGTAATAAACTGGACCGGCTCATCGCCGTTGGTTCTTGACGCGTTTGGGGAATACGGAGTTACGGCTCTATCAGACCAAACGATACTTGTGAAGATGTGGGGCGCTGGCGGGGCTTGTGGCTATAAATATACGGAATCAATAACGTCCACCTCGAATCAGCGTCCGGGTGCGGGCAGTGGCTACAGCGAAGGAAACTTGCTTCTAGCCTCCGGCGCACAGTATGTAATGCAGGTCGGTCAGGGCGGGGCGCGGACAACCGACACGTCAGACAATGGTGCGACCTATCTGGCAGGGGGTGTGAAATCTTCCTTTGGTGGAACGCAGGGGGGTGGCTACACCGGACTGTTTCTATCGTCCGTTAGCCAAGCCAATGCACTGCTTATCGCGGGCGGCGGGGGAGCGGGCGGCGACACCCAATTTGATTTTACTTTTGGTACGGGGGGTGGCCCTACAGGCGGCGGGTCTGGAGATGGCAACCAGTCAGGCACGGGGGGGACTCAAGTGTCAGGGGGAACCCCAAGTATATATAGCGGTGCAACTGCGGGGTCGGCACTTCGCGGTGGTACTGGTGCCAATGGGGCCACTGCTGCGTCTCTGGGCGGCGGCGGCGGTGGCTACTTCGGCGGCGGCGGTGGAAACGTGGGCGGCGGCGGTGGTGGATCAGGGTTTGTGTCGACAAGCTCGATCATTACTAGCGGAACAACGTCCAATGGCTCTGGTTCCTCTCCGGCAAATGCAGCCGACCCTGAAAGGGGTACTTCGGGTGACGGCGGTGTGTCGGGGACAACATCTGGAAGCGGCGGCAAAATTATCTTGAGCGTAGCATAGGAGGCTTAAATGCCACACCTGAAGATCACAAACGGCCAGCCTGAGACATACTCAATCGGGCAACTGCGTCGTGACAATCCGAATACGTCTTTCCCGAAGTCGCCAAGCGATGCGCTTCTGGCAGACTGGGGCGTCTACCCATATACCGTGCAGGATCAGCCAACGGTCAACTTCATGACCCAGACGCTCACGCCTACCGCGCTGACAGAAATCGACGGTGCGTGGACCCAAGGGTGGGAGGTCAGCAGCCTGCCCGCCGAAGACGCGGGGCGCAATATCCGTAATCAACGCGACAACCTCCTACAGCAAACTGACTGGATGGCCTTGAGCGACAACACGGTGACACCAGCTTGGGCATCGTATCGCCAAGCGCTTCGTGATATAACCGCACAAGAGGGCTTTCCGTTCTTGGTAGGTTGGCCAGTTAAACCGGAGTAAGACATGCTAGGATTTTCCCCTCTCGCCTCCGCTCCACTAGGTGATGATGGGGGTGTATCTGAAGCTGCGATTCTTGCGTCAGCATCAACGTCGTCGACGTGCGTTGTTAATGTATCTGGCGCAAGAGTTGCTCAGGGTGCGGCAGTATCCACCTCTGCATTGACTACAGCCGCGACGGCAAATGTTTTATCTGCTGTTCTTGCATCGGCTTCAGCATCGGCGGCGTTAACGGCGAGCAGTTCTGCTGCATATGT
>Ga0213868_10005483_pt1 | contig 11376 bp, 15 predicted proteins | sample PICome_9_FD_160087 | JGI IMG/M metagenome (GOLD analysis project Ga0213868, IMG submission 160087) | Coastal seawater microbial communities near Pivers Island, North Carolina, United States - PICO127 | ecosystem: Environmental > Aquatic > Marine > Coastal | place: USA: North Carolina...
TGCGCCCAATTCGGACTTACTTGGTACAGAATACACAATAGTGTTCGGATGAAAGGTTGTTACCTTCTCGCCGCCATAAGTCTCAGATTTCAGATCAGATTTGCTGAATAGGAAATCGCCTTGGACGACGCCGTTGATACCAAGTTCAGGAAGATACTTCAGCGCATCTTTAAGTTTAACAGCCAAATCGCCGCTAGTATCAGCATCTACTTCATCAGCTGTCTTATATATTTTTGGGTTCTTGTTAAAAATTCCTTTCTTCGCCACAAAGAATTTGCCGTCATTCGGGTCTGTTCCAGCAAATATAGCAGGAGCGCCATCCCACTTAACAGTAGTAGAAACGCCCCGACTACTATTGCCAGACAACATGTCACGCAGAGATCTAAGCAAATTAATAGCTTGTCTAGTACCATTTACACCACCATTAAGAACAGCATCTTCCAAATGTTCCATGTGCGTGTTCTTTTCTTCAATTAAGAATGTGTTAAACTTCTTCATGGTCATCTATCCATCTTTGAACTTTCTTCTTAGCATCAGCCACATTCTTTGATGCTTCGATAGGGTGCTTTGGTGTGTTCCCGCTCATATCAAATATTGTGGGTTGTACTTTCTGAGAACCATCTTTGTTCATCTTCATGGAATCCATACCAGATAACCGAATCTCAAACTTACCGTCCGAGGTCACGTGTTTAAAGATTTTCTTATTACCCGCACCATATCCATCAGGAACTTTCTTCCATCTTACCTTTTCTTCTGCTAAGAATTCGCTAAATTTTTTCATTGATACAACCTCATTTCGGTACGCAGTTAGGAACGGTCTTGCCGCCTTTCTTCTTTGTGCCAACTTGCTTGTGTGAATCCCAACAAGGGTCGGAATCTTCAGCAGCGTATTGTTTTTTGAGCCTTTCGTATTCTGCCTTTCTATCTTTAGCTCGCTTGTCGAGGTCAACGCCCCTTTTCTTCAGGCGGCTCGTCAACCTAGCAGCTCCTGTTTTACCTTCATTATATACTACAGAAGCAGTAGTGTCAAGAACTTCTTCTTTCATTTTCTGAGGTTTCTGTGAGGAGATCCATTTCATCGCAATTGAACTCTCTGGCTTTTGCTTGGACCATGACATAATCTTCTTATATGCCATCAGCGTAGATCTCTCAATATCTGATCCCTCAGAGTTATCAACGATAATCATTTTATTGCGAAACAGTCCTTGGAATCTACCAAGATTAGCCTGCACATCTTTCCACATCTTCTCTACCATATCATTAGGCAATGAACGTGATCGCTTTTTATTTCTGAGAAGAGCTGTTTCAAGATCAGTGTTGACAAATATCATAGTAACATCATAGCCGATCTTTCTTAGGTTGTCAACCTGAGTTTTGATTTTAGTGTAATCTTTTCCAGTACCATCAATCACAAGACCGAGCCGACCTTCGAGCGCACGTTCCATGATTCTGCCAGTCAACGCCTTTGCGCCAGCCCGAACCTTTTGTCCTTGAGCAGAAGCAATGTCTTCAGGATCAGTTGATAAGCCAGCCTTCTCCAAACCTTTCTCGAACGCATTATCTGAATTGATCAGTTTAAACCCTAATGCTTGTAGAGCTGTTTTGCCAACAACGAATGACTTGCCCGAGCCAGGGCCACCAGCTAAGAACACAGCCTTAAAAATAGCTGGGTCGTTAACACCTTCTGTGAGTTCTTGTCCGGAATTAAATTGATCGAATGTGAGCATATCTGGCCTTAGTATATCTTACAGTGTATTGATGAGAAGTCGTTTTTCTTGATGCTTGAGTAGTAGCAACTCTTTAGAATGTCTGGCTTACTTGTCAGCAATATCTCAAGGTAATATGTCAAGAAAGCACCAGCCTGTATTTGCACTTGAGAAGTAGGAAACGGCGATACTTTATCCACAACAACAGAATTATTCAACAACTTAGGTAGTGTTGTATTTAGGTATTTGATTGGATCATTTAAGATCTTTGCCTTGTCGGATGGAATATCAAACCCATTAGCAGATGCTAATTGAGGAAACAGAAGAGCTGATACAGCACCTAGCTGCACGTCAGAACCCTTTTGCCTTCCCTCGAGAAATACGCGGATATCTCCAGCCTTTGAGATTGTGCCAGCCTTGTAGCCGACTCTTAGATTGAAACCGCTTATATTGCCCTGAGTCTCGAAGATAAAGTTCTTTTGGAATGGATCGAACAAAACCCGCAGAGGCTTCAAGTCAACATCAGGCAGGTCGAGAGCAGATACTACAGAAAACTTACCAGCACTTCTGGCGCTAATCTTTTTCAGTGAAACACCAATAATTTCACGCTTCTCAAACTTATCCGCCAGCCAAGCGTTGAACTCGTGCAGTGATGTGACGTCTTTTGTTTGTTGTATAATTTGCGATCGGCCGAGAGACATGATCCAGATATCGGCAGGGTTCCAATTATCCTTCGAATCCTTTAATCCGAACTTCTTAGCCAGATTTATCAGAATGTTAGAATCGTTCTTGGCTGAGTCGAGGTAGACCTTTGATTTGGGGAATGTGCCCATATTCTTAACAAAGGCATCGTACTGTTGTTCAAAGTTATGCAGCCATTCTGGAGCAAAATCAAATCCAACCTTGGCGCTTACTTCTTCGCGTGTCAGCTTCTTACCCTTAAACGCTGCTTGGAAATATTCAATTGTTCCTTGCTCTTGTTCGGCAGTAGAAGGATTACTCAGGGTTTCGCCCTTCTTGGGCAACTTACCACTACCGCGCATACCGCCAGAAGGATACAAAGAAACATTAACAAGTCTAGATGAAACGTACTTATCGCCAGAAGGGCTGAATCCATAACCGACCAAATCCTTATGCGCAGCCAGTTTAGCGATCAACGGCTTGTCGGTCACCTTAATAGTGAGCTGACCTTTTGCCTTTCGGAAGTCATATTTGGGTTCGATGTAGATAACATCATTGGGAGCGATCTTTTGTAGCCGATTCATGAACCTGCGCAATTCCGGATCCATACTTGTTGGCAGGTGCTCAAACCCCAACCACAGCTTGGTCGCTTCAGTTAGGTATTCATTAAACTTAAACATGATACAGCCTTTTCTCTAAACAGAATTAAAGTATACCCTATTTATAATTAAAAAGAAAGCAGTTTAATGACATACTTAGGTCGGCGAATAATACTTGCGCTTGAGAGAGTGAGAGAGGGAGCGCAAGCATCAATCGCTATTTGAAACCGCTAAAATCCTTTCGGCCAGCTTTTTTAGTCGCCCATTGCATAGAATCATCTTCCTTCATGCGCTTACCATATGCAGTGTTGTCAAATACTGGACCATTATCGGCGAGATCTTCTTGAGCAGTTTGTTCAACATCAAACAATCGCATCTTAGCGCGATCAATACCGACCATAAACCTTTTGTTTGTGCTTGGATCACCGTAACGGTTTTTAAGCTGTTTGATCATAATCTGACCAAGCTCATCAAGTTCTTCAGTCACAATTAGAGCTGCCATAAAGTCAGCTGTCGCTGGCAAACCAAAAGATTCAGAAGTATCGGTCAAGTCAATATCGCTGCTGCCATAGCCGCTTCGAGTAGTTTGAGTAGCAGATACAATTGGAACATTCTTCTCAACAGCCAAGCCGCGAATCTCTTCAGCGATAGCCTTAATCAAGGTGTATGAATTTACATTGGAGCCAGCTTTCATACGGGAAGACATACATATATTCAGGTAGTCGATGTAGATAATGTCAGGAATGAACGACTTCTTCAACTTCATCTCATTGAGAAGGTGGCGAAAATGACCTACGCCTGCCGCAGCGGTTGGATATTCTTTCACAACCAACTTACCAGATGTCTTACCTTTAACACGCGCAATCTTCTTAGTGTACATATCCTTAGATAACTCTTTGAGAGAATCCAAAGTGACATTCAGTAAGTTTGCGTCGATACGCTCAGAGATCTTTTCCTCAGCCATTTCCATAGTAATGTACAGAACGTTCTTACCGTCCATCAGATTAGCTGATGCCATATGACACATAGCCAATGATTTACCAGCACCGGTGCCGGCCATCAGGATGTTTAAGGATTTTCTCGGGAGTCCGCCTTGAGTAATCTTATTCATGTACTCAAGGTCAAACGGCACGCGTTCTTCTTTACGGTGGTAAAACTCATATCGAGCTTCGGCATCTTCAAGGAAGTCGTGACCAATATTTGGATCAAACGAAACACTAAGCGCTTCGGAGAGTAGATCGGGAATTGCTCCCTTATCCCGATCCTCATTTCCAGTTGAATCAAGAATGCTGATACTTTCCATGATAGCATTATAGACTGCCTTTTCTTGACAAAACTTTTCAGTTGTATTGATCAACCAATCCTGGTCTTCAGCTTGCTCAACATCAAGTGTGGAGATATAGTCAACACAATCTCCAAACTCTTTGTCAGAAAGGTTATTGACACTGTCAAGCTCAATTGATAACGCTTCTTTTGTGGGAAGCGAATTGTACTTTGCTACAAAATTATCAATTTGCTCGTAAACCGTTTTCTCAACACGGTCGCTGAAATACTCTGCTTTCAGATAAGGAAGTGTGCGTCTCGCATAATTCTCATCATTCAGCAGGTGCCTCAGTATTACTGTTTCCGTCGCCATTTTCACTCTCTCTAGTCATTTGTTCATTAACTATTTCAACGAGTACATTACCAAGTATCTCTGTTACTTCGCTGGAAGTCAAGTCATATTCGTTCGGATTATCAATAGTCAAGATATTAAAATTTAAGAACCCTTGACCGTCATCATCCTCATTAAAAGATATTGTATCATATTGGTAGATGAGTCCCTCTAACTCACCATCCAATATTTTTAAACTCCAATGATCTTTGTGGTATCCATTATCATGTGTAATCAACTCATACTTCGGTAACATCTTCATTCTCCGCAATTACTTCATCAGCGCCAACAGAACCATATTTGAATTCTTTGTTGGCAGCTTCTTCGAGTCGCGCCATGATCTCATCAGTGAAATATTCTTCTGGGTTAGCGTTGATGGCTTTGGCAAATACTTTGCGGCCATCAGGCAACTCATACCGAGTAGAAACTTTCTTGATAATGTCATACTTTTCAGCAAGGTCAAGCAAGCCATAATAACGGTCAAGACCGCTGGTGTATGATAACTTAACTTCAACCTTCTTTTGCTCTTTAGTGAAACGAGACTTATGCATAGTTACTTTGATGATGTTACCAATCACATCAGTTCCATCTTTATCTTTCTTTTTGCCGAGCATGACAATTGACGAGGCTGCATACTTCAAGCCCGATCCACCGGAGATTTCTTTGGTTGGGATATATGCGCCAATCACATCATAGACGTGGTTGGTAACTAGCAGAGGGACATTTGCCTTAGCCAGCTTCAGGGAAAGTACTCTGAATGTTCCACGAAGCAATTGAGACTTCGTCATATCACGCTTGTCACTACCAGCTTCAGTGTCGGCCAGCTCTTTGTTCGAAGACAGCATACCAAGAGAATCCAGTACCATCATCATGGGAGGAGCGCTCTTACCTTGATCAATATACGAAGTAAGAATACGAGTAGCATTAGTTCGGAACTCCTCAATGGATGATGGCTCAGAGATAACAACACGCTTCGTATCAATCCCGCGTTCTTCCATCATCTGCTTAGTTACAGCTGCCTCTGTGTCAAAATAAATGACACCGCCTTCTTTATTATCTAGCAAGAACTGTTTGAGGATGCCGAGAACAAAGAACGTCTTACCAGTAGCAGATTCGCCAGCGAAAGCAGTGATCTTATTATTAGGAACACCCCCATGAATGCTGCCAGAGATAGCAGCATTTAAAATATAGGAACCAGTATCAATGGAACCAGAGAATTCTGAACTATTGCCACCTTCAGAAAGTAGGGATGTATTATCAATCCCCTTCACCATATCAGTTAAAAAGCTCATTTAAAATTTTCCTCGCTTGGTTTGGTTACCCACACGTTTGTCGCGAATGTTCTGCGCAATCCGCTCGTGATGGGGACTACTCTATGTACAGTTGCCGAATCAAATATGATAAGACGATTTGGTTGCGGTTGAATTCTTTCAATATCGCCCTCACGATCAATTTCTAAGAAACCGCCGTCAGGAATACTTTTATGCGCATAATATACTGAACCGATGTGAGGAGTTTTTAACTCGCCTGCGCCGCGAGCGTACAAATGCTCATCTTTATCATAATGCCAAGGAAGATCTCTCTTTTTTCCTCTGGCATTCATTGTTTGCGTCCAATATTCAACGCCGTCAAATTGCTCGTCGGGCAAAACACCATACGCAGATACAGAACCCCATATATGTGCACACATTTGTTCCCAAATATTTTGAGCTGGGGAATGTGTGCCAAGCCATCTATATGGCAGAGGCTTCTTCCACAAAGAATCGTCTTGGATTGTGTGTAGAGCTTCACTATCTTCGGGTAAAAAATTATCAATCACAATTAACATATCAGTTTCCTGTCATATACTTTTCGGTATTTTTGTTTCTTATAATATACTTTTTGGTATTTTCGTTTCTTATAATATACTTTTTAGTATTATGTATCTTATTATATACGTTTTTGGTCGATACGTCAACCTTTATATATCGAAGCAACCATGTCGCTGAATGCTTCCAATTTGTCCAAACGATCTGGCCAATATATGTAGGACTTCTCTGGGTTCTTTGCTAGATTATTTAACAACGGTTGAATCACGTTATACAACTTGTCTAGCCGATTTTCAAGTTCGCTAACAGTCGTAGAATTTTCATTGGCGGCTGTCTGTGCTTCTTGAACTGCATCCAATTCATGCTCGTCAAAAATTGTAAAACCAAAATCAAATTCGCTCATATCTTTCTCCTATCCAAAAAAACTTTCTAGTGTTGATTTCTTCTCAAAACTCCAACCGACAGAATCGAGGATTGCGCGGAGTGGGTCGAGAAACGCCTTTTCAAATTGTAAATCATAATCTATATATTCGCTAAGATTGAATTCTTTGGGCAAGGTGTTCATGATACTGAAGATGTTCTGCTGAATCGGGTTGGGCATCCGGAGATAACAAAACTTGATTTTCTCGCCGTCTTTAATGACTTCATACTTCTTAGTCAATTTGTGTTTGCGAAGCATGTAGTTAAACGCCAGACTTCCTCGCACATGGATCGGACAACCTTTTGGTATATTCAGATTGCCACCGCTCCTGTCGTCATACTTACCAAGATCAGAAACAGACCTTGGAAAGGCAACTTCCTCGAATGTCAGCTTCTCAAACTCTTTCCTGAACTGAGAAATATAATCTTGAGCGGCTTCTTCGTTCTTGTTCATGATGATCGAGATAGTCTTCTTCAATGCATCGCGGCAAGACTGAGGAGTAGACGACTTAACCGTTTCGATGCCCATCATTTTAAGTTTCGGCTCGGCATAACGAACACCCTCATTGTCATAAACATTCAGGATGTAACGTTTCTTGGCTGTCCAGATACCCTTGTCGGCGATTGCTTCTCGCTTCATAACCATTTTCTGGGAGAAGGCATTCATGATTATTGAAAGTTCTTCATAACTCTTATCAATAAATGGTTCCAGCTTCTCAGTTGCAACCTTGTCCAAGAAATTGGTAATTTTGACAGGGTCGCTTCCCTCTTCAAAGCATTTAGATACAAGCTTGTCGAAAGTAATGTACACCGAATCCGTATCTGAAGCAATAACATAGTCAACTTCTTGCGTCTCGAGTATTTTATTGAGGTATTCATTCAGTCTCCTTTCAATCCACTTAATGGATAATTGACCAGACATTGTGATTGCTTCAGCTTTACGAACATCAAAGAATCTGAAGTACGCATTCCCTATGGCTCCGTATGCTGAGTTCAGCTGAACCTTCTTTGCCAGCTGAAGATTCTTATATTTGCTGATGTCCTTGACAAGACGTTTCTTGCGCTCGAGAAGTTCAGCTTTACCCATAGTTTCCATTAAATAATGATGCCGCTAGTTGCTTGAATGTATGCCTTTTCAATTTCGACATTGCTTTCTGTAACAAACACCAACCCGCCGTTATAGAACATAACTTCTTCTGGATTCATTTTACCAGTAGCGCATACGCCGTGAGCGAAGCCCATACCTTGTTCGCCGTGAACAAGCATTCGTGGATCGCCAATAGTCACACCGGCAGGAGTTTCGTCAAGATACTTACCGATGAATTCGCCAGTTAGTGTTACCAATGATACAATAGTGCCTTTCTTCATAATGCGTTCAACCTTTCATTAATTTGTTCTAGTTCAGTTTCAGCTGCAAGCATGAGACGCTTGTAACCCTTTCTTTCGTTATACATCAACTCCATCATTTCAGGTAGGAAACCTTGTTTTTCCTTGCTGAAGTAATATCCATTGGCGGCCATACATCTATCTTCAGAGGTTTCAACATCTCGATTGAGAATATCTTCAATACTTATATCTTGATATTCACCCTCAATAAAAGTCTCTGGTGAGATATTGTACTGCATAATCAAGTGCGGATACAGACTGTTCAAGTCAAAGCTCATTACCCAATGATGCATACCAACTTGCGGTTCCTTCACATATCCACCGGCGAATTGCGTACTCTTAACTGTTCTTTCCTTCGGCGGAATCACAATGTTCCTGCTCAGTAGATGATTGTGGATCAGTGTATCCCACATACCAACCTGGCCAAACACATCATTGTAGTTCACTTTAGCGTCATATGCAATAGCCAGCGCCATCTCAATCAGCTTCATCTTATCTTCAAGGCTATCTACAATCGCAACGTCTTTTATGTTGTAGTCGACGAACTTCTGATAATCTAACTTATGAAGCTGATTAAGGCTCTCCATCTCGGAGTAATCCAACTTTCTCTCGCCAAGTTCAACAAAGGCAATATGATCCAGTCGATAAGATTCTTGCTGAGAATATGTGAATTTCTTGTAGAGCTGTAAGTAATCGAGCGTAGAGATTCCAGTCAACTCATACATAATTTCAGTGCGATTAAACTTGGTTATCTCCCTAGTCTTAATCCAACCGAAGGGAGACAGTCGTTTACACTCCTTCTCGCCGAGTAATTTAGTGATTCTGTTGACCAGATAAGGAATGTCGAATCCTTCGATGTTCCAACCTGTCACAATATCTGGATCGAGTTTTGACCAGAAGTTCAGAAATACTGATAGCAGCCGCATTTCATCCTTACAGTCAATATAGGTTACTTCATCTCGTGTATTCTTATACTCGCCCACCCCCAGAACATGATAGCGTTTTCTACCTTCTTGTGTATACGATACACAGATCGCAGTGACAGGTTGATTAGCTAGTTCTGGGGATGGGAAGCCATCTTCGGACGCAACCTCAATATCAATATTGGCCACTCGGACATGTTCTACGTCATAGTCCTTACCGAAGTTTTCATTCAAATACACATATGCCCACTTTGTCGAGCCATATGTTTTAAAGTTTGATACATCTTCATACTTCTGAGAGAACGTTGCTGCCTCTCGGATACTGCCCATCTGGACAGGTGATACGAATTCGCCTTCTAGTGTGCGGAAGTCTGTTTCCTGCCGACTCGGTATATACAGAGTTGGATTATACTCTACTTTGTGTACAAACCGTTTACCGTTCTTATATCCGCGAACATTGATATTATCTCCTCGGACATGGACGTGTGTATAAAACTTCATTAACCCACCAACTTTTCGTAGATGCCTTTCCAGTTCTGAACTCGGGGAACCTTATTCTCGTAACGGTTGTGCCCGTGAGCCATCAGAACACTATCGAGACCCAAACTCTTTCCAGTCTGAGCGTTCTCAATTTTATCTTCCACCCACAACAGACCGCTGTTACGATAAGGCTCAAGAGCTTCATCTTTATCATCGCCACAACCAAGAATAATGAACTTCTCGAAAAGAGTTTCTCCGAACAGCTTCTGCAGATTCATGATACGCAACTTCTGGGCATTTTGGTTATTGCTCAAACTGGTGATTGCGTGAAACACAAAGCCGTGTTCTTCATGCAGTTTCTTCATGTAGTACATAGAATCACGTAGTGGGGGAAGGAACCCGATATGGGCACTCTCGTTAAACAAACGAACCATTCGCTTACCAATCTCGCGATCAATACCGTAAGCCTTGCTGATATCATACACAGGATTCTCTCGCTCTTCAACGAAATGCCCGTGTTCGGCCATCCAAACATTAAAGGCATATTCCCAGTTCAGAACAACACCATCAATATCAGTCAAAATTACATTACTATAAGACATTATAAAACCTTAATCAATCAAACCAAACTTCATTATACTATATCCAAGAACAAAGGTCAAGCAATTTGTTTCAAGACACCGGTAAACAGTAACAAAAACATCGCCACGTTAAGCATGATTAATGCTCCATCTTTCCAGACGATAGATACCCACAACCAAAGAACGGTTCCGAGAGTGCCGAATATCATATCGAGCAGATAATATTCAACGCCGGCATTGCGGAAACATGCGGAGATCAAAATCATAATGGTCGCCGCCCACTTAGCGACATACAAAACTAATGGAATTTTCGTTTCCTCAGTATGCACCACATCATTCGCCTCTATTTCGGTGTTCTTCATTGAGTTGGAAAGCGCCATATACTGAATAGGTTCCGCCTATAACCAACAAAAATAAAGATGCATTGAAAGGCATGGATTCAGCCTCTACGGTGCCTACAGCGAACATCATTATAAAAAAACCAACAAAAATATATATCTTATTCATAACTATCTCTCTATATACTCAATTTATACGGGTATTATACTGGATTTGCCGGAAGAAGTAAAGGAGTTTATTGTATATTTTTATACCAATTAGCTATATGCATATAACCAATTGTTACATCCTTTCAAAGGGGAAACAATCAAGAAAGAGTTCACGCTCAAGACGATACGCCTCTTTCTCCCAAGGTTGGTTGGTGTAAGCGTAGTTGTCAGCATTGCGACCCTTCCACTTCCAAACACCAACCGCAGTCAACTCACCGCGAAGGAACTGGCGAGCATGAACCATCTCGTGAGCAAGTGCCTGCATCTGCTTCAGAAAAGATTGATCCTTGCTGATCTGAATGGTGGCATAATCTTTATCGCCCTCGCAAAGACCTTGCGCGTGATTTTCTAGTTCAGATTTGAACTTGATAGTGACCATGCGAGAAGTGAATCTATGAATCTTCAACTCGTTCATAAGACGGATAACATACTCCGCGACGATTTCTGGTTTAGCGTGACGACCTTCAATATCATACATAAAACACACCTCAATCAATTTATACAGGTATTATACTCCTATTGTAGGAGATATCAAGGACTATTTTACCTTTTTTTATACCGATTTGTTATATGAAGACGCCATTTAGGGT
>Ga0213868_10005486_pt1 | contig 11374 bp, 5 predicted proteins | sample PICome_9_FD_160087 | JGI IMG/M metagenome (GOLD analysis project Ga0213868, IMG submission 160087) | Coastal seawater microbial communities near Pivers Island, North Carolina, United States - PICO127 | ecosystem: Environmental > Aquatic > Marine > Coastal | place: USA: North Carolina | collected...
TTCAACAATATTTATTTCTTGTATACCAAACACATCACAACTTCGCATTACGGCACTCGTATTATGAAGCTGATACACATCTTCTGTAGCTACTGTAAAATGTTTGGTGCGTTGCGATAAAACAGCATCAAAACGTGATTTACGAGAGTCTGTTAAATAGCCTTCCATATGTTCGAGAAATTTTAAATCAATCATATTTCAAAAATACGGAATGTCATTACGAAGAACAACGTGATGTAGTAATCTTTAATCCGGAATTCTTTTAAAAGATTGCAGTACCTCACAAAAGTGTGATTTGCAATAACCTTAAAGTTAGTATATTTATACTATGAAAAAACATATAGTGGTTCTTACTGGGGCTGGAATGAGTGCCGAAAGCGGCATTAAAACCTTTAGAGATGCCTATGGTTTATGGGAAGGGCATGACGTTATGGAAGTTGCGATTCCTGAAGGATTTGCTGCAAACCCAGAATTGGTTTTAGATTTTTATAATCAACGTAGAAAACAACTTTTTGAGGTTAAACCAAATAGAGCTCATAATGATTTAGCTAAATTAGAAGATGATTTTAAAGTGACTATCATAACGCAGAATGTAGATGATTTACATGAACGCGCAGGAAGTACAAACGTTATTCATTTACATGGTGAATTACTAAAAGTACGCAGTAGTTATGATGAAAATGATATACAAAAATGGAAAACAGACTTGGTATTAGGTAACGTTTGCCAAAAAGGGCATCAGTTAAGGCCACACATTGTTTGGTTTGGCGAAGATGTTCCGATGATTGAAAGCGCCGTTGAAATTTGTGCAACCGCAAATGTTCTAGTTATTATTGGAACCTCGATGCAAGTCTATCCTGCTGCTGGTTTAATGCATTATGTCCCTCAAAATACCCCAACCTATTTTATAGATCCTAAACCGAGTATTGAGAGCAAAGAAAATTTAACTGTAATAGCTGAAACGGCTACTATTGGGGTGAAGACACTTCTGAAATTATTGACAATTTAAATGATTAAAAAACATCATTCATTCTTCTTTTAGCGTATTTATAAAATGCTGTAAAGTTTCTTTAGAGATACTCCAATCTGGCGGTTTTATATCTCCCCAAGCTTTTGGAGTATCAGACATATTAAAATAATTAGCCCCGATAACTTGTGAATCGTTCTTAAGTGTTTTTGCTGCCCCTTCTAACCATTTATATTGATAAGCATCGGGCCCTTTAACTCCAAATTCGGTTACGAAAATGGGTTTATCTAAAAATCGCATTCTTCGCTTTTTTATTTTAAAAATCGATTCAAATGAAAATTGCTTATTGGGGTCTGTTATATTTTTATCAGGTAATCCATAAATAGCAAAACTAATCACATCCACAACATCATTTCCTGGCCAAAACTCCGTTGAACCTCTATCACCCGCTGGCCCCCAAACTCTTTTTATATTAGAGGACAGCGAATCTCTATAAGACATAAAGTACCTGAATGACTTAATATATATTATTGGATCTTGGCTTTGCCATGGGTATCTTGTAATGGGAATTTCCATTTCATGTCCAAATCTTAAATAAACCTTTTTGGAAGTTTGTGATATTATTGAGTATAGTTTTTCAATTTCTTTATCATAGGTCTGTATTATTACGTTTTTAAGTACATTAGTATCGTCCTTGCCAAAGGGGTTTCTAAATGGTTCGAACGTAACAATAATGTTATGATTTCTCAATAAGACATCTTTAAAACGCTTTTCAAAACTTCCATCATACAAACTAGAAAAATCAACAAAAAGGTGCTCTATTGAAACTGACGTTTCTGTATTAAGTAAATCATTAGGGTCATAGAGTCCAAATTCAAATGCATTGCTAAAAGATGTTTTAATATTATTTTTTGGTGTTATAAAATTAGCCTTAGAATAAATAATTTTTCTTTCTGAATGCACTTTATTTTTGATAGAATCTAGCAGCTCTTGACTAATGGTTAGTCTATCAACCTCAGACGAACCAAATACAAAAATAGGCTGATCTAAAAACCGTAATCTATGTAGCCGTCTAAATAAATCGTAATATACCGAGTTATATTTGGGATAATAATTTAAAGGTTTTTCGGATTCGGAAGATAGCACTACTGACGCCACATCAACTTTAATACCATCAGGGAAATACTCTAAAACTCCAGGATATCCTGCCCCACCAAATATATGCTTAACCTGTGGTGCAAAGGAGTTGGTTAAGTTCGATAAATGCTCAAATGCTTTCCGATAAGAAAAGAGGTGACCTTGCCATGGAAAAGTAATACTGGGAACTTCTATCTCAGGATTTAATCGAAAATAAACATTTGGCCTATCACCAATGACAGAAACACAAAACTCCTGAATAAATTTATCATATTTTCCTTTATATAAGGATTCCATCTCATCTTGTTTAAAAGAAAGATAGCCATTTACACCCCATGTTTCTATTGTAAATATTAAAGGTATAGAAGTATTATTGATTTCTTTTATTTGATCCTTAATTATAGGAACCCCAGATGATTTAGCTAGCTTTATCTTATAATGAACTGATTTTGCTATCAACTGAGATTGATTTAAATCTTTAAAAGAGAAAACAGCCAATAGTGTTGCAGCGTCATCTAATTCTATGGTATTGCTTAGTCTTATGACAAGCAGGTTCTTTAAATGATATCTATACTTCCATAATATTGGAGTGCTGAACATTAGAAGAATAAAAAAAACAGTTACTATTTTCTTCCAATGTTTAACTACTTTCTTTATCATCTTTTTAGTTTAATAAATTTTCATTCACAAATTCATCTTGGTATTGAACCCAAGATGCAATACGTTTTTTTGCCTGACTTATTTCTGATTCGGGAGTTTGATATCTAATATTTATTTTTTCATCAGGATCATTTAATAAATCAAATACTTCAACAGATTTGGTTGTTTCATTAAAAATGAATTTTTTATTGCCCTTCCTATAACCAAACAAATAATCTGAGAATGGGGCGAAAAAAAATACCTCATCATGCTGTGTCGAAATAATGTCCCTTCCATGCCATGTTGTTGGAACTTCAATATCTAATAACGCTAAAGTTGTTGACGCGATGTCTTTCATAGAAACAATATCTTCTCGCTGTTCTCCATTAAAAATTAGAGGATTTATAAAATATAATGGAATCTTTACGTTTTCCTCATATATGTTCGATGCATGACCTTGGTTGTCATGCTGATTAAAAGCTTCGCCATGGTCTGCAGTTACAACGATTAGTGTTGATTCGAATAATTGATTTTCTTTTAAAACCTCAATAATATTACCAATCATTTGATCGGAATGTTTAATGGTGTTTAAATATCTATTAAAATAAATATTGTCAACATCAAAATCTTCCTCTTCCTGTGAAAAGAAATATGGGTAATGCCCTTGAACAGTCCAAATTGTTGAGAAAAAATTATCATTATTATTGTTTTTGAGCCAAATCTCAAAACGCTCTGCTAGACATAAATCATCAATTGCATCACCATTTTCGTATATATCTTGTTTAAAATCACTACTGCAATTAATTTCAGAAAAATCTTCAATCGTGTCAAATCTTCGATTTTGTAAAAATTGTTTACCCTTCATATAGCTTAAATCTGCAGATGTAAAAAAAGAAGTTTTGTATCCGCGTTCCTTCAGTAATGAAGGTATTGTGGGATGACGAAAATCAGGATTTTCACTTGTTACACCCTTGTATGATATATATGGGTAAATTGACCCTAGTAACGATACCATAGATTTCATAGTAGCTGGAGCATGGGCATAAGCATTTTTATAGAGAATGGCTTTTTCTGCATAAGCATTCAAATTAGGAGTAATATTATACTTACCTCCGTATGCATCAAAATATTTTGCTCCTGATGATTCTAATATTATAAAAATCACATTCTTAATAGCCTTCTCTTTTGAATGATTTTTTAATTTAAGACTAGTACCTTCCCTTTGCTTAAATCTTTCATTATCATCTAAAGGAAGCGTGAAAAAAGAGGCTACTTTATCATTATTAATAATTGAAGCTCCCATTGCTAAAACAGCATTTTCAACTTTCCCTTTGTCGTACTTTTTATCTAGTCTAAATGAAGAGGTTACTAAAAATACTAAGGAAAAAAAAACAAGTACATAACTAGGATATTTTATGTATTTATTGGCGTTTATGAAGGCGGCTACGCATTCCCATATTTTCTCTAATAAAAAAACGCTCGTTGAAATTGCTACAAGATTTATAATTGTAAGTAGTGTTAAATTTTCTTTTATTGCATTTATGGAATCTTCACTTCCTAAAAAATCAGAATAATAGAACCATTCATAATTAAAAGGATGACCCAATAATATTACTGTGGTTATGTTTGTAAAAGCAACAAATGCTGATATAAATACTATGACTTTAAATATCCAAAGAACATTATTTCGAAACTTGTTCTTTTTAATAAAAAATAATGCTACGATAACTACAGACACCAATAATAAGACATAAAAAAAATCTCCCCAACTGGCCTTAAAAAGATTTACTACAGTACCCCAATCATAGAATAAAGATTTTGGCTGCAACTTTATAATTTCACTTCGAGCCATGACGTGAAATAAAAATAGCGCAACCCCCAGTAAAACCACTTTATTAATCATTGAAGTTTTCTCAAGGTTTTTGAAGTATACTTTTTTTGATAAATGAAGTATTAAAAGAACGAGTGATAAGATTAAGAAAATAAGCCAGCCGTATGACACTAGCATAGACGATTTGCTTTTTTTATTTTGAGAATAAACCGCCTGAAACGTTTGTTGTTCTTGATTGTTAAAGGTTATACTTTCTTTGCGCCAATTCCAAATATCTTGATAGACTCCAGACTCGTCCCTAGTTATCCAGAATCCATAATTAATCTTTGAATCTTTGGGCATCCTAATCGAAACCTTAAATTGGCCAAGATTATTTTTTAGCATTGGTGTGTACACAATAGTTTTAAACGCTTTGGCACTCTTATTCCAGGTAAATAATTCTGCATTAGAAAAATCTTCTGAATACCAACAAAAATTGACCATTCCAGATTTAGGGGCGTCGTAAATAATCTCCTTGGTAATGAGCGCTTTCAAATCAATAGAATCGTTCAACATAATATAAGACTCACTTCCAATTACAGACGTATTTTCCTTGTAAGTCGCATTTACATTAACACTTCCATAAGCGCACGAAAAGACTAATAAGAAAAAAAGTAAGCCAAATCCCTTTTGATATAAGATTTCTTTCATTAAGAAAATCAATTTATGTATATATTTTAATAACAACGATTACTGTCTATTTTTGAAATGCATTTTTAGTTTCATTATAAGATTATTCAATTATTTCTGAAATCTCAACCCCCATCACTGGCGTATGTAAATTAGTACGTACCTGTCTCACTTGGTTCCCTTTTAAAACGGATAGTTGTAATTTATAAAGATTGTGATTTTTAGGGATTTTCAATCGAATTCTTAGGGTTTTAGCAAGCTCCTTGAGTGCAATTTCATTGCCATATTCATCACATTTTATAAGCGTCCATTCGTAATTTAATTTAGCTTCTTCATAGTCAGGTATCCACCCCACTTCATTAGAGTGAGTCATTGCTGTATAGGTATACGATTGATCATCATAAATTAATTGAGCTGGCTTTAAGATGCTAATCTCTGGAATATCAAATGCTGTATTTTGGTTATTATTCCCCGAATAAACATTATAATAAGTCTCTTTTAAGCGGCCTTTACGGTCAATTAGTCCATCAAAACTTAATTTGCCAATTTCGTGCTTATCTTGCCAAGATGCAATGAACACAGAAGAATTATCCTTTAATGTGTTGTATTTATCTAGCTTATCTGTGGCTAGTGAGCTAATAATATAATTAATTTTATTTGTATTCAGGAATGCTTTTACAATATCAAAATACTCATAGTCTTTAATGACTAAACCAAATACGTCTATATTATTTATTTGATCTCTTATCTTTTCAAGGTTATGAATTGTTTCCTTGTTTACCTCTATATCAACAACTATGGCTCGTTTATAATCAATAGATTTAATATTATTCACCAGTTCCTTCAACCATTTAATATAGGCTATATTTTGATAAAGAATCTCTGGTTTATGAAAATACTCCTTTTGGTTATAAAGAATATCATTTTCAATATGCCATGATATTATTTGGTTTTTATCTTTTTGCCTTTTGACAATTTCTAATATATCTTGAGACAACTTATGCGTTTCAATCGTGTCATCCATAAAGTTTGTGTCTTCTGTAATCCAAAAACTATATGCTATTTTAAAATCATAGTCTTTACCTATTTGCATCACATTACGATCGTAAACAGAGTTTCCTTGATATTTTATAGTATTTATACCAAGGTCTTTCATTTTTTCAAAATCATATATGAGGTTCCTTCTGTTTAAAATGTGGTAATCATTTTTCCAGTCATGTCCTTTTTTTAGATTAACTCCTATAATATTTTCGAGATTAATAGTTTGTTGTACATTTTTCAAACCAGAAACCCGTTTATTATTGAGGCTATTGAAAACATATTGTGGCACGCTCCTGTCATTAAATAATTTTTCAGAAGACTGCTCAGATGCCTCTATCCAGTTCAAATATTGATTAGGCCGTTCTAAATTGGGCCAATTATCATCTACTTTACTATTAAAGTAAATAATTGACTTTATTTCTTTATAATCAGTTTGAATACTATTAATAGCATTATCAATCCAGTTTTCGGCTGAATTATTAGATAATGACCCCATTTCTGATATAATAACAGGTGCCGCTGGTAAATCCTTGAATACTTCATGAAAGGGTACATATATAGACTCAAAACTACGATTCTCCTTACTTTCATTCAGAGAACCATAATTTAAAACATTGACACCTAACCAATCAACATATTCTTTACCGGGGTAGAAGGATTTTATATTTTCAGGTTGCCATGGGTTCCATATCCAAATGACATTATCGGCATTTTGTTTTTTAAAAATCTCATAAACATGAATCCAAGCCTGCTTAAATTTAGTTTCCCCTTCATAGCCTTTCACATACCAAGGGTAAAATGGATTGTCAAACTCATGTGCAAAACGTAAAAAAACAGGTTTGTCTAGTGTCTTCAATTTATTGGCGAAATTTTTAAGATAATCATCAAAAAACCCTGTATTAATATAATCATAAACATGCCAATCCTCATGTGTTAAATCATTTTCAAACGACTTTAACCAAGGTTCCCACGTAATTACAGGTAAAGATTCTCTTTGATAAATAGAATCTAATAAACCTTGAGGATAATTTTCTTCAATGTCCTTATTCCATGCTAGATATAGAGAAATTAAATCGAACTTAGTATTTTTATTATCTCTATTTTTTTCTAAATCATTTAAATCAGTCAGACCATTGTCATATTTTGGAGCGAAAACACCAACATAGTTTATAGGTGTCTTATTTTGCGGTGACGGGAGTATTCCTTTCCATTTTAAATGTTCACCATAATATAGAAATGCCATAGATAGCAAAGTACCCAATATAACAAGTGGCAGTGATATTTTATTAAAAATTCTAAAATTATAGTTACTTATTTTTTTTGAGTATGCTATTTTATGTTCTTCTAAATTCAGTTTAATAGGTTTTGTTTTTTGATATGCAAATACAATAGTATACAACATGAAAAACATATTAAGAAATGCAAAGCCGGACATGAAAATAGTAAAAGGTGTCAAATCAATAGACAGACCATAAACTATAGCCACAAATGAAGCTATAGCTAACAAAATATTCGGAATTAAAATTTTAAAGTTTGTTATTTCATTATCTTCTTTTGGTGTTGGTAAATAGGGTACTTTTTTCCTGAAAACCGTATAAATCGATCCTATTAAAAACACCCACCAAGTGGAGATTAATAAAAGACCTCCCATAACATGCAGTCCCCGCTCACTTTTATATAGAACCCATTTTTGGACATAAGATCGAATACTTATTATACATATAAAAACAGGCATATATATCAATCCAAAATTAACAATATTTCCCTTCCAAGGGAGAGAAGCTGTAAATAATGAGAAAATGGGGATTAGAAACCCAATGAGTAAAAATAATCCAGAAAGATACCCCAAAGGTAATATTCCATAATGTATTTTTTGTCTCCAAGTAAATTTCCTAAAGAGCTTTGGGAAAACACTAACAAATAATTCCAAAGTACCTCTTGACCATTTTAGCTGCTGCATGTAGTAAGAAGTAAGCGTTGCAGGAACTAAGCCCTTTGTCAACACCTTAGGCACATAAACAGATTTCCAGCCCTTTGCGTGTAATTGCATAGCCGTATGCATATCTTCAGATAATCCAGGAGCATGTCCTCCAATTGAGTCCAGAGCCTCTCTTCTGAAAACACAATTTGCCCCTATGGCATTTACTGTTCCATAGGCATTCATGCACATCATTATGGGACCATAAAAATGAAATGTTTGTTCGGCAGCACCCTGTGCAACATAAGACTCATTGACATTATAATAGCCTTGTACCGTTTGAACAAACCCAATTTTATCATCTGAAAAATACGGTATCACCTCATCTAGTAGGTTAGGTTTGGGAACATGATCGGGATCGAGGATAAGACATATTTCTCCTGTAGCTTGTTTTAATGCGTTATTAATATTACCAGCTTTGGCATTAATTCTGTTATTTCGGGTAACATGGATGATGTCATGCTTTTTACAGAATTCTTTTAAAAATTCATCATCAGCCTCATCACACAAATAAGTAGTATGAGGATACCTTATAGCTTTAATAGCTAAAAGCGTTTGAGTGGTCATCTCATAAGGTTCTCCAGGAAAATATGTAGTCAACACATCAACGGTTAACGCCTTATATTTTTCCGGTTTAACAGGGATGCTAATATTCCAATAATGATACCATATATATAAAACTCTTAAAGAATCAAATAGTAATACAATGGCGACTCCGTAAAAGATGAATGCCTCACCAATAAGATGAGGTTTGAGAAACCAATAAAAAAAGTTTATGGTACTTAGTACACCAATGATTATAATTAGTCTAAGTTTAATAACTTCTTTTTTCGTAGGTTTTTTTACTTGATTTTGGTCAATCATAATTAATTTAAAACGTAAAATGGGGTATTTGTGGTAGAGAAGTTTCCAAAGGCATCATATACAGATACGAAAATCCTATAAGGGCCAGTTTTGGATGGAGCTTTAAAAGTATAAGCACTATTTGCAACTACCGTATCTTTAGAAATTTTTATTGGATCTTTTTCGTTATCTGCTTGGTTGTAATCCCATCCTTCAGCATATATTTCCCAAACGAATTGATATGCAACATCTATTTCATGCTCAAAATTTAATTCAGCTGTTTTTTCCATATTCGGCTTGTAAACTAGGTTTTCTTGTGCCCCACTTTTATTTATAAGCATATAATTTATTTTGGGCGGATATTTTACATTGCTTATCTGCCCACCCCATAATTCATTTAATTTATAAAAAAGCTCTGAAGTCCGCTCTTCTTTGTCCAATATACTGAACCAAGTATGAGTTCTTTCTTGCTTTTGCCCCCAAAAAAAAACCAAATCTCCAATAGATTGCTTATCGTTTTTTAAAAGGGTATTGTATCTTTCAACATACTGCTCTGCTTTTTTGGAACTTGTTGGTTCTATAGGAGCTCCCCAAGATGTGTTTTGTTGCTCCCAAGGGCCATTATATGCGTATTCACCAATAAAATAAGGTAAGTGTTTTGTAAAAACATTAACTCTATCCAAAACTACTTGGATTCGATTAGTATTTCCAAATACATTAAAGCCTATTAAATCTATATTAGGTGAATGATAATGTATAGCTAAAGTCTGAGATTGAGATGGTATAAGCGTCGTACTTACTAAATGATTAGGATCTGAAGTATGAATAATATCTATTAATTCGTTATACGTTTTAATAAAATTATTTTTTCTAAAAACTAACGGATAATCTAATTCATTACCCAAATTCCAAAACAAAAGTGCAGGATGGTTTTTATGTTTATTGACCAGCTTTTCTACTTTGAGTTTTAATTTATTATTTTCATTCTGAAAATCATAATTGAGGTATTTTTCGTTATACTTTGGTAAGCTTATATCCACTATTACGGCGAGCTGATTTTCATACGCCTTATTTAGAGTTTTTGTAAGATTTATAGTGTCATAGACCCTTATGGTGTTACCTCCAATTTTTGAAAGCAATTCAAATGAAGCATTTCCAGATGCTCCTTTTATTTTAAATGGTTTGCCATTACGATAAAGATGAATTACTGAATCTTTCGCTTTAATATATACAGTTCGACTTTCATCAACCGAAACGAGCCTTTTTCTATGAGTATAAAGATAAATACAAACCAACACGCAGAATGATAGAAATAAAAATATAATTATCCACTTTAATTTTTTTATCATACAATATTTCTGATTATAATTGAGGATAAATATAATTATTATATCAGAAAAAACACGTAAAATATGATTAAGGTACGAAAAATTAGATGTAATGATTATTTTAACTATCAGAAACTTAAAAGTGATAATATTTAACTGTTTCTTTTTGCTGAAACAGCTGCACTCGGTATAAAAAATTAAAGTGGATAATTATAGTTTTATCAATAACTATACTATTTTTAGGATAGCTTTATCTTGCCTTTGAATTTTTCTCTTCAATCCACTTACTCATAAACTTTGTACTTTGCAGTATGTGATGGTGAAGCATTTGACCTGTGAAGTTGTTAAGTCGGTGCTGATTGAGTTGCTGAATGGTGTCTTCAACAAAACCTATAAGTTTTTGTTGCTGTTTAATTTTATTAAAACGTTGATTAACAATTTCAAATCCATTTTCCGCCTTTGCTTTCCATATCGTTTCATTTTGAAATAACGCGATAGCTTTATTTGAAAATAGCTCTGGATTATCTTCAATAAAACCATTAGGTTCTATATCTCCAAACATGCCTTCTGCTCCAATCCTTGTCGTTATAAAAGGCGTTCCATTTTTCATGGCATCAACTAACTTCCCTTTTAAACCTGCTCCGAATCTAATAGGCGCTAAACATACTTTCGCATTTTGCATGACTGCATTGACATCTTCAGCAAAACCTTTGATTAGAAAACCTTCTTTCTTGTTATGTAATTGATTAACTTTTTGAGAAGTATAAGCTCCATAAACATATAATTCTGCTTTTGGTAATTGCTTTCTAATTAATGGCCAAATGGTTTCTTTTAAGTATAGAACCGCATTGTAATTAGGTTCGTGTAAAAAATTACCTATGGTTATAAAATGATTTCTGTTTTCAAATTTTGGAAGTGTTTTGATTTCTTCTTCTGAAATA
>Ga0213868_10005487_pt1 | contig 11373 bp, 7 predicted proteins | sample PICome_9_FD_160087 | JGI IMG/M metagenome (GOLD analysis project Ga0213868, IMG submission 160087) | Coastal seawater microbial communities near Pivers Island, North Carolina, United States - PICO127 | ecosystem: Environmental > Aquatic > Marine > Coastal | place: USA: North Carolina | collected...
GCCTTTGAAGGGAACTCTGTGATCTCATCGTTGTGGAGTGAGGAGTCAACGGCGATGATGGTTGAGCCGCCCTCGGTGTCTTCGGTTTGCGTTACAACCAATTCCGTGTCAACGCCAACACCACGACCGATGAGCGTGCGGATGGTGGTTGATGAGCCTGCTATCAAGGTGTAGGTATTCACATCAGAAACCGTTTCAGAGGAAACCGAACGACCTGTTGAGGAGATCCCGGTTCGTATGGTCACGAGAGTTGCGAGGATTGTTCCGATTCCAAGAAGGTAGAACATAGCCGCTCCAGTGAGGAAGAATCCACCCGATGGAGCCACTGCATCTTCGATGCCGGAGGTTGCAATTGCATTGGTTGTGAAATCCCCTACGAGGAAGGTCACGGTAGAGGCCACGCCACCAACAAGGACCATCCAAACCGCCAGGTTAGCGGTTGATGGAGTAGCGAGTGGTTTTCCAATCGCCATTGGGTAACTGTTGAACACGGAGGAAAGAATGAGGAGTCCACCAACGGTGAACATCATTCCCATGTCCACGCTGTGCGCCATGCTTCCAAGTTCTCCAGTTCCGACAAAGATATCCATTGCCGTGAAATATCCGCCGATAGCAAAGAACGGGAGGAGGACGAATGCAAGCAAACCAGCCATCGAGCCAGGGTTCTTTACCACGGAATCCATTCCTGAATTCGCCGTCATGATGATGTTAACAGAGGCTGCGAAGACCGGAAGCAATCCTAAGGTGAGAAGGATGGCTCCGAAGTTCACCAAAACGTTGCTACCATCAGCGCTTGACATGAAGAACGGGGGGAGGGTCACAAAGAGCAGAAGCATGCTTGCAGAGCGCATCGAACCGGACCAGATGGGTTGCTTGGCAACCATAGGAACGGTGTAGTATCCCACTGAAAACATCAGTGCAAGAGGGACCCAGCCGTTTGAGACGCGCTCTCCGAGCCAGACTGTTTGTGTCGAGTCTGCAACTTCGCCAATGAAGATGTAAATCATAGCGAAGATCTTGGAAACCAGAGCCATAATGAGGAACCAAGAACTGGTTGACAGTTCTTGTTCTCCACGAGTAGAAGCGGTGATCAGGACGTTGATGAGCACCGGGACAAGAAGCAAACCTACGGCAAGCGATTCCAAACTGAGCAGGAGCGTAGAGACGGCGAAAGATTCTGTGTCAACATCAAGGAAACCGAAAATGAACGGGAGAAGAACGCTCACGATGAGAACGACCGTCAACAACAAGGCCACCATTGAAGCATTTGCTTCACTTGCAAGACGCCCGTTTCCGTTTCGAGATACTGCAACGAGACCTCCTCCGACAAGGCCGTAGATGAGAGCCAAGCCAAGAAGCCTCTGCGTAGCGTCCCGAAGGGAGGAGCCGTCGTCGTAAGACCAGCCAATGCTTGCTAGCGAATCAAGAGCTCGAGGGTCGTAGTTATGCCAAGCGGCCAAAAATCCAAGAATACCTGCGAAGACAAACCAGAGCATTCCGAAGTTCATCCATGTACGCGACCCGCTGCCATCTTTGTCATCAAAGATATCTACGAGGCCTGGGGGGTTCTTCCTGAGAATGAACAACCCGATTTGCTGGAGCGCCCCGCCCACGCCCCCAGCACCGCGTGCTAGGGTTTGAGAAAGGAAAAAGAGCGTAGCGATGAGAAGCGTGCCGGTGATAAAAATAATTTCCATACATCACACCTCCATCATTCTGCGAGTACCTCACCCACGAGTGTTGCTACGATTGCACCAACACCAACGAGGAATCCAATCAAGTAGTACCAGATTCCACTACCGCCCAAATTCTGCACCAAAGGAACGAGTTCTCCGAGCAACGGAAGGTTGTCCCAACCGAAGACATTTGCAAACAAAGAATAGAGGCCCAAAAGGCCAACAAAGAACAACGTGAGAATCACGCGACTTGATGTTGGTTCTCCTGTTCCGACGGTTGTATCTGGAAGGGTTGTGGAATTTGACACGGGCCTCACCTCAAATTGACCCCATAGGGGTCATTCCTCCGACTTGCCGGGCGGTCATAAACGTTCACCATCACAGGCGAAGGAAAAGGGGTGCCTGTGGCCAAAGAATTCACGGTGAACGCAACGTCTCAAGGGTTGGGGCTCGTCGAGGCTTTGAAAGTCCCAAAGGAAGGGGGAGTTGGCGCTCGAGCATCAACTCAGTCTGCCATTTCTTTTGACATTCACATTCCAATCCGTCAAATTCCAAGAGGCTGCCCGAGACGGCATAGCGTTCGATGGCTGCAACAACTTCTCCATCGCACGAACCGCAATTGTGCGATCCTCGAATCTTTCCTCCGGCGGTGGGGTGGACGATCAAGCGTGAAACTTGGTCTTCTTCTCCGTTCATTCCGCCTTTGGGATGAATAAAGGGGTGCGCCCGTTGAATCATGGCGACAAGTGACCAAAGCCACGGAGGCCGGTATTCATTGTGGCGATGCAAGCGGTCGATGACGGTCCCGCGTTGAATGTTCATTGGATTGACTGAAATTTCATCAGAACGCTCTGCAACCGCTTCAATCCATTTGATACTGTGATCCAAGGCGTCAGCCTCGCTCATGAATGGGGGTTTGAACATGAGGTATGTTTTCACTCGAAGATTGAACGTTTCCAGATTGGTCACGGCGCGATCCCAAGAAGCCGTTGAGAATCCCTTGTTCACATGGAACCGAAGCACTTCGTCGTCGTAAGCTTCCAGTCCGATCGCAACGGTGAAGGAAGGGTTGATCGATGTGGCCCATTCAAGTTTAGCTTCTGTTAATTGTTCACATCGGCTTTCTACAATCAATTCTTTTCCGAGTTCAGCGCAATCACGGAGGACTGTTTCTTGGAATTCAACGGGAATTTCTCTATCCTCGAGCAGAGACCCTGAAGTGTAAACCTTCACCATGGCGTGTTCTTCGAAGCCGTCCAGTTTCTCTTTTGCATAGGCCCATTGAGCATGAAGGTCATCGTTGGTTACATCGTCCCTGGTATCGTTGAAGTAGCCGCAGAACGTGCACCCCGATGACCACCACCAATGGCAGCCCTTGGTTCGGAGAATGACGGTTGCGGCGGTACATGGAGTGCCGTCTGGCAGTGCTTCTGGGGTAGTATATACTGTTGCAGGTTCGCTCGCATCCCAAGATTGCTGGCGCGCTTTTGCCCACGGAGTATTGGCTGGAGCCTTGACCAAATCGTGAATGCGCAAGCCCTTCTTACCTTGACCGAGAAGATGCAGGTTGGGCGGCTCCGACATGTGCTCCACTGACGTGCCGTCGGCATTTGAGGTTTCAAACCACCGCAGCGGGTTGGGTAAGGCTATTTTCGAAAAAGGACACCAAATGCCCTCGGTAGGTTTCGGTTTGAGTCATCATCAGCGTGACGTGTGAAAGCACACCTGGCTCATCCCCATCTTGATGCGAAATTGAGGAATTGCCAAACCAGCACTCAACGAAACCGCCTTCCTTGACGTTGTTCTTTCCTGCATTACACATGGCATTGCCGTGGTGAATCTTGATGCGATAGTCGTCGTTTGATTGCGTAATGAACATTGAGCGGTTTCCAATGTTTTCCGCACCAGATAACGGTTCAAATTTGACAAGGTTGTCCCCACTCTGGATTTTCCCAGCGAACACTGCTGCATCCTTGAGGAAGGTGGGGAATCCGGCAAACTCCAATTCTTCGGATATGATCCGATCCATAGAGGAGAACGGGGAGTCCAAGAATACCGCCTCAATGTCCCGCTCTTGGTCAAAAGCGATGGCGGTTGTTCCTGCTCCAAGAGAAATTCCCATAATTCCGATTGAAGGGGCAGGCACACCTTTCTCCTCCTGTAGCCACGACCAAACAGCAAGAACATCCCGGTACTCTCGTTGCCCTGCTGAAACCAGCCCGTCTTCTACGGTACTGTCACCATGGTCCCTCAAATCAAAAAGAATGACGTTGAAATTCGCTTGATGTAGCATGGCTGCAGGAATCAATACCTCGTGATTGGCCTTACAGGAACGAATACCATGAACGAGAATAACCCAGGGCTGTGATGCATTGGTTTCCATGACCCAGGCGGCCAAGGTAATCGGTTCATCGGGCACATCAATCGTAGCGTTATCCCATTGGTCAAACCAAAACGATTCCATGTCCGAGGCAATCGTAGCATTCTTTTCCATCATCCCTTCTTCCAAACCTTCGTCCCAAAGATGCGGAGTAAAGTTGTCCGGGTATTGTACGGCGCATGGTCGGAACATTCCAGATTGCTTGCTGCAGCCTGTGTGTAAACCAGACTCCCAAGTTGATAATACACAACAGGCATGCTGCATATGAGCAAAATAAGTATGGCGGGTATGCTTCTCTTCCATCGACTCATTCTTCTTCATCTCCTTTAGGGTGAAACATCACGGTTGAACCGGCTTGAACAAATGCGCCCTTCGGCTGAGAAGAATCCTTTGATTCGGCGGAAATAAGGTCGCAGGAGAAACGGTTTGCTGGGACTCGAACGTCCACTCGTGAGCCGAGGCGAATCATTCCGATGCGTTGACCGCGTCGGACGGGCGCGCCCTCTCCGACCCAAGGGATGACCGTCCGTGCTAATGCCCCAGATATCTGCGTCATCTCAATCAACGTATCATCCTCTAAGCGGTACACGGAACGAACCCGTTCATTGTATTGACTCTCTTTTTTGAAGGCAAAGGCGAAAGGTCCGCGCTTCAGGCCTTTTCCCGTGCGATGTTCCAGGCGCTCCAAGGTACCTTTCGCTGGAGCGCGATTCACGTGGACATCAAGAGGCGACATGAACACGGCTACTCTAATCACGTCCAAGTCGTGTTCTTCGCCTTTTTCCACAGCCTCATACCGCTGTTCCGTAGAAAAGGTCAGCGGTTCTTGAAGGGGTTCGGGATACCAATCTCCGGTGAGTGAATCAGACTCAATCGGTCCTTGTTCGCGTTCAGCCTTAGAAGGTCGGCGTCCTGTTGCTCGCTCTCTGCGGACAAACATAACGTGCCCGTCGGCTGGAGAGACCAAGACCCCTTCTTCCTTGGGTATCGGTCGGTCAGGGTCGCGCCAGAAATTGACGAGAAAAGCTGCAAACATCAGGCATGAGATTCCAAAAAGAGGGACCAGCCCAAGAATTGGGTCGATGAACGCCCCTACAAACAGAGCGCTTACGCCCATTGCAGTCATCATGAATACCGGGCCGTGGCCGCCGTGGGCCAAACCAGCCATTTCAACACCTACTGTCCAGACCAGGGGTCTTCGCCATCGCCCCAAGATGCCGCTGGAGCAACCTCAGTAGATTCGTCCCCTTCTGCAGCCTCTTCTTCGGGGGCTTCTTCGGGGGCTTCCTCGGGGGCTTCCTCTTCAGGAGATTCTTCTGGTGCTGGCTCAACAACTTCAATCGATGATGTTGCTTCGCTCGCTGCTTCTGCTCCCGCCTCTTGGGTGGCCATTTCCTCGGTTCGCGCTTGGACCATTTCGTCCATGCGGTCGTTGAACGCTCTCGACATGTGTTGGGACTTGCGCTCGGTTTCAACGGCACGCTCAATCATTTCATAGCGTTCTTTGATGGCCTTGTTCAAGTCTTCAAAGATTTGCATGTGAGCAACATACCAGTCGTCACGAGATTTCATTTCAGTAACAGCAAGACGCAGATCGTTGTCAAGTTCTTCTGCAATGCCGAACACCTTGCCCAAGCGGTCTTTTTCTCGAGAGTATTTCTCTTCCATCTTGTCAAGTTCAGGTTCCAAGTGTTCAACACGCTTGGAAGCCTTGGTAGCCTTCATCTCCAATTCTCGAACTCGAACTTCCTTCTGAGAAATGATTGATTCAAGAGATTCTTTATCGATTTCTCGGTCAATGATTTCCTTTTCTAGAACTTCAATTTCAGCACGTGCGTCAACCAAGTCTTTCTCTTGGGTTTCGTATGCAGCAAACAATTTCTGAAGACGGTCTGTCTCGGTTGCAAGGGAGTCTTGCAATTGTTGAATTTGTACCTCTGGCGTGATGGTTCCTTCAGTCATCTTCTCACCCGGAGGCAAGCCTCCATTCTCTCCGAGTCCACTCCTCCCTATCAAGCCGACGCTTGTACGGGTCCAGAAATATGGGGCTTGTGGGGTTTTTACTCAGCGGAGAGCATCGGTGGCTGCAACCAACTCTCTGGCAATGCTGACTTCTCCCATTGAATGTCCTGCGTCAGGTACGATGGTCAAGGTGCTGTTGGGTAGGGCTTGGTGCAATTCCCAAGCGCTACGAGCAGGACACACAACGTCATACCGCCCTTGTACAATGACCGTTGGAATCGATTGAATGAGGGACACATGGTTCAAAATATGCGCTTCTTCAAGGAAAATTCCGTTGATGAAGTAGTGGCATTCAATGCGAGCAAATGCGACTGCAAAGTCAAGGTCTTCTGCTTTCTCAAGATAACTTGGGTCGGGGAACAAACGGCTGGTCGCCATCTCCCATCGCGTCCACTCCTTGGCTGCAGCGCGACGAATCGCTCCGTCTGGACTGGTAAGTCGCTGATAATATGCCTTGATCAAATCGCTCTGTTCCTCCAAGGGAATGTGGTCCCGATACGGAGCAAATGCGTCAGGGAAGATGTGGCTCGCACCATCTTGATAGAACCACTGAAGTTCACTTTTCCTGCACATGAAAATTCCGCGCAGAATCAAACTTTCAACTCTATTTGGATGCTCCTGGGCATAAATCAACGAAAGAGTCGAACCCCACGAACCTCCAAACACATGCCATGATTCAATTCCCAAATGTTGCCGCAACGTCTCAATATCTGCCACGGATGCTTGGGTTGTATTGTCTTCGAGTTCAGCGTGAGGCGTTGATTGGCCGCATCCGCGTTGGTCAAATTGAACGATGTTGTAGGCACCGGGGTCAAAATATTGACGGTACGATGGCTGCCCACCTCCGCCAGGACCGCCATGTATGACGACGACAGGAATTCCATCGGCATTTCCACTTGCCTCCCATGCAATGGTATGGAGGTCAGTAACGGATAACGTTCCTTTTTGATAAGGTTCACAGGGTGAGTAAAGAACGTCGCTAAGCGTGGTCACGGTGTCAAGCATGAACTTCCCAAGGAGAGGTGATGAATGTTCTTTTCGTCATGGACACCTTCAAAGACAGGGTTCCTCCAACCTCCATCATGGACCAAAGGAAAGCGACCGATGTCTTTCATGAGTGGGCTGAAAAAGGCAAGGACATCGGCATGGAAAAAGGCCATGCTGCAAGCGTAGATGTCATGCTAAATCTTCTTCTTGACAACGTATCAATGCCGTTTTCTGCCGTCGATATTGGTTGTGGAAATGGATGGGTCGTTCGACAACTTTCCAGTCATGAACACTGTACCAACGCGTCAGGAGTTGACGGAGCCGTAGCTATGATTGAAAAAGCGAATGGAATCGACCCTAATGGAAGTTATCATCACGGCCAACTTCCTGATTGGAAACCCGAGCAACCCGTCGACCTGGTCCACAGCATGGAATGTTTGTACTACCTGCATGACCCGTTGAACTTTCTTAAAATCATACATGATGACTGGATGAGGGCAGAAGGCAAACTTGTGATTGGGATGGACCATTACGAGGAAAACCCGGCCAGTCATGATTGGCCCAAGTCCCTCAACGTGCACATGACAACCCTCTCGATCCAGGCATGGTTGCAAGGAATGCGAGACGCAGGATTTGAGAACGTAAGTGCGATTCAAACCGGAGCGAAGGAAGACTGGGCGGGAACGCTTGTACTGTCCGGGACTAAGCCTCAGCGTCCTCAATGAAGCCGAGCACTTCGCCCTTTGGACCGCAGCGTCGAACATCGCCTTTGTAGTACGGGCAGCCTGCGCAAACGGTGGAATCTGAATCCAAACGCTCGGGTTCATCACTGCCGTTCGTGAGGTGCATCATGGTGCGCCAGTGGAGATGTTGGTCAAGGTCAGCCTTTGCAAACACAAACTCTTCTTCAGTCATTTGTACAATACGTCCGTTTGCACCCAACAGCAGTGATGGCGGAAGTATGCGTCGGCGCTCTTCCTTTGGCTTAAGCTGTTCAATCGCTTCAAGAGCGACGGAGTAAAGTGTCAATTGAAGGCGATGTTCGTGGAGAATCTCGGCTTCTGCTTCGGATTGCGGGAACGGGTTCGTGGTTTCAGGACCGAACGCTTGTAAAACATGGCCTTTCTCTGCAAGAGTTGGGTTAAACGGAGCCATGCATCCTTTGGTTTTCAGGTCAACCACTTGGAGGCATCCTCGGCCGCCTTCATCAACAAGCGCCAACACCAAGTCAGCACGTCCGTTGAAATCCATATCGACTTGTTCAATGGTTGCTTGCTCAACGGGGCCCTTAGGTGAAAACCGACTCCGTTTGAACGAATCGACTGAAATCGGATACGAATGGATGAACGGGAGTTCGGTTCGAACCGCTTCAACCCTGAATCCGTGGAGGGGTTCTCCTGCTACCCACTGTCCAAGAAGGCCAGCATCAATGAGCGAACTCAAATGGAGCATGCGTTCCCTCCACAGATATTCTGTACTGTCCTTCCGTTGAGTTTCACCGTAGCCAAATTCGGCCATGACCCTTCCAACTGTAATTTCAGAGGCAAGCGCCCCTTCGCTGGCATGATGCCAGTCTTGGGGTAACTTCGGAGTACTGCTCGAGAATTGAAGGGGGTTACGGAGTCCAATCTCTACAATTCGGTGCATCATCAATCCAAATTCAGTCGGCAGAGGCCATCGCTTCTTCTTGGGTTTTGTGAGCCCCTTTGGAATTGTAAACGGTTCGGATGCCCATCCTTTCATGTGCTCCAACCAATACCTTCGGGGACAAGCGTCTGTAGCATCCAAGTGGTGGGCTGCGCCTTTGAGCGTCTCTCGCAAAGGTTGGAGCACGACCTCGTTCTTGTCGGCAACCAACGTTGTTGCATCAAGGTGCTCATCGAGCATTCGGAGACGTTGTTGAGGGGATGGCGGTGTGGGTTGATGAAAGCAATCGGGATGGTGATAGAGCCGGATTCCTGAAACGCCCTCTTCACCCAGAGGATTGTTTTCCAAAAGGATGGCTGGGTTGAGGGAGACGGGTGCTTTGGAAGAGGTGTATGGGGGAAGTGAATGGGCTCCTGCATCCCCTGGCAAGAGCCACGGGCTGTCTTCATCACCAGCACACCAAGACGCACGTCGTAATCCTTCCACCCACATCCGCCCCATGGTCCTCGGGTCGGGTTTTACAGTGAGGGAGAGTTCTCCGGATTCGGTATTGAAGGTTGAGGTATCGGTAGGCCTACCGGTGACGATGAGGCGGTCCTTTACACGGGTGAGGGCAACGTAGAATTTTCTTCGCAGTTCCGCCTTGTCCTGGGCGGTGTTCATTTGACTTGCAAATGCCCAGAGGCCGTCTACAGGGCGAGCGTGAGCATGCCAGGGTTGAATCCTTCCAGCGACAACTTGTGGCGTAACCAATACATTGTCTTTTACCGAGGTCGTAACGTCGGCCATACCCGCTGTAAAGATGCCTGAAACAGCCACAACTGGGGCTTGAAGTCCCTTTGCACCGTGAATCGTCATGATTTGTACGGCGGCTTTCGTAGGCTTACTGATGGCTTGCGGACCCCTCTTTTCAAGTCCAATCAATTCGTTTAAGCGACGGTAAATTGCCGTAACTGAATGGCCTGTTTCATTTCCGATGCTATGAATCATGCCGAGCCATGCCTCTGCATGTTGACGCTGGGAGTCTTCACTGTACGCAACGAGAAGGTCGGAATGATCGAGCACCGCATCCAACACGTCATAGATAGCCCCCAAAGATGCGAGGTGATGAAGGTGGTTGAGTAAGGCCTCTATCGCATCGTTCGGTGCATGTTCAAGAAGAGCATCCCATGCTGTACGCTCTTCAGCGAGACGATAAAAAGCGGCATGAACTTGAGATTCACTCATTCCAACAACAGCGGAGCGGGCCAACTCAATGCCTGCTTTCCGAGAATGGGGGTGCGCCACAAGTTCCAACACCGCCATCAAGGGCTGAACAACCGGTTGCATAAGCAACAACCCTTGCCGGTCGGCCATGACGGGAATCCCTCGCGCCCGCAAGCGTTCAAGCAGGTCCGGCAGGTGCCTTCGTGAATTGATCAAAATCATGACGTCCTCCGGGCGGACTTCGGGTCCGGTCTCTGTGATCTCTTTCCAATCCGCTTCAGATGAATCCCATACGCGGGAACCCTCTCCATTCAGCAACGAATGGAGGCGGGTTGCAAGCAATTCATGTTCAAGTTGGACATTAGAGGCGTTTGGATTCTCAAAGGTGTTGAGTGGAATATCAAGGTCATACGAAGCATGTTGAAGCGCTCCTTGTATGGGGAGAAGCCACTCCAATACCCCTGGCTCTTCAGTCGCTCTTGCAGGATGCAAACGCTGGGGTTCAGCATGCCAGTCGCCAGGTAATGCATGATGACGAGGGGAAAATACTTCGTCGAAGATGTCATTCATCGATTCCATCAAACTTGGCCGAGTACGATGGTTTGAGGTCAAATCAATGTGCCCTTCCTGTCTTCGCTCAAGCCGCTCACCCGTGATGGTTGAGGTGGTCTGTCCATCCTCCCATGCATAGGGGACATAGCTGTGTGGGGCTGAACCTTCCGCATCATGTTCATTGGTGTACGAGCCTGTTTCCCCTCCGGCCCCAATTGGTCGCGGGTCCCTTCCTTCTCCGTTTTTGCGCAGATGGTTGAGGCTGGTTTCATCGGCTTCAATTCTGTTGCAATCACGCACGGCAGCAACCGCTCGTCGCATGACTGATACCTCTGCTTGTCTGAAGCGATAGATGCTTTGTTTCATGTCACCAACGATGCAAACCGTTGGGTCCCAATATCCTCTGGGCCTTGGTGGGTCGTCACCATAACGCGCTCTCCGACCCCACAACCGTGCAAGCAATCGGTAGTGTGATGGGTTTGTGTCCTGATATTCGTCGATGATGAAGGCTCGGAACTGACGTCGCAATTCCCCTAACACCGCAAATCTCCGGTGAAGGTCGTCTTGGAGATCCGGTTGGTCGTTGAGCAGTGTTAACGCCCGGGAGACGTGTTCATCGCTCCATGGATTGTCGCCTAACCCGTCCAACGCGTCAATCACTTCTGGAGGGTAGCGGTGACGGCAGACATCCGGACATCGGGCAAGAAGAAGGTCGGCTGCAAAGCGTTGAATGTCATCGAAATCATGCATGCCTTCGAGCGATTTGCGGCGAGCAAGAATTTGATGGCATCCTCGATGAACCGTGATGAGGTCGCTGAGAATTTCCATTTGTAAATCAGCAGAGACATAGGTCCCTCCTTCAACCGGCGTCGGCCCAATGGAGGGGGGGAGCGGGACAAGCCG
>Ga0213868_10005490_pt1 | contig 11370 bp, 11 predicted proteins | sample PICome_9_FD_160087 | JGI IMG/M metagenome (GOLD analysis project Ga0213868, IMG submission 160087) | Coastal seawater microbial communities near Pivers Island, North Carolina, United States - PICO127 | ecosystem: Environmental > Aquatic > Marine > Coastal | place: USA: North Carolina...
AATCTATTAATTATTAAATTTTCAAGCTTCGTTTTTATTTCTTCTTTATTATCATAATTAGCAACAAATGCTTCATCTTTAATAATAGCTTTAATTTCACTTCTGTGAGGAGAAAGAACTAATATAGGTTTGTTAAACGATGCTACAAGGGGTGCTTTTCCTAACAAAATACTGCAATAAATTGGGCCATTTTCTAATAAAATATCTATATCTGAAAGATGCTTCTGCTCATACATAGAATTTGAAAAATTCACACCTTCTAAAAAAATAATATTTTTATCATCAGAGTATTTTTCTTTTAACCTATTTAGCTCAGAACTTTTCAATCTCATAAAAAACTCTGTATTTTCTTTGTAAGTTTCATTACTATTAATTAAGTCTGAATAACAATCTAATAAAACCTCAATATTTCTACCAAACTGTAAAGCCCCATGATAAGATATGGCTACCTTCTTTGATTTTTGAAAAACTTGGCTTTTATCATTAAAATCAAATACAGTTTCATCAAAATGGTGAGGCATCTCATAAAATATTTTCTGAGAACCATAGAGGTATTGCATATCTTTTGCTAAAAATGAGGTTGCCATACAAGACTTGGACTGACCTACAACTTCATTCATATTTTTTAACCTAAACAAATCTAGGTTATCTAATTTCAATTTAGCACCTGAGCACCAAAACATTGGATATGGCTCATTAAAAGTAATTATTGATTTTTTTAAAATTGGTAAGTTCTTAGCCGCCAAAAGCATTTCACAGTTTAATCCTGCACTTCTAATAAAAATATGATCGTATTTTTGATAATCTATTTTAGAAATATAGGATGCATATACGCTATGAATATAATTTTCTTTTAATGAAATATGAAATAACCGCCAATATAGTTTGTTATACCATTTTGTAAAAAAAGGAATTTTTAAATTTAAGACATGTGTTACTATTGAATCAATTGGAAGCAAGTCTAAACGGTCCTCACTTTCATGATGTTTTAGATATAAAACATCTATAATTGCATTTGGATAGGCCATTCGTAATTTAGCCAAAAACGAGCGGGAAATAATACCTTGACTCGTTCCCGATACACGCAAATCTTGCTCTATTACTAAAAATTTAATCATTTATAACTTTCTTTAAAACTAAATTTATTACCATGATAATAAAATTAAAATATCTTTTTATTTGAAGTTTAACTACATACATATGAGTTAATAATAACCAAAATTTCAAGTTCTTTTTATTATCTAAAAACGTTTTTTCTACCATAAAATACAACGTTTCCTTTTGTTCTTTATTAAAAAAATCGCTTCTATTGGCTAGCAAATGATAGTAAAAGTTAAAGGTAGCTATATTTTTTAATGCTAAATCGTCTTTTTTACTTGTTATATTTAAACCGCTTAGCCGAAACGATACCAAAGCATCATTTATGGTGTATATATTGCCAAAATTAGAACATTCTAAAACTGCCAAATAATCACTATACCAAGCCAAAGGCAAGTTTTTAAACTTTTTGTTTTCTAATACGCTCACTTTAAATACAAACTCACTTAAAGAGCTTCTAGTACCTCCTTGCAACTTTCGCATTAAAAAATCAGTTGAGGTTTCCAACTTTGGATGCTTGTGGGTTTTTGAGATTTCTTTACCTTGTTCATCAATAACCACCGTAGCATATCTCACAACATCTATTTTTAACCGATCTATTTCTTCTACATGGTTAAAAAATATATCAACAAAATTACTACTCAAAATATCATCATCTCCCAAAACAACTACCCAGGTTTCATTGTTTATCATCTCTAAACAACGTTCCCATTGTTGGGTAAGCGATATACTTCCTAAATTAGAATCGAACCTTTCATAATGATAAGTAAATGTGTCTTTATATTTTTGTAATAAAGACTTTGGGTTTTCAGGACTGGCATCATCACCAATATAAACATGAAACCTCTTATCTGTTTGTTCAGATAAAGATTTAAGAGTTTCCTCAAAAAAAGTATGCTTATAATATGGAATAACTATAGCTAGCATAATTTAGGTTTCTACTTTGATTTAAATTTTAACAAAAATGGAAGCAGTTTTCTAAAAAGGCTTAACAAAAGTATTTTTTTTAATGCTTTTTTAATCATTAAACCCGTTTGATATGAGTTTGAGTTTTTAACTAAATGTAGTCTTTTCTTATACTCCTCCTGTTCTATATAATATCTTGAAATTAAAGTTTTTGACAATTGACGATATTCTTCTTTGCTAAGTATTGTTTTAAAATACTCGTAAGCTAACATCTGATCTCTATAAATACTTTTTATTTTCGTTCTGCTATCTGGGTTTTGCCTATAGAAAGCTAATGACTCATCTAAAAAAATAGTTTTAACATTTAATTTAAATATTTCAACCCAAACAACCCAATCTTCCTGAGCAGTTAAATTTTCAGAAAAACGTATATCTTCGAATAAAGACACTTCAAAAAAACCACAGTGAATTGGTATAGAAAAAGATTCATTCCATTTATAAAGTATGCTTTCAAATGTGAAAAGCTCGCTTATCAAAATACAATATGGCGCTGTAGAATTTTTAATTTTATTAGAAAACAATCTGAAGTTTGATATTACAATCTGCTTGTTTTCACTCTGAGGCTCCACCAATGCATTTAATGATAATTCTAACTTTCTACTATTTAACAAATCATCTGCATCTAAAAACTGAATATATGCACCATTAACTTTTTCAAGCGCAAAGTTTCTAGCCGAACTTACACCATTATTATTTTTATAAAAATACTTGAATCTATTGTCTTTATTAACCCATTTTATGGCAATACTTTCTGAATCATCTGTGCTTCCATCGTTTACAACAACACATTCCCAATTACTGTATGTTTGATTATAAACCGACTGAAGTGCTTCATTTATAAAAGCCCCTTGGTTGTAACATGGAATAATAAGAGATATTAAAGGTTTATTCATTTCTTTTTAAAAGTCTAAAAGTTTACTGCATTTCTTCTTTTACTGCTTTAATCGCTTCTAACCACTGTAAGCCATACTTAAAGTCTGGTTCTAAATAATTTCCTTCGGCCCATTCATTCCAAGATTTAATGACCAAAAATGGTGGGTTTTCTGGATTTTTTTTCATTTCCTCTATTGTATTTTCTAAATGCACTTTCCAAGATTGAGGTGTCGCATTTTTAAAAATCATTGCTTTATTGGCACTTCTTGCTGTGTTATCCCAATTTGGAAAAACACATGGAATATATTTTTTATCAGGAAACTTTCCATTTAGTTTCTCTACGCCCTTTTTGTAATCAAAAATTAAAGGTTTTTGCCTTTCATCAATATGTTTATTAGATTTAAATACTTTTCTAAATTTCCTTTTTAGTTTCCGTTCAATTTTACCAAACAAAGTATCCTCTAAAAATATAAAATCTAAACCATATCTTATTTTCATAAAAACATCAACCCCTACTTTAGCGTAAATTGATTTATTATTTACTAAAGCATCAGATGCTATTGTAGCAACTAAATGAATACCATCGAATCCATTTTTAATTGCTAAAGCATTAAAAGTATTAATAAAAACATCTAAATCTGGTATGTCATCCAGTTTGTATACATGAAACATCGGTTTATTATCTACTTTTATGTATCGAGAATCTTTAAAAAAGAGAAGTAAATAATTAAAATACGCTTCATACCCATTAATTCCATCATACTCTTGTTCTATAAGAACTTCCGCATTATCTAAACCGTGCCAAATACCTTTCCAAGTTTCGTTTGCCCAACAAAAACAAAATGGAATATTTATATTTTTATTTTTAAGCATTGCTTCGGCAGGACTTTCTAAAAGCATTTTATTGCCAAACCAATATTGGTAATATATAAAACCATCTACACCATGATCTTTAGCTAATTTGGCTTGCTCCTCTTGTATACTAGGATGTTTTAATAAATCATAATACCCTAATTGCCCCGGCACTATAGGCTGATAATGCTCTTTAAATAATGGTTTAGCTTTTAGAACATTTGTCCATTCAGTAAATCCTTTTCCCCACCATTTATCGTTCTCTGGTATAGAATGATATTGAGGTAGATAATAAGCAAGAAACTTTATTTTATTAGTATTCGTCAAATTCATTTATTTCATATTTCTAAAAAAAACAAAACCAAAGAATTTTTTAATAAATGCATTTATAATGAATTTTTCGCTTTGTAATTTCTCCTCATAATTTCTTTTCGTCTTTACTATTTCATCTGATAGATGATGAAAGGAGCCATATTGCTTAACAAAAAAATCAGCATGTTTAACTGATATATATTCTGTCATTTTTTTTGATTTTTCAAAATTCATTCCGGTAAGCATCGAGTCTTTTTTTATTCGATAATAAAACTGCATAGATTCTATTTTATAAACCTCTCCACCATTTTTTAATAAAGCAATCCAAAACTCCCAATCTTCCCAACCGTAAATCATGTTTATATCATATCCTCCGACCAAACCCCAATCACTTCTTTTAAATATGGCCGAACAAAAAATCATATTCTTTCTACTCAAATTAAAAAGATTAAAATCGGGCAATTTCCATATTCCGCTTTCTTCACCAAACTTTTTTGCTTCGCAATAGACCACTTTTAAATTCTTATTTTCTTGAAATGCTCGATATGCCAACTCAAGATAATTCTCTCCAATTTTATCATCAGAATCTAATGGTAAAATAAACTCACTTACAGCATTTTTAATACCTAAGTTTCTAGCGCTACTTAAACCTGCATTATCCTGATATATATATTTAAATCTTGAATCCTTTTTAATCCATTCGTTTGAAATAACTTCAGTAGTATCTGTACTTCCATCATTGACTATAATACATTCCCAATCAGTGAAAGATTGATTTAACACAGATAGCAAAGACTCATCCAAATATTTGGCTTGATTATAACAAGGGACAATAATAGATATTAAATGATTCGTCATACTCTAGGCTATATTCTACCACCAATTAATAACAGTAAACTTTTAGATTTAATTTCAAATTTATGAAATGGATTCGCAAAAAAAGATTTTCCTAAAAAATAAATCTTGTCTTTATGTTTTTTTGAAAATTTTAGTTTCTCAAATCGACTTAAATAATAATTAGAGCGATATAAGCTCATATACTTTTTTGAGAAATTATCAATTTCTAATTTTAACTTCTTTCTACGCTTATAAGCTGCATTTATAGCATAAAAATGCCAATATTCAGCTTTGTATAAATTACTATTATTGGAAATACTATTATCATTTATTCTATATAAATACAAAGATTCATTTAAAAAATGATGCTTTCCTTGTTCTTCAATTTTATAGTATAAATCTTGATCTACAGCTCTTTTCATTAAAGGATCTATTCCCTTAGTTTTTTTATAAGCTGCATTCTTAAACGTTGCAAAATGTGTTAAAGCACCTTTTCCAAAAGTAAGATATGATTTCCCATTAGGAATTTCACTACCAATAATACCTTTTTTTATAAAATTAAGTTGTAAATCAACAAGCTCAAACCTAGAAGTAATTATTGATGCATTCTGAAATTTCTTATGAGCTGAAATCATCTCCGCTAAAGCAGAAGGCTTTAAAGCATCATCAGAATCAAGGAAACCAAGTATTTCTCCACTCGCTAATTCTGCACACCTTTGCTTAGTATAACCACAACCTTTATTTTCTTCATTTTGAAACAACTTAAACCGTCTATCATTAATAATTAATTGTCTAATAATATTTACAGAATCATCTATTGAACCATCATCAACCAAAATAACTTCAAAATTTTGATATGTTTGATTTACTATACTTAGAAAACAATCATTAAAAAAATGACCATTATTATAATTTGATATAAGAATAGAAAAAAGCATAAATTATTAATTTCAATAAATCGAATTATTTAATTGTTTATAAACAAAAGCAGGAACTTCGGTAGAATTTTTAACCCTACTTTTATAAATCTCTGGAACAATTTATTCTATTGCCTTCTTAATATGTGTAGAAGCATTATAGCAAGTATTGTTACAGAAATTAAATTATTTCTTAAAGCCTTATCCATTTGTTTGGTAATAAGTTTGAAACATTAAAATCTTTATTTTGATTCCATTTTAGAGGTGCTATAACAGTTTTTGAAGGGATATCATTCAACCAAGCCCCCCACCAACTAAATGAACTATTAGCAATAATATTATGTTTACAAGTACTCATCAAAAACATATCTACCCAACTATTATCTAAATTATTATTAACAAAAAACTTTTGTTGTTTTATGTCATCGAATGTTTTTTTAACCCAGTCCATATCATCTGAGAAAAAAAATAAACTTAGATTATCATATCTTGATTCTAATAAATTTATTGCTTCTAAATAGTAATCTAAACTACAACTACCATGATGTGTATTCGTAACCTTATCCTCTACATAATCTCCACGCCTAATATGTATGGAAATAGAATTTGTTTCTTTTATTCTTTTTAATATCTGTTTATTAGAATCACTTAATCTATCAGTATTAAAAGTAAACAACCTCCTTACAAAATCCTCATGACCGACAAAATACTTATAACTTTGAAAGTAACCCTGAAGATGAACATCTTGCTTAAGTGTTAATAAACTAGGATTATATTTAGAAAAGTTCTCAATATATTTTTTTGGATAATTTAGTCCAATTTTTTTTTTAAAATGATTTAATACCGATAATTTACCGAATGATATAATCTCTTTTTGGGTTGCTCTCTTATAGTCATTGCTGAAAATTTCTAATTCAAATTTTCTTGGTGTATAACCCAGTTTCTTTTCTTTATCATCAAAAAAACTATTATCTAGTTTAACTACATTATTATTTTTTGCAAGAACTCGAGCAAATGCATATTGAAACATCTGGTTCCCCAATCCTCCTTGAAGTCTTAATACTATCATGCAATTTATTTACGTTCTGCTAAATAATTAGTTGTGATAAAAGCTTCATACATTTCTTTGTAACGCTCTATTTTATATAAACCATCTTTTACAATTCTATATATGTAATAATCTTCTTTTAACAAGTAATAAAAATCTTGAAAATAGGTTCTAGAATCAATATTACGCCCTCCAAATTCAAATTGAATAAAGTCCACTTTATGATTTTCAAGCATAGTTTTTGCACCATGTAGTGCTTTTAATTCATTTCCTTCAATGTCTAATTTTAGAAAATTAACATTAGTAATATTATTTTCTTTACAAAAAGTATCTATAGTTTTAATCTCTATTTTTTCTTTAATATCCATGTCTATATCAAAGTGATCCAAGCGCCTTTTATAAAGACTTGCTATACCAGAACCTTCTTTATTTGAATAAAGAGTAAATGAAGCATTTTTATCACCAAATCCAAAATTATATAATTTAACATTGTCAAACTCCTGAGTATTTTGGGTCAATATCTTATAGGTAAACTTTGAAGGTTCAAAGGAAAATATTTTAGAATTGTCATTAAAAACTTCATGCAATAAAACGGAATACTTTCCCACATTTGCTCCAACATCAAAAAGAACTATACTATCTTTTTGTTTAAGCTTATCAAAAATATAATATAAAGCATTTTTTTCTCCAGAATTATTTGTATTGCTCCAGCCTCCTATATTCATACCTCGCAAAGAAATAGCATTTAACTCTTCAAATAAAGATTGATATTCTTTTTGCCCTTTGATTTTATTAAAAAACAACTTAGCGTGTTTTACACAAAATTTATCAAAAATTATTTTAATCATTTTATCTTAGCTTATATATAATTAATTATTTAAAAAACTTCTTTAATTTATATTTTAAAAATTTTTTCAAAGAAATATATGGATACATACTTTCTGCACTAATTGTTTTTATTTTTTTCTTTTGCAGTTTTATCTTTTCCGTTGAATAAGTCAACAATTCAATTTCATTTACATGTCTAGACTTAATATCATCAAACCACTCAAAGCCTTGAAAATAATACTCTTTAAAATCTTCAATTGCATCATAATAATTTAACTCACAGGTTCTATAAAAAAATTGCTGTATCGAGCTAAATTTATTTAAACCACTCTCTTCTTTTGTCATCCAATTTATAACACCCTCATTTTCTAATAAAAACAAATTATGTTCTGGAAAATTATAGATGTAGTCATAATAAATAGTAGGGAACTCCAAATATCCTTTTTTAGCCACTCGCTGAATTTCCTTCAAAAAATCATCAGCATCTTCCACATGTTCTAACACATGAGAACATATCACATAATCAAATTCATTATCTTTAAAAGGAAATTTACCCCCATTATAAAAAATAACCTCTTTATCTGTTTCTAAAATTCCTACATGACCTGATTGTGCAATTCGTTCTTCTAGAGTTTCATATTTTAATTCTAAAAAAACATCTGACCGAGAATGAGGTGTAGCTCCTGGTCCTATTTCTAAAACTTTATCATTTAGGTTTATTGACTTAATTCTATCTGAAAAAAACATTTGACTTATCTTTTTTATTAAACAATTTTAACAAATCACTCTTTAATGGGAAATCTAATGGTAGATATATTTCTATATCTCACATCGCAAATATTATGAAGATTTAACAATAGATGTATTCATCTGATTAGCAATCAAACCACTTTTATTATTTATAACCCTATCGTCCTGATTCTGAACTACGTCAGAAATAATCATAAAAACATCACTATCAATATACTCAATGACTTCGGAACCTTTAGACAAACCAACTATTAATCTATATTGTCCACTATTAAATTTAATATCCGTTTCTTCAAATATGGCTAAATAATTTCCTCTATCTAAACTTTTAGGTTTTGTCCAAGAGGTTCTTATTGAGACATCGTACAGGTCTTTCATCCCCAAACCTACGACCAAATTTTTAATAGGCTCATTTAAGGTAAAAGAAATACATACCCTCCATGGTTTACCAATTGGTATCTCATTCATTAAATTACCATTTAAATCTTCAATTCTTAGTTTAGTAGTGTATGCTTTTTTATTATTTGAAGAATGGTCTTTAAATAGGTATTCTGAAGTGTTTGAAACAGCCTGATTTAAATAAAGCTCTATTACATCCTCTGTTTTACCTTTCATAACGAATTTTCCATTATGTAACAACATAGATTCTGAACAGAGTTTTTGTATAGACGCCATATTATGGCTCACAAACAGCACTGTTCTTCCTTCTCCTTTTGAGATATCTTGCATTTTACCAATCGCTTTTTTTTGAAACTCTGCGTCACCCACAGCTAAAACCTCATCAATTACTAAAATTTCTGGTTCTAAAAAAGCCGCTACCGCAAAAGCTAATCTAACAGTCATTCCTGAAGAATAACGCTTAACAGGTGTGTCTATATAACGTTCACAACCAGAAAACACAATAATCTCATCAATTTTAGAACGAATTTCAGCTTTAGTCATTCCCAAAATAGCACCATTCAAAAAAATATTTTCTCGCCCAGTCATTTCTTGATGAAACCCTGTACCTACTTCCAATAATGAGGCGATGCGTCCTTTAGTTTTAATTTCACCCGTTGTTGGACTTGTTACTTTAGATAATATTTTTAAAAGCGTAGATTTACCTGCACCATTTTTTCCAATAATGCCTAAAACCTCGCCTCTTTTAACTTCAAAGTTAATATCCTGCAGTGCCCAAACATATTCGCTTGCCCCTTTAGAACTCCGATCATTAATTTCTCCTACTTTTAAATACGGATCTTCTTTACCTCGAATAAGATTCCACCAACGGTTTAAATCATGAGAAATAGTCCCTGTACCTACTAATCCTAAACGGTATTGCTTGGAGATGTTCTCGGCTTTTAAAATTACATCACTCATGTTTAGTGAATTGTTATTTGTGAATAGTGTAATGGTAAAATGATGAATGGAAATTTATGCCCAATTCGACAATGTTTCTTATTTATTATAAAATCTTTTATCATGTTACACTTTTTTAACTCTTCTCACTATTCACTTTTCACTATTCACTTCTTACTACTTACTTCCTTTGTATATAATTTCTAAATCCCAAAAGTAGTTTTTTAGTTTCAACCATAGTCTTTTCAAGCTTTTCATTTTTACTTGAAAATTTTAGTCGAACTGATATTAAATATTGTGTTTCTAATTCTGAAAGTGAAGCAATGGCTATCATTAAAAACTGAATAAGTTCTTTATCTCCTTTTCTTGCTGCTCCTTCTGCAATGTTAGAAGGAATTGAAACGGCAGCTCTTCTCATTTGACTTACCAAACCAAATTTTTCATCTGAAGGAAATTGAGTAGTTAAGTTATAAATTAACTCTACTAAATCCATACTCCTTTTCCAAACATCCAAATCTTTATGATCCATAATTATTTATTATTGTCCTATTCACTTTTCACTCCATACTACTGACTATATACTAATTAAACAGTATCAATAAAGGTTTTTTCTGTTTTATTAAAAATAATTAAGCCAATCAAGAAAGTTGCTATGCTTATAACACCAACGTATAGAAGATCTTTCCAAGAAAAATCTCCAACACCCAAAGTCATATATCTAAATAACTCAATAATCGTTGTCATAGGATTATATTCTACTAACCATGAATACTCCGGTAATCTTTTTTTAAAGTAAGATAAGGGATACATGACTGCAGATCCATACATCAATAGTTGCACACCAAACGATACCAAAAACCTTAAATCACGATATTTTGTGGTAAAAGATGAAATTATCATCCCAAAGCCTAAACCTAACAACCCCATACATACTATAACCAAAGGCAACAATAAAATAGCCATTTGTGGTATGGCATTTGTTGCTTTGGTAGTAAAAAAAACAAAATAAATATAGAATCCTACAAAGACTAAAAGTTGAATTCCAAACTTTATAAGATTAGATACTACAACGGACAATGGCGTAATCACTCTAGGAAAATATACTTTACCAAAAATACCTTGATTAGCAGAAAAGGTGTTACTCGTTCCTGTTAAACACGTACTAAAATAATTCCAAGCCGTAATTCCTGCTAAATTGAACAAAAAAGATGGAACCCCAACTCCTGTTGGTATAGCAGCCAAATTATTAAATATCACTGTAAAAATAACCGACGTAAATAAGGGCTGGATAAAAAACCATAATGGGCCTAAAACCGTTTGCTTATATACCGTAATAATATCTCGTTTTACAAATAGAAATAGTAAGTCACGATACCGCCAAATCTCAGCAAAGTTAAGATTTACCATTTTATTTTTAGGAGAAATGGTGTATAACCAATCGTCTGTAATATTCTTATTCAAAAATTATTGTATTTAAATTTTTAGTCTGTTACTTTTTAATAATTGACTTGAGTCTCGATAAAACCCCGGACTTAGATTTCATATCTTCAT
>Ga0213868_10005492_pt1 | contig 11365 bp, 6 predicted proteins | sample PICome_9_FD_160087 | JGI IMG/M metagenome (GOLD analysis project Ga0213868, IMG submission 160087) | Coastal seawater microbial communities near Pivers Island, North Carolina, United States - PICO127 | ecosystem: Environmental > Aquatic > Marine > Coastal | place: USA: North Carolina | collected...
AGCTGTCGAAAGAGAGGGCCTAGAGGATTTGGTAGGTGAAATTTTGATTCCTACTGAGCAGGTTGTCGAATTAAAGGGCGGTAAGAAAAAAGAGACTGAGCGTAAGTTTTTCCCTGGGTATATGCTGGTAAAGATGGAACTTACCGAGCCAAGTTGGTTGCTGGTCAAGAATACAAATAATGTTATTGGATTTATTGGCGGTTCTTCAGGAAAGCCATCCCCAATAACGCAAAGAGAGGTCGATAGAATTTTTGCTCGTGTTCAAGAGGGAGCAGACAAGCCCAAGCCTAAGGTTGCATTCCAGCCAGGTGAAGAGGTCCTTGTAATCGATGGTCCTTTTAATGAGTTTAATGGAATCGTTGAAAACGTGAATTATGAAAAGAGTTTACTGACAGTAGAGGTGTTAATTTTTGGAAGAACTACTGCAGTTGAATTAGAGTTTTCTCAGGTTGAGAAAACATAACAAGGCCTTTGGTCTTAATTTGTAAACGGGGAGCTTTGCGGCGTTTGTACCCATAGGAGATAAAAATGGCAAAAAAAATTGAGTCATATATTAAGTTGCAAGTTCCTGCAGCAGAGGCAAATCCATCACCACCAGTTGGTCCTGCGTTAGGTCAGCACGGTGTCAATATTATGGATTTTTGTAAGGCATTTAACGCCCAAACGCAAGAGTTAGATAAGGGTATGCCGGTTCCTGTAATTATCACTGTCTACAGCGATAGAAGTTTTACGTTTGTAACCAAAACTCCTCCAGCAGCTGTCTTGCTTAGAAAAGTGACAGGCATCGAAAAAGGAAGTGGTGAGCCTCATATTAATAAGGTTGGAACGGTTACTCGTGCTCAATTAGAGGAAGTTGCAAATATCAAAATGAAAGATTTAAATGCTAATGATTTAGATGCTGCAGTTCAAATCGTAGCTGGAACTGCCCGTTCAATGGGTCTTGTAGTGGAGGGTTAGTGATGGCTAATTTATCAAAAAACCAAAAAGAAAATTTTTCAAAAATCAAAGAAGGCTCAAAATATAAAATTTCGGATGCTTTAGCTTTGGTTAAAGAATGCGCAACTGCAAAATTTGATGAATCAGTTGATGTAAGTATTAACTTAGGAATTGATACTAAGAAGTCTGATCAAAATGTTCGTGGCGCTGTAGTTCTTCCTAATGGAACTGGAAAAACCGTTCGAGTGGCAGTTTTCACTCAAGGTGATAATGTTCAAAAAGCTTCTGATGCAGGTGCCGACATTGTTGGTATGGATGATTTAATGAAATCTATGCAGGACGGTGACTTGAATTACGATGTAGTTATTGCTTCTCCAGATGCTATGGGTGTTGTTGGAAGATTGGGTCAAGTTTTAGGTCCCCGTGGTTTAATGCCTAACCCTAAAGTAGGAACTGTAACTCCAGACGTTGCAACTGCAGTAAAGAATGCAAAAGCTGGTCAGGTTCGTTATCGCGCCGATAAATCTGGAATTGTTCATGCAGGAATTGGTAAAGCATCCTTTGAAGTGAAAGCATTAGAAGAGAATATTGCTGCATTAATTGAAGCTTTAAAAAAGGCAAAGCCCAGTTCAGCAAAAGGCGTGTACTTTAAAAAGATTAGTGTTTCATCAACAATGGGCCCAGGCTTAAGTGTTGATGGTGCAAGTGTAGATATTTAAAAAGTTAAAACTACTGATGAATTTTTAATTTATCAGTTATGAATTCTTTGGGCGACAAGGTAACTTGTCATGCCTCAAAGACCATAGGTGCGATGAACTGCTTGCGGTGAATTGCTTAATAAATTGATCCTTCAATTTGCCTATGTAGAGGGTATGAAAATACCTTGTGGCGAAAGTTGTAATTTTATAGCTTTCTTTTTTTAATTGTTCAGGAGAGACTATGGCTCTAAATCTTGAAGCAAAAAAAGCAGTTGTCGAACAGGTTAATGCGGTCGCTAAGGGCGCAATATCTGTAGGTGCTGCTGAGTATCGTGGATTGAATGTTGAACAAATGACTAATTTGCGAAATTCTGCCATGGAAGCAGATGTTTCTTTGCGTGTTGTAAAAAACACATTGGCAAAGAGAGCGTTAGCTGAGACAGGTTGTGAATGCATTACACCAGTCTTAAGTGGTCCGGTTATCTTGGGTTTTTCTCAAGAAGATCCGGGTGCTGTAGCTCGCGTGTTTCGCGACTTTATTAAAGAAAATAAAGATTTAGTTGTTAAAGGTTTAGGAGTATCGGGTTCATTTGTTGATGCAGATCAACTTAAAAGAATTGCGAGTCTTCCAACCAAAGATCAAGCAATCAGTATGTTGATGGCGTTGATGCTTGCACCAACTGAAAAACTAGTGAGAACTTTGAATGAAGTTCCTACCAAGTTGACTCGTGTTGTGGCAGCTGTTCGTGATCAAAAACAATAATAATATAGAGGAGTAAATATCATGGCGAAATTAAGTAACGAAGATATTTTAAATGCAATTGCAGATATGTCTGTAATGGATGTTGTTGAGCTTGTCTCAGCAATGGAAGAAAAATTTGGAGTTTCAGCAGCTGCAGTTGCAGCAGCTCCAGTGGCTGTAGCAGCAGAAGCTGGTGCGGCAGCTGAAGAAAAGACTGAATTTGATGTAATGATCACAAGCTTTGGTGATAAGAAAGTTGCGGTAATTAAAGCTGTTCGTGGTATTACTGGATTAGGTCTTAAGGAAGCAAAAGATCTAGTAGAAAGTGCTCCAGCAGCAGTCAAAGAAGGTGTTTCAAAGGCTGAAGCTGATGATATGCAAAAGCAGCTTGAAGAGGCTGGCGCTAGCGTAGAACTTAAGTAAATTGTTCGATGCTATTAACCAAAATCCCCAAAAGGGGATTTTGGTGTTTTTATTCAAAAGTAATTTTGAAATTAATTAATTGATTAATACGGGGCATTCATGACTTATTCATTTACAGAAAAAAAACGTATCAGAAATAATTTTGGAACGAGAGAGTCTATTCTTAAAGAACCAGATTTATTGTCCATACAAATTAATTCATTTAATACATTTATTCAGGCTGGAGCAGCTGAAAAAGAAAATATTGGTCTTCACTCAGTTTTCCAATCTGTATTTCCAATTACAGCCCTGAATGGTTATGCAGAGATTGAGTATTTGGATTATGAACTTCAAGAGCCAAAATACAACGTAAAAGAATGTAAATTGAGAGGAGTTACCTACGCAGCAACATTGCAAGTTAAGCTTAACTTGGTCCTGTTTGATAAAAATGGATCAAATCTCAAGAAAAAGCGTCGCGTAAAGCAGGTAATTGAAGAGAGCGTTTATTTAGGACAGCTTCCTCTGATGACTGATACTGGAACTTTCGTCATTAATGGAACAGAGCGTGTTGTAGTTTCTCAGCTTCACCGTTCTCCAGGAGTTATTTTTGAGCATGACAAAGGCAAAACCCATTCATCTGGGAAAATATTATTCTCTTCAAGGGTAATCCCTTATCGTGGATCATGGCTCGATTTTGAATTTGACCATCATGAGCATTTATTTGTTCGCATAGATAGAAGAAGAAAGTTACCAGTTACGACTCTGCTTCGTGCAATGGGCCAGTCTTCAAATGAAATTATTGATACTTTCTTTGATCATGTAACTGTTAAGTTAAAAGCTAAGTCATGTGATTTAGTAATTAAACCAGAACTTCTTAGAGGAATCATAGCTGAGTTTGATATAAAAATTGGTAAAGATCTTATTGTAGAAAAGGGTCGCAGAATTACTGCAAAGCACATTAAGCAGATGCAATCAGCCAAAGTTGATTCAATCAGTGCACCACTTGAATACCTTATTGGAAAAGTGATATCGGCAGATATAATTGATACAGATACGGGTGAAATATTGCTAGAAGCAAATACTTTGATTTCTGAAGAATCGATCGAAGTTTTAACCACAACGAAAACCAAAAAAATAAATATCATTTATATTAATGATGCCGAAAATGGTGCTTATATTTCAGATACGTTGCGTCTTGATGAGCTGCAAACTGAAATTGAAGCGAGAATGTCTATTTATCACGTGATGAGACCAGGTGAGCCTGCGACTGAGGATGCGGTGAATTCGCTTTTCTCTAACTTATTCTTTAATAATGATCGCTATGATCTTTCTAGAGTAGGTCGAATGAAACTTAATAGGCGACTAGGTATAGAAAGTGAAATAGGTGAGCATGTATTAACACATGATGACATTATCAATGTCATCAAAAAATTAATCGATATTAAAAATGGCCATGATGTTGTTGATGATGTCGATACCTTGGCCAATAGACGTGTTCGAGCAATTGGTGAAATGATTGAAAATCAATTTAGAATAGGTCTCATACGTGTAGAAAAGGCTGTTAGAGAAGGATTGAATCTTGCTGAGACTGATGAATTAACTCCACAAGATTTAATAAATTCAAAGCCCGTCTCAGCTGCAGTAAGGGAGTTTTTTGGTTCTTCTCAGTTATCCCAGTTTATGGATCAGGTAAATCCTTTGTCGGGTGTGACTCACAAGAGGAGAATTTCTGCACTTGGGCCAGGTGGTTTAACGAGAGAGCGAGCAGGCTTTGAGGTGAGAGATGTTCATCCTTCTCACTACGGAAGATTGTGTCCAATTGAAACGCCTGAGGGGCCAAATATTGGTTTGATTAACACCTTAGCCGTTTATGCTAAAACTAATGACTATGGTTTTTTAGAGACTCCATACCAAGTTGTAAAAAACGGTCAAGTTACTAAAGAAGTTGTTTACGTTTCAGCAATTGATGAAATTGATCATACTATTGCTCAAGCCAACTCTAAGGTTGACTCTAAAGGCTTCTTACAGGATGACCTGGTTTCAGGAAGGCATAAGAATGAATTTGTATTGGTTGATAAGTCTGAGGTTACTTTAATAGATATTGATTCTAAGCAAATATCTTCTGTTGCTGCCTCTTTGATTCCATTTCTTGAGCATGATGATGCTAACCGTGCACTTATGGGGTCAAATATGCAGCGTCAAGCTGTCCCTGTATTACGCGCAGAAAAACCACTCGTTGGAACTGGTATCGAAAGAGTAGTTGCTACAGATTCTAGGGTTTGTGTTGTTGCAGACCATGATGGTGTAGTTGAGACTGTTGACGCCTCTAGAATTGTTATTAGAGTTGACTCTAAACAAACGAAAGCTGGAGAGTTAGGAGTTGACATCTATAGTCTAATCAAGTATTCACGTTCAAATCAGAATACCTGTATAAACCAAAAACCTTTAGTACAGCCTGGAGATAAAGTTTCTGCTGGAGATGTTTTGGCAGATGGACCATCAACTGACTTAGGTGAGCTAGCCCTTGGTCAAAATATGATGATTGCATTTATGCCATGGAATGGCTATAACTTTGAAGACTCGATTCTGATCTCAGAGAAAGTAGTTCAGGAAGATCGCTACACTTCGATTCACATTGAAGAGCTTACAGCATATGCAAGAGATACAAAGCTTGGTGCAGAAGAGGTTACAGCAGATATTCCAAATGTAAGTGAATCAGCATTATCAAAACTTGATGATGTAGGTATCGTTTATGTTGGTGCAAGAGTTAAAGGTGGGGATATATTAGTTGGTAAAGTAACCCCTAAAAGTGAAACAGTGCTATCACCAGAAGAGAAATTGTTGCGTGCTATTTTTGGTGAAAAGGCTAATAATGTAAAAGACACTTCTTTACGAATGGGCGCTTCCAAATCTGGAGTTGTAATTGATGTTCAGATCTTTACAAAAGATCGAGTAGCTAAAGATTCAAGAGCACTAATAATTGATGAAGAGCGATTAGAAAATATCAAAAAAGATATTGATGATGAGTTTGGTATTATTGATGGAGATATTTTTAGAAGAATTCGTCTAAAGCTCTCAGGAAATGTTTCTACAAGCAATGTTGGAGATATCAAAAATGGCGACAAACTTGCTGCCAAAGATTTGAAATCTCTGGAGAACAGTGAAATTGCAAAGATTAAAGTTAAGGACGCCGCTGTCAATAAGGAAGTAGCTGCATTAATAAAACAATCTAAGGCTAAGCAGGAAGAGTTTGAGACTTTCTTTGAACAAGAGAGAGCTAAAATTAAAGAAGGCGCAGAATTACCTCCTGGTGTTCAAAAAATGGTCAAGGTTTATGTGGCAACACGTAAAACTCTTCAAGTTGGAGATAAAATGGCTGGAAGACATGGAAATAAAGGTGTTATTTCTAGAGTCTCCCCGGTAGAAGATATGCCTCATCTTGCAGATGGTACTCCAGTTGATGTTGTTTTAAATCCTTTGGGTGTTCCATCTCGAATGAATGTTGGTCAGGTTCTAGAGGTTCATCTGGGATGGGCTGCAAAAGGTCTTGGACATAAGATTGGAAATCTTATTGATGAGCAACGCAAAGATACAATCAAGCAGATTCGATCGATGTTAGACTCTATTTACAATAGCTATGGAAAAGCCGAGGACTTAAAATCATTTACAGATGATGAAATTCTTGAACTAGCTAACAATTTGCGTTCTGGAGTTCCTATGGCAACACCAGTTTTTGATGGAATCAAAGAGGAAGACATTAAATCACTTCTAAAAATGGCTGACTTGCCAGAAAGTGGACAAGTGCAGTTATTTGATGGAAGAACAGGTGATGCTTTCGATCGAGACGTTACCGTTGGTTATATGCACATGTTGAAACTTAACCATTTGGTTGATGATAAGATGCATGCACGCTCAACTGGGCCATACTCCCTTGTTACTCAGCAACCGCTAAGTGGTAAGGCGCAATTTGGTGGACAGAGATTTGGTGAGATGGAAGTATGGGCTCTAGAGGCTTATGGAGCTGCCTATACCCTCAGAGAGATGTTGACTGTCAAGTCTGATGATGTAAGCGGAAGAGCTAAGATGTATAAGAACATTGTTGATGGTGAGAATCGTACAGAGTCTGTTATGCCTGAGTCATTTAATGTACTAGTTAAAGAAATACGATCTCTCGGTATTGATACTGAACTTGAACAAAATTAATTTAGGAGAATCCTTTGAAAGATTTATTACAAATTTTAAAACAGCAAAATAAAGAACAAGATTTTGATGCAATTAGAGTTGGTTTAGCTTCTCCTGAAAAGATTCGTTCATGGTCTTTTGGAGAGGTTAAAAAGCCCGAAACTATCAACTATAGAACATTTAAGCCAGAAAGAGAGGGTCTATTTTGTGCCAAAATATTTGGCCCAATGAAGGACTTTGAGTGTTTGTGTGGTAAGTACAAGCGCATGAAGTTTAGAAATGTTGTTTGTGAGAAATGTGGTGTTGAAGTGACTTTATCAAAGGTCAGAAGAGAAAGAATGGGCCATATTGAATTGGCTGCACCAGTTGCACACATCTGGTATTTAAAATCATTACCTTCAAGATTAGGACTTTTAATGGATATGACGTTGAAGGACATCGAGAGAGTTTTATATTTTGAAGCTTTTTTGGTTACAGATCCTGGGAATACGCCTCTTATTAAAAAACAACTTTTAACTGAAGAGATGTACTACGATGCTCTTGATGAGTATGGCGATGATGAATTTGTTGCAAAAATGGGTGCTGAAGCAATGCAGGACGTACTCGCAGAAATGCAACTTGAAAAAGAAGCTGCGACCCTCAGAGAAGATGCTCTAAATACAAAATCTCAAACAAAACTGAAGAAAATCAATAAGAGACTTAAGTTAGTTGACTCATTAATAAAATCTGGCAATAAGCCCGAGTGGATGGTTTTGAATGTTTTACCTATTTTGCCACCTGATTTGAGGCCATTAGTTCCTCTTGATGGGGGGAGATTTGCAACATCTGACTTGAATGATTTATATCGTCGAGTAATCAATAGAAATAATCGTCTTGGAAGGCTTTTAGAGCTAGATGCGCCTGAAATTATTGTTAGAAATGAAAAACGTATGCTTCAAGAAGCTGTTGACTCTCTAATAGATAATGGCCGTCGAGGCCGTGCTGTAATGGGTAACAATAGGCGTCCATTGAAGTCAATTGCGGACATGATTAAAGGAAAGCAAGGTAGGTTCCGTCAAAATCTATTGGGTAAGAGAGTTGACTACTCAGGGCGTTCTGTAATTGTTTGTGGTCCTTACTTGAAGCTTCATCAATGTGGCTTGCCTAAGAAAATGGCTTTAGAGTTGTTTAAGCCATTTATCTATAATAGGCTTCAAGCAAATGGACTAGCCTCTACAATTAAAGCAGCAAAGAAGATGGTTGAGAGTGAGATTCCAGAAGTTTGGGATATCTTAGAGCGAGTTGTTCATCAGCATCCAGTACTTTTGAATAGAGCTCCAACACTTCATAGACTTGGAATTCAAGCATTTGAACCTCTTCTAATTGAAGGCAAGGCAATTCAGCTTCATCCTCTTGTCTGTACAGCATTCAATGCGGACTTTGATGGTGATCAAATGGCAGTGCACGTGCCTCTATCCGAGGAAGCTCAGTTGGAGGCAAGAACCCTTATGCTGGCTTCTAATAATATTCTACATTTGGCTAGCGGTGATCCAATTATTATCCCTTCTCAAGATGTGATTTTGGGTCTCTACTATATGACCAGAGAGATGGTGAACCAAAAGGGCGAAGGTATGATTTTTGCGAATACTAATGAAGCTCTTGCAGCATATGATTCCAAATTAGTTACTCTTCATGCAAAAATTAAGTTACGAGTTCAGGATTATGTGAAATCAGATTCTGGATTTGAGCCAAGCACTACAAGAATTGTTGATACGACAATTGGTAGAGCAATTTTTTCAAGAATATTGCCTAAGGGATTATCCTTTGATTTGATTAATAAGGCGCTTTCAAAGAAAGTTGTTTCAAATTTGATTCATGTTTGCTACCGAACTCAAGAACTTAAAGAAACGGTTATCTTTGCAGATCAAATGATGTACATGGGATTTGAATTCTCGACAAAGTCAGGAATCTCTTTCTGCTCGAATGACATGATTATTCCTAGTGAAAAATCTGAAATGATTGACAAAGCTAATTCTCAGATTAAGGATGTACAACAACAATTTGCTTCTGGTGTTGTTACCAATGGTGAGCGTTATAACAAGGTCATTGATATTTGGTCTAGAACATCTGAAGAAGTTGCCAAAGCAATGATGGATAAAGTTGGTTATGATGAGATTACTGATGCTAATGGTAAAACTGAAAAGAAACCTTCATTTAATTCAATTTACATGATGGCCGACTCGGGTGCTAGAGGGTCTCCAGCGCAGATTAGACAGTTAGCTGGAATGCGTGGATTAATGGCAAAACCTGATGGATCTATTATTGAGACTCCTATCACGAGTAACTTCCGTGAGGGTCTTAATAATATGCAATACTTTATTTCAACTCATGGTGCAAGAAAGGGATTAGCCGATACTGCTCTTAAAACTGCTAACTCAGGATATCTAACTAGACGCCTAGTTGATGTAGGACAAGATCTTGTTGTTACAGAAGAAGACTGTGGAACTGAAAATGGACTTGTTATGAAGGCAGTTATTGATGGTGGTAATGTGGTTCAAACATTAGGCTCTGCAGTTCTTGGAAGGATTGTTTCTGAAGATGTACTTATACCAAATAGTAAAGAAATATTTTTAGAAAAAGACCATTTAATTACTCTTTCAGATTCTGATCGAATTAATGAGCTAGGTATTGAATTTATTAAAGTAAGGTCTGCGATAACTTGTGAAACGACTTATGGAGTTTGTGCATCCTGTTATGGTAACGATATGGCAAGGGGGCACAAGATTGGAGTTGGTGAAGCCGTTGGTGTTATTGCTGCTCAGTCTATTGGTGAGCCTGGAACGCAACTTACAATGCGTACATTCCACATTGGGGGTGCAGCTAGTTCTTCTACTGCTGTAAATAGTATTAATATTAATACTGATGGAATAGTTCACTATGAAAACATGAAATCTATTACAAATGCAAATGGAGATCTAGTTGTGGTGTCCAGATCTTCTGAGGCTTCTATCAGGAATGATTTAGGTCAAGTTATGGAGCGTTATAAGTTGCCATATGGCGCAGTTGTTCACTTTAAAGATGGTGGTAAAGTAAAAGCTAAAGATAAAATAGCAGACTGGGATCCACATACTCATCCAATTATTGCTGAAAACTCTGGAAGGGTTTCATTTATTGATTTTGATGAAGGTCTAACAGTTGTTAAAAATGCTGATCCTTTAACTGGTTTAAGTTTTTATGAAATCATCGATGAGGCTGAAAGAACTTCTGCTGCAAAAGATATGAAACCAATGATTAAACTTCTGGATAAGAAGAGTAAGGAAAAAGTTTTATCAACTCATTATCTTCCATCGGGAGTTAAAATCAACTTAGAAGATGGTCAGCTAATTAATGCTGGAGAAATTTTAGCTAAAATACCTAAAGCTGTCTCAAAAACTAGTGATATCACTGGAGGACTGCCAAGAGTTGCAGATTTGTTTGAGGCTCGTAAAGCTAAAGATCATGCTATTCTGGCAGAAAGTGCTGGTGTTGTTAGTTTTGGCAACCCTACTAAATCTAAGGTGCGCATGCTCATTACGAGTGATGAAGGTGATGTTACTGAGATGATGGTTCATCATTGGAGAGCAATCAATGTGTTTGATGGTGAAACTGTCGAAAAGGGTGATGTGATTTCTGATGGACCTTCTAACCCTCATGATATTCTTAGGCTGCTTGGTGTTGAAGCTTTAGCAAACTATATCGTGAAAGAAGTTCAGAATGTCTATCGTCTTCAGGGTGTTAAGATCTCCGATAAGCATATTGAAGTTGTAATCAAGCAAATGCTAAGAAAGGTCGAGATTGTTGATAATGGCGATTCTAACTATGTTAATGGTGAGACTGCTGAGTATGCTCATGTTGTTGAGAAAAATAAACAATTAAAGGCTCAGAATAAGAAAGAAATCAGTTACCAAAGGCTACTCATGGGAATCACAAAGGCCTCTCTATCAACTGAGTCCTTTATTTCTGCTGCTTCTTTCCAAGAAACAACAAGAGTATTGACTGAGGCATCGATTACAGGAAGGGTTGATGATCTTAGAGGTCTTAAAGAGAATGTGATTGTAGGAAGACTTATTCCTGCAGGCACAGGCTTCAAGCATCACCAAGAAAAAAGAAATAGACGTATAGATGCTTTCATGCAAACCAGTGAGGCTGAGCAAGAGCTCTCAGATCAGTTAAGTGAGGTTGAGGCGGAAGTAGAGGCTGAAGAATAGTCTGATTTAAAAACTAAAATAAGGGTTTCATTTAAAGATGAAGCCCTTTTCTTTTTAAAGTTAAGTAATATTTACTCGTACCATCAGTGAATTGAGAATATTCTAAAGTTTTCATAAACTTGGTAATGATAAAATATATACATGCAACATTCTCAGTTTAATAGCCTTAAAGAACAGGG
>Ga0213868_10005498_pt1 | contig 11361 bp, 11 predicted proteins | sample PICome_9_FD_160087 | JGI IMG/M metagenome (GOLD analysis project Ga0213868, IMG submission 160087) | Coastal seawater microbial communities near Pivers Island, North Carolina, United States - PICO127 | ecosystem: Environmental > Aquatic > Marine > Coastal | place: USA: North Carolina...
AAGAAGTTGAAGACGCTGAAAATATGAAGTCAGTAGCAGATATGACACGTGCAAAAGCACTAAAGGGTCTATTCCGTATGATTACACCAATGCTTACCCTTAAGGATGTACCGCTATTGGCAATCAACCACACATACATGGAACAAGGGTTGTTTCCAAAGGCCGTTGTTTCAGGAGGAACGGGAGTGATGTATTCTGCCGATAATGTATGGATCATTGGTCGTCGACAAGAAAAGACAGGTACTGAAGTTACAGGATATGACTTTGTCATAAACGTTGAAAAGTCACGATTCGTAAAAGAAAAATCAAAGATTCCAATTTCAGTTTCTTGGGAAGGTGGTATCGAAAAATGGTCAGGTCTTACTGAAGTTGCACTTGATCTTGGGTATGTCGTTAAACCAAAAAATGGTTGGTACCAAGCAAAGAATCCTGAAACAGGAGAAGAACTCTCTGGTAATGTTCGTATGAAAGATACTCTAAAGAAAGAATTTTGGAGTAACATCTTTGAAAAAACAGACTTTGCCTCACGGATTGAAAAGCGCTATAAGGTAGCATATAAATCGATCCTTAGTGAAGAAGTTGAAACATTAGTAGAAATCGATGATTGATATTGACAAAACGGTTCAATTCGTTGAAAGACCATCGAGTGAACTTTATTCACTTAAGGTTATACAAGGTCCTTATCTTGGTGTAATATATACTTATGGAAAAGTTACTTTACGCGAAGATGAGGCCAACGATGAATTAAAAGTAAAATTTGACTATAAAATTGATGAAATTCCTAAAAATCTAAATCAAAAGAAACTTGAAAATTCAAAAGATTTTAGAAATTTTATGGGAGACATTTTGACACAACTGCTTGAAGAACAATTAGACAATGACAGATCTACAAACGATAATACTCAAAACACTAACTAATGATGAAGAATATTGCAGAAAAGCTTTACCTCACATAAAAACCGAGTATTTTGAAAATGAACATAGACCTGTTTATGAACTTATTTTACGGTTTTTAACCCAATTTAACAAACTTCCAAACTCTCAAGCACTTGAGGTTGAGTTCCAAAAGTCGGATTATATAAATAAGTCCAATCGGAATGAAATTCATAATCTTATTGTTGACTTGAAAAATTATGAGGAAGTGGAACGAGAATGGCTACTGAACTCGACCGAGGAATGGTGTAAGCAAAGGGCGGTGTACCTAGCTATCATAAAATCAATTAGCATCATAGATGGAAAGGATAAAGAATTAACTGATGGTGCTATCCCTGGTATTTTATCAAAGGCATTAAGCGTGTCATTTGATACTAATGTTGGCCATGATTATTTTGAAAACTCAGAAAAACGATATGACTTTTATCATTTACAAGAAGATAAAATACCTTTTGACTTATCTATGCTTAACACTATCACCAAAGGTGGTGTTTCAAATAAGACACTCAATATTATCCTTGCGGGTACAGGCGTTGGAAAAAGTTTGGCGATGTGTCACTTCGCTTCTGCCAATCTATCCGCAGGACAAAACGTGTTATATATCACCATGGAAATGGCAGAAGAAAGGATTGCTGAACGAATCGATGCAAATCTATTTGACGTGCCGATTGATCAACTTGAGACGTTGCCTCGGGAACTATTTGATTCCAAAGTGCACAAACTCAAAGAGAAAACTCGAGGAAAGCTTATTGTTAAAGAATACCCAACAGCAACGGCGCACGTTGGCCACTTCCGCGCGCTATTAGATGAACTTAAGCTAAAGAAAGATTTCAAACCAGACGTAATCTATATTGACTATTTGAATATTTGCGGAAGTTCTCGTATGAAAGGATTGGGTGGTTCGATTAATACCTACTCACTTATTAAAGCAATTGCTGAAGAACTTCGAGGACTTGCGGTTGAACATAACGTGCCTATTTGGTCGGCAACTCAAGTAACTCGTACTGGTTTTGGTAATACCGATGTAGAACTTACTGATACGTCAGAATCATTTGGCTTACCAGCTACTGCGGATTTGATGCTTGCTCTTATTTCAACAGAACAACTTGAAGGTATGAATCAGCTTATGGTAAAGCAATTAAAGAATCGCTATAACGATCCAACTCAAAACAAAAGATTTGTTGTAGGAATTGATCGATCTAAAATGCGATTATACGATGTAGAGGATTCAGCACAAACACTGTCAAGTGACGAAATAAGTACATCAGCTCCTACGAATAAAGACTTCTCTGCGTTTAAGATCTAATGTTTATATCAGTCACAGGATCTGGACATAAAAAGCAAGCAATGGTTGCTAATATTGCAGAATTCTGTGCACTGCATTTGATGAAAAAGATTCAGCATGAAATTATTCTTAACGTTGAATTAATTGTACGATTAAAAGAAAAGGAAAGTGTTGCAGGTGATTGTATTTGGGAAGATGATGTGTGTAATAGACCAAGGGAATTTACTATTCGAATTGATTCGTCACAGTCATTACAAGACATGCTTGAAACAGTAGCTCATGAGATGGTTCATGTTAAGCAATATGCTAAAGGCGAGTTAAAAGATTATAGTCGACAAACAGACGTATGCAAATGGAAAGGTAAAAAGGTTGATTGCGTAAAAACACATTATTATGATTGCCCTTGGGAAATTGAAGCTCATGGTCGAGAAAGAGGCCTATTTATACGTTGGTTTGAACAAAGTCAATGGAAAAAATGCAAATGGGCCAACTATTGAAGGTGTTAATTCTTATAAATAGAATTGTATTTAACTATAAGTTTTAACACATAATATGGGAACCATGCAATTTAAAGATTATATCACCGAAGAACTCGCAACAGGCTCTTTAGAAAAGGCCGGCAACATCATCCTTAAGTATTTAAGAAAGAAAACTGGATTTAGCTCCATGTTTGCAAACTTAGGATTAGAAAAATTTAAAAATTCAAATGGCGCAGGCTACGGCCTTCGTTATTATGCCCCTGGCAAAAAGATTGAATCAATTCGGTTTAATTGGAAAAGTGTTGGTTCCGCCAATTCTCAAAACTTATCATCGATCGATATGTGGAATGGTTCAACACAAGGCCCAACGTATCACATCTCATTTGATCGCGATGTTTCGTTAGTTCAAGTTCTTCCACAAGTTGCTGATATGATGAAAAGTGGTAAAGTTAAAACAGGTAAGTTTACCTCTTATCCAACAGATATTTCTTTAAACGAAGAGTTAACAGTTGAAGAGTTAAATGTTCTTACTGAGGCAGTTGATCCAGAAGATGCTTATGATAATGTCGTATCTCTTATTTCAAGTCCAGGATTTAGTAAACAAAAGGTATTTAAAGTTTGGAAGTCAGTAGGTATTAAAATCTTTGATGAAATGGAAGCTCAAAACCCTGCACTTATTCAAAAGTCTGGAAGACAATATGTGTGGAATGGAAGCGATAAAGACGTGAATAAACTTCTTTCGCAAAAGTCAAATATTCTTGCAGCAATTGGTGCAACATCGGGAAATGTTCGCACAGGTTCTGCAAAGGAAACATACTCTTATGATTCTCAGCTTGATGAACTAGAACAAAACCGTGAAAAGCTTACCTATGAAAAACAAATTGCTGATTTAGAAAACCTTGTTAAAATGACAGTATCAGGTGCGGCCAATGCGCTCTTCGTCGCAGGCCGAGGTGGCATTGGTAAAACATTTACGGTTGAAAAGGTTTTAAACAGTATGGGATTTTCTGATGGTAATGGCTATTTTAAAAATACAGGTACTGCCTCTGCTGCAGGTATCTATTCATTACTATTTAAAAATCAAAATGGAATTGTATTCTTTGACGATTCAGATGATGCCCTAAAGGATCAAGAATCTCGTAATATGTTTAAGGCAGCAACTGATACAAAGAAAGTAAGAAAACTCGTGTGGAATAAAATGGGTAAAAACGTTGTTGAGCCTGACGAGTATGAAGATCCACAAGAACTTATTGATGATGGGAAGATTCCGCGCTTCTTTGAATTTACGGGTAAAGTAATATTCATCTCTAATTTAAAGATGGATAAACTTGATCCTGATGGCGCATTACGTACTCGAGCATTTATGATTGAGATCGATCCAACTGAAAGTGAAATCTATGACTTCATGGAATCCATCGTTGATAAAATCAAATTAGATGGTGACTTAGATTTAGATTCAGCTACACGTAAAAAGACAGTTAACTTACTTCGTAAAGGTAAGTCTAAACAAACTGCTAACTTACGTAAACTTTCCCGCGCTTTAAATATGCAGGCAGGTACTCTTAAATCAGGAGTAAATATTTCAGATGGCGAACTCACCCGAATGATCGAGACTTATGCTTAACTTATTATCATTTGCAAGTTACTTAGAAGAAGGTACAAATCTTGGCTCTGGCGAATTAGGAAAACCTAACGCAAAAACAGGTGAAGCACGTACTGACATTCTTCGTAAATTAATTCAAGCTAAAAAGCCTCTTGAGCTTGTTAAAGGTGGTACTGTAGTAATTGGTGATATCGATGGCGCCATGAAGGCGATTGATCAATACGAAAAAGATGGAAACATCTTTGCACTACTTGACACAAAAGGCAATTCAATTAAAATTAGTCAATTGAAAAAGTCTGCACCATTTGGTGGTGGAGATGCTGGTGCTGGAGGTGGTACACTACAAACAGCAATTGCAGAAGCTGCACAATGCGTATGGTGTGCTGCCATGTTAGAACTAGGAACTTCAGCGCCAATTGACGATTATAGTGATGAAGTACTTACTGCAGCGTTTAAGAAAACGGATGTTGGTAAAACAACTTTAAAGGAAATTTTAGCTATCGATGATGCTTGGAAAAATAGTTCGTATGTTTCAGCGCAGCTCTTAATTAAAGAAGGGTACATTCAAAGAGGGATGACCTTTCATCGCGATTCTAAATTAATGAAAGCGATTTATCAGGCGAAGAATAAAGCATTTGCGAATAATGACTTTCCAAAGTTTACTGATGATAAATGGAATCCTGGAGATATTTGGGCTGTTGCACCAAACTTTGATATTAAGTCATTAAACACAGACACTGTTCGTGGTTTACAAAAATCTATTTTAGAGCATTTCGTAAATCGTACATGTGTAGGTATTTCACTTAAGAAAATTGTCAAAAAGGCAAAGTCAAAAGAACTAAACGTTGAACTTCCACCCGACACCGATGACTATAAAGTATTAAATGTTGGTGCTAAAGCAATTAAATCTGGTCGTGGTGATGTATGGTCTTCAAAAGGTGGTACCATTCAATATGACGATGGTTATTTGATGGTAAAAGACAACAGTGCCTTTGGATCTATTAAAGCAGAAATTGAAGGTAAGACTGCACGTGGTGGAGGAGTTGGTTGGGGTTATATTAAAGACTCTGCTAAACAAACGTTGCGTATAGTTCTCCCTGAAATTAAGACTATTGCAAGAGCGGCAAAGCAAATTTCAAAGGGCGATAAAAAAGAAACCGCAAAAATGTTTGAATTGATGGAAAAGGTTGAAGGCATTACTCGTAAAGAGTTTAATGAAAACATCAAAAAGAAAGATGGCCCTTGGATTCATGCTAAGCTTGGTACTCTTTATATGATTGAAGCTGTTAAGCGTTTTGGAGGCACCAAAACAAATCGTTGGGTTACCAAGTTAATTAATTACGCAGGAAGTAAGACTGAAGACTCTTCAGCTTATGTTAAAATTTATGAGTAACGTTTTAGAAAAAGCACTACAGTTTCATAAGGAGAACCAGATACCTCTGGCTCATAATATCTTTCGTCCTCATTCTGAAAACTACTATAAACTATTTTGCCACGCAAGAAGTTTAAAGGAATCTGTTCAACTAACCGAGTTCGACGAATATCTACTGTCAACCAACATTGGTGAGTTTGGACTATATGAAGGTAAAGAAGTACCACTAGACCACCCACTTATTGATGAAGAAAAAGATGTTGAATTGAATAAACCAAAGCGTGGTGGCAAAAAGAAATTTTATGTTTACGTTAAGAATGATAAAGGCAACATAATTAAAGTACAATTTGGAGACACTTCTGGATTACAAGCAAAGATAGGCGATCCAGCAGCACGTAAATCATTTGCGGCTCGACACAACTGCGATGCAAAGAAAGATAAAACAAAACCAGGATATTGGTCATGCAATCTTCCACGATATGCTTCTGAGCTTGGTTTAAAAGACGGAGGTTCGTTTTTTTGGTAATGAATAAACCATATACAGACAAAGTAAAAGGGCGTTTTAAAATACGCACATTTGAATCAAACACAGATTCACATGAATTAGTTTGGCACAGAGATAAAGCTGATCGCAATGTTACGGTATTGGAAGGTAATGGCTGGTTCTTTCAAATGGACAATAACATTCCTTATGAACTTGAAGAAGGCGATGTTTTGAATATCCCTAAAATGGAATATCATAGAATTTATAAAGCAGGTAATGGCAATTTAGTTTTAGAAATTGAAGAGCCTAAGTTAAAATCGTTTAAAGAATTCAACAAAATAAATTAAAATGTCTTGGGTAACAATAGTACAAAATCCTATATGGGAATATGATGACAATCCGCCTGATCCAGGTGGTGCTCAAACGCCTTTGTGGCAAACCTCGGTCAATGGTATTCGTACTAATCCTCGTGGAGAAGAACTTTATACGAATGTTCGCCATAAGGTACTCCACACTGGCCGTCCTTCTGTTCCTAGTGAAATGAATAAAACGTTTTGGGATGAAACAGGATTTTTTCGTTTTGAGACTCCTACGACCGGCACACAAGTTCAATTTGCAATCACCACAACTTCTGATCAAATTATTGATTGGGGTGATGATACACGGGATAATATTAGCGCTGGAACAACCACTATCACACACACATATTAATATGAAATCATTTAGCACATACATAGAATTATTAGAAGCAGCAAAGGCTGGTAAGAATACTCATATGACACACATTGAGGACGCTGTGATTTATAACGGTGTCAAAGGAACTAGACAAGCAATTTTTGCCTTACGTTCTTTAAGGGATATGCTTGCAGGTAATACTAATTCTTCAACAGACGTAACAGTTAAGTGGGATGGTGCACCCGCTGTTTTTGCTGGTATCGATCCTAGCGATGGGCAATTTTTTGTTGCTAAAAAAGGAATCTTTAATAAAGATCCTAAGGTTTATAAGTCAGAAGCTGATGTTCGAGCAGATACGTCTGGTGATCTTGCTGAAAAATTAGTCACAGCATTTAACGAATTAAAAGAGCTTGGTATTAAAGACGTGATTCAAGGCGACGTTATGTTTACAAAGGGTGACTTAAATTCTGAAACAATTGATGGAGAAAAGTACATCACGTTTCAACCTAATACAATTGTTTATGCTGTGCCCGCAAAATCAGATTTAGCAAAACAAATTACTCAAGCTAATCTTGGTGTAGTATGGCACACGACTTATAAAGGCAAAGATTTCGCATCAATGAAAGCTTCCTTTGGAGTTAACCTTAAAGGACTAAAAAAGAAAGCAAGCGTTTGGTATCAAGATGCTGAATACAAAGACGTTTCTGGAACAGCAACATTGACAAAGGTTGATACTGACGAAGTAACAGAAGCACTTTCAAATGCTGGTAAAATATTTCAAAAGATTAAATCAACTACGTTAACTGAACTTGAGAATAACCCCGATCTTGCTACAAAGATTGAAACCTTTAATAACACACTTGTACGTAAAGGTGAAAGAATTGCAAATACCACTAAACATGTTCAAGATCTCTTAGCATGGTTTGATGATAAGTTTGCGAAAGAATTAGAAAAACGTTCAAGCGAAAAAGGTAAAGCTGCAGTTGCGCAAAAACGTGAAGATTTACTTAAATTCTTTTCAAAGGAGAATAGAAAAAATTTAGTACTTATGTTTGACTTAATGAACGCAATTGTTGATGCTAAATTAATCATTATAAATAAACTCGATAAGGTTAAACAAATTGATACGTTTGTTAGAACCCGTAATGGATTTAAGGTTACCGGTTCTGAAGGATTTGTAGCAATTGATAAAGCAACTAATGGCGCTGTTAAACTTGTCGATAGATTAGAATTTTCAACAAATAACTTTTCACCTGACATCATAAAAGGCTGGGAACGATGAAACTAGAAGAACACGTAAAAATTATTTTAGAAGGAAAAAGTGTCATTGTTTATAACGATGACACACTCAGTAATCCCAAAGACCCTACTGTTCAAGTATCAGAATATGGCGTTATGCGCTTATCACATCTTCAAAGGAAGATTGTCGACGAGATAAAAGGCCTTTCTAAATTTTCAGATAAACCATCAGAGTTACTTATGCAAATTGATATTTTACGGCAAAGCACTGAAGCGCTTAAAGACATTCAAACAGAAATGAAGTCTACAGCGTTTAAAAAGAAAACAAAATAATGAAATCGTTTAAACAGTTTAGTGAAGAAAAGAAAAAAGAGGTAGTGTTTACCTTTGGTCGGTTCAATCCGCCTACAATTGGTCATGGTAAACTGTTAGCAAAAGTTGCAGCTGCAGCAATTGGTAATGACTATCGCATTTATGCATCTCAATCGAGCGATCCAAAAAAGAATCCTTTAGAATATAAAGAAAAGATTAAAGTGATGCGTAAAATGTTTCCTAATCATGGAAGAAACATTGTTGAAGATAAAAACGCAAAGACCGCATTACATATCGCATCTATTTTGTATGATCAAGGGTTTACTAAAATCACAATGGTTGTTGGCTCAGATCGTATAAAGGAATTCCAAAAGCTTCTTACAACGTATAATGGCGTTAAAGGACGTCATGGCTATTACGATTTTAAAGATGGTATTGATGTAATATCTGCTGGAGAACGTGATCCTGATGCTGAAGGTGTAAGTGGAATGAGTGCGTCTAAGATGAGGCAAGCCGCAAGTGAAGGCGACTTTAAATCATTTATGATGGGCATACCAAAGGCCTATGGTGAACATAAAACACTTTTTAATCTTGTTCGTAAAAGAATGGGATTGAAGGAAAAGAATAATTTCCGTGAACATATCGAACTACCATCTCTGTCGGAAACGCGTGAACGTTATATCGCTGGTGAAATTTTTAACGTCGGTGATACCGTGTATGTTGGTGAAGTAGCAGTAGTTATTAAAGAACGTAAATCAAATTTCGTTATATGCGAAGAAGGTGAAAAGTATTTCATTAACGTTCTTAGCGAAAAGTTAAATAAAACGTATGGTAAGGGCTTATCGAAATCGACAAAAGATAAACGCCAAGCACAATTTAATAAACAGGCTAAATTAGCTGATGACGATCCAAAGGCGTATAAACCTGCACCTGGAGATGCAAGAGCAAAGACTAAACTTTCAAAACACACAATCGCTTATCGTAAAAAATTCGGTAAAGATGAAGCTTTAGAATTTGGTACTGACGAACTTGCTAAAAAATATAAAAAGGATACTCCTGGTCAAATTAGCGAAAAATCCATAAAAGGATTAGAAAAGAAGGCCGAAGAATCGGGTATTTCATATGGTATTTTGAAAAAAGTATTTGATCGTGGAATGGCCGCATGGAAGACAGGCCATAGACCAGGCGCAACACCACACCAATGGGCTTTTGCTCGTGTTAATTCATTTATCACTGGAGGTAAAACAAGAACAACAACCGATAAAGATCTTTGGGCTCAGCATAAAGGATCGATTAAAGAATCAAAAGATTTCGAACCGCATTGGATGTATGATCCAAAAACTGGAGAAAAAGAAAGGGCTGAAAAACCCGAAGATCACGAAAGATTAGCAGCAAAGGGTTGGGTTCATGAATCTATAAAAGAAGGTGAAGGAAAACATAAAGGAGAAACCTGGGAGCAAGGCTATGAAAGACGAGTAGTTAAAACGACTGATCCTAATCATCTTGAGAAAGGATTTAATTGGCGCATTAAGGGAAAAGAGCGCAACGAAATTTCAATTAAACTATATAAGCAAAAACCTGATTTTGAAGAATATAAAAAACAAATGAAAAGAGTCGCTGGCCACGAGTTTGGAAAGTGATTATTTTATAAATACTATAACTCAATTTAACTTAATGTGAACAATGGAAATTAACGAATTTAATCAAGAAAAACTACGTCTATTAGACACTGAGCAACTTTTAGCATTTTATGGCATATTTGGAACACTTAATAGTCCAAGGGCAAAAGAAATGGTTGCTGGTATATCACGCGAATTAAAGCGTAGAAATTACGCGCTCGACGAAGAAATAGATGTAAAGGCGTTATTAAAAGGATTAGGTAAAGGCGCAATAGCTGCTGGTAAAACATTAAAAACAGCAATTAAAGTTACCTATCCTATCGCAAAAGATATGGTCAAGGGCACATGGATAATATCTAAAAAAATTGGTGGTGCAATTGGTGATCTAATGGACGATTCAGAGTTTAGAAAACTTTTCACAAAATATATTGATAATCCAGAAGATCCAAATCGATTAAAGAAAATACAAGCATATACAGATAATATGCTTTCAGATGCACCAGTTTCTGGAATGGAATCAGTAAAAATGAAAAAGCTTCGCATTGAAAAAGTATGTTCGATTGTACTTGGCGAAGATTTTAATAAGGACTTTATTTACGAAGATGTAGACTTTACTAAACCTTCTGCGATTAAAGAAGCGTATAAGATGTTCGAATCTAGTGCCAAGTGGATCATTTATGACAAGAAGACAGGTAAGCAACTAAGCCCGTCAAAGTCTTGGAGAAAATGGCAAGATGCTAAAATGGCTGCTGCTAAGATTGGCGGAAGTGCTGAACCAACTGATGCTGCATGGTATCACGACAATAAGGCTAAGTTGCTGGGTGAAGCAGATGATCTTGAAGAAGCCGTAAAGGTAGATAAGAAAGACTATTCTTGGGGTAGGATGGTGACTGTACGTCACGGTAATTCTCATACCTTCCCACTACATCCGGAGCATCAGCAAAAGATCAAGAAACTGTCAGACGGTGATAAGGTTAGATTCACAGATGAAACTGGTGCAAGCATTACTGCACATCGCCAGGGTGACAAAGTTCATCTGAAGCACCCACATGTAAATAAGAAAACCACTGTAGATTACAAGCACTTTGCAGAGTCTGTTGAACTTGACGAAGCATTAACTGACCTTGAAAGGACAAATATACTGACTTATGACGAGTATGATGAAGTTAAAAACTTCAAAAACTTTAATAAGAATGATTGGAAACGCAACGCAATCCAAAAGAAATACGTTAGAATTAAATCAGTTAAGGAATCAACTGATCTTGAAGAAGCTCCTACAGATAAGTATATGATGAAAGACATTAGTATGGCATTAAGGTCTGCTGGTATTGGAACTGCCAACGTCATAAAAGTAAGGAAA
>Ga0213868_10005499_pt1 | contig 11361 bp, 22 predicted proteins | sample PICome_9_FD_160087 | JGI IMG/M metagenome (GOLD analysis project Ga0213868, IMG submission 160087) | Coastal seawater microbial communities near Pivers Island, North Carolina, United States - PICO127 | ecosystem: Environmental > Aquatic > Marine > Coastal | place: USA: North Carolina...
TACGCCCCATAGCTGTGTCCAGAGACTTAAGGCTATCAAGGTTCTTGATGTCCATAACAAACGGTACATCCTCTACCTTGATATCAACTGGGTTACCAGTCTCATCCATAGGGTTATCAATAGTGATAAGGCCCATGAATACCTTAACCTTCTTAACTGAACGCATATGATCCTTAGTTGCGTCAGGTAGTGCGTTGAAGTCCTCAATGTAACCAGAGGGGCGTCCAATATTGTAGCCACCCAAGTTATCCTTGAGATCCTTTGACAGAGATGTTGACATAACAGTCTTCTCCATCTCTTCTGTTGCATTGTTCCAGCGCTGCCAACGCTGTCGAGTAGCAAACACACGAATAGAAACCTTGGCGCTGTAGACTTTATCATCACCAATCTCTACTTGATATGTTCCAATAGGTAGAACTTCTGTGCGTAGTGTCTTACCACCCACATCTACATCACCCATTACAGCTTGGTGGATCATACCTACCCTAGCTAGAGAGGGCTGTTTACTTTCTGTACTACCGCCCATATTGGCAATACCCATTAGCTCTTCTAATGACTTACCCATTTCAGTTCCGACTGTTAATTCCATGCTCATTGTTGTTCCTTTCTGAGCGTTAAAGAGACTTAGTTATAGCTTATACCACTATCCATGTCAAGCAAATTAGTGTATCTCTGCATAAGTTTTTCCAAACTGTGCGTCAACCCCAAGATCCACATTTAGTTTAAGCTGTTCGTTTAGTTCTTGGATAGAGTAGTTCATATTCATTGCTGTTTCTATCTGATCCCCTTCTTTTACAAGTGCAATAATCTCATCGTGGAATTGACCAACTGTCTTGATACCTTTCTCACGACACTTCTTCACCCAGTTATCAAAGCAGTAAACACCAGTGCCTTGATTGAGTGTAGAGAAACGGTCCTTCTCGCTGCGTAGGCTGTACCAGAAGCCAGACACAGGGTTCTGTACCCACATACCACCAAACAGTTCACGCTTACGCAGTGTTGTCGCTACCTTCTGTACTGACCAGTTACGTGACCAAAATGCATCTAGTAGCTTCTGAGCTTCCTTCTTTGACATACCTGTCTCACGGGCCAGCTTAGCGGCTCCTACACCATAGGTAGCGGAGTAGTTTACCACCTTGTAGTTCTTACGCAGAGACTTTAGAGACTTTTCCCCTGAGTTATGCTTGTCGATATCCTCTTGAGTAATGATACCAGCATGTTTAGCTAGATCAAGGTGAGGGTCAAACCCTTCCTTAGACATCTCAGCTACGTAGTTAGGGTCAAGTGGTTTCATGTAGTGACGCTTGGTTGTATCCTCTAGGCTAGTCATGTCAGCCCCACATAAGGTGTAACCCTCTGGTGCAGTAAGACACCCACGTATCTCTTTACCGTAGGGCTTCTCTACTGAGGGTATATTGACCAGTGGCTTTGCGTGTTTAAACCGTAGGGTGTTAGTCATACCAGCGACAGTAGCCTGTACATAACCATCTACCTCATGCTCAACCATGCCCTTCAAGACTGAGATGCGGTGACTCAGGACAGACAGGCCATCCAAGATAGACACTGCAGGATCTTCTGACACTAGATCTTTAACTGATGGGCATAGTTCACCCTCTCTACGGATCTGTGGTATCTGCTTCTCCTGATCGTCTGAACCCCGGACAAACTTGAATGTACGAGGAACCCAACCAATAGAGTACAGCCAGTCCTTGACTTGCTCTGGTGAACTGGGGTTACCACGAACCTCACCAGTCTTAACGACAAAAGACTGTACATTCTCTGGCTGTCGATACTCCTTGCGTAACTCCTCAAAGCGTTCCCCATGCGAGGATAGCTCACCATCTTTCTTGTACATAACCTTTGGACGTTGCTGTACCTTAGTTAGCACACGCTTAGGCATAGCCTCTGCAAGCTGTTCAATCTTGTCTTCCTTCATGTCACCCCACTCAGCGAGGTACTTGTTAGCCTTGTCTACATCAAGCTTCCACTTCAATGCTTCCTGTTCTGCAGCGCACTGCATCTTGAAGGTCAAGTAGTTTAGTAGATCCCACTTGTTATTCACATCAGGATACAACTTAGATAGTTTGATATCCAAGTCACGCCATAGACGTACATTGATCTTGACATCCTCGTTACAGCGATGGGCATACTCTTCTTTAGTTAAGTTTTCCCAGTCAGTAATCTCAGGCTTCTTGACGTTGTAGTACTCACCATAACCCTCTAGGCCATGCTTAGGTCTAGTGTGATTGATGTACCAAGACACAGCTAGAGTGTCCACTAGCGTAGCTGTTACCTTGATGCCTAAGATCTTCTCTACGGCAGGTATGTCATACCGTACAATGTTGTGACCAATGAGGATCGTAGCTTCCTCAAAGAAGATACGCATAGCCACATAGTCATGCGTGTGTTGAATCTTACCAAGTTCATCTTCCCAAGATAGTACGTGTATCTTAGTTGGATCTAGTCCGTCTGTTTCTATATCAAATACTGTCACTTGTTTTCCTTACCCATTCCGCTACTTTCATTATTTCTTCGTATGTACCATTAGATTTAATATTGTTAGCTTTCCAAGATATAACAAATACATTATCTTTTACGTAGCCCTTGTTATTATCAAACCTATCAATAGTTGCACTATCATCTTTGTGTCCTTGTTTTCCCGTAGATCTTTTACCTATAGGCATACCTAAAACTGGGCAAACATCTGGTATAACTATATCAGAAGGTTTTAAGTCGAAGTAAATGTTTCTCTTTTTAGCGCTGTTTCTAGCCCCATTAACTAAATACCTCTCATAGTTTTCTTCTACCCATGTTTGATATTTAGATGTAGTACATTCTTTACAGTAAGTTTGAAGGTTGTCCTTATTTTGCGGATGCGAGTAAAACTCTTCGTTCTTCTTTTTAGTGTCACAAGATATGCAATGCTTCATATAACTTCTCTCAGTGTAAACGTTTCTGTGTTAAACCTCATCATACCAGCAAAGCCTTCCTCTGAACATGGACGATTCTTTTGTACTGATATGTGCGTAGTGTTACGCTCTTCAAGGTCATCAGCCTCTTTATCACGACTAAGATCAATGATGACTGATGCCCGCTGCCCAATCATCTTACAGTACTTTGGATCACCATTGTCATTAGTGTGAGCAATAGTAACAATACCTACGTTCAACTCAGCGGATAACTTAGACAGACGTACTGATAGATCAGCTAACATCTGTTCCTTACCTTCCTCAGATGAACCAGAAACGACATCCTGAATAGGCTCAAAGAAGACAAACTTACAGCCACATGCCTGACTAAAGTAACGTATCTGATCACACAATGCATCAGCACCCTGACCATCACCTAAGTAGAACTGGTAGAAGAGTTCATCCTTAGTGATACGCTCAATGGCACCCATCACTGCATCATCAGCATTCTTCTCTGCAATCAAGTCACGCCGTGTCAAGTTATCACCTAGCTCATACGACACTAAGCCAAGCAGTGACCGTAGCTTAGTCTCTTCCAAGTGCCACGCTGCGAAGGGAACCTTATGCTGTAGCATGTTGTACTCTAGGAAGCGCATCACCTCTGTCTTACCAATACCAGTCGGTGCCTTGATGACTGTGAAGTGACCCTGCATTAAGCCAAGGATCTTGTCATCCAGTGCTTGAATACCTGTAGGGATGTACTGGTGATCAGGTGTATCTTTGTAGAGTGAGATAAAGTCCTGCGTACTGTTAAGAACATTCTCTGGTGTGTACTTCTTAGCGTTCCACCAAGCAGTCTTAAACTCAGCCCCGGCCTTATTAGTCAGGAACTCATTGGCATCCTTGAACCTGTCATGTGGTACACGATACACCTTGTTAGGGAATAGCTTAGCTATCTTATCAGCTACAGCATTACCAGCCTCATCATTGTCAACTGATAGTACAATCTTCTCAAAGCTATCAAGCCACTCTGTGCAGTTCTCCCATAGCTTCTTAGATGGTGTTGCGCTGGGCAGAGATACCACAGGGTTAGTGTAGTTGCTCTTAAGCATCTGAGCCACTGACAATGCATCAAGCTCACCCTCAGTAATTGTAACCATCTTAGATGAACCAGCAGTGAACAGGTTCATACCAAATAGTTCATCACCCTTGAAGTTATTCTTAGTGTAGAAAACTTTTTCATCTAACTTACGAACCTTAGCACCACCACTAGGATAAACATATTCTTGTCGATCAGGGTAGGTCAGCACACCGTAGTCTTCCATAGTCTTCTGACTGATACCACGCATTGCAGTGTAACTACCCTTTTGGTTAGTTTCTATCCTTTCGGATATATAATTTACGTTGGATGTCATAGTAGTTCCTTGTGGTACTGGGTATTTCTCTGCAACCCATTGAAATTTCTGGTACTTTGAGGGGTAAGAACGATGACAAGAATGGCACTTACCATATCCTTTAGTATTAAAGCTGAATGCATCTGATGATCCACACTCTACATAGGGGCATGGTTGATGCGCTATCTCTTGTGTCATATCTTGTTAGCCTCATATCTCTCTAATGCTCTCTTGCGTTCTTCATCATCAAACTCTCTGATCAGTTTGTTCTTAGTCAGAAACCTTCTGAGCGTATCTATCTCTTTCTGCTTCTGTTTGATTTCCCAACGCATGTCTTCTATTGTTCCAGCCATACTCATTTCTTAAACATCCTCTTTAACTTAACAACGACAAGGTATAACAGAACCCCAGGAATAAATCCAATGCTCATTAGTATTACTGACAATGCTATTAAGTATGGGATCAACTCCGATAGGCTCATATCATTCTTCCTCTAAGCAAAACCCGCACATATCATTCTGCGCCGGGCCATTACAACTTACACAGGTCTGCCACTTATCATCTTCCAGACCTCTCTTTACTAACTCAACAAACCCTACGTTAAAGATAGCTGCGAATGTCTTAGGGTCACACTCTACCTGTAGTGTAGCACTACCATCCTCGTGTTCTTCTATATCTGTTACTTTGATTATGTCACTCATCTGTTTATTCATCCCAAATCTCTTAAATCTAACTGTATATTCATGTCAATTAGATATCCTTGATCCGCTGATAAATTTGCAGCCATTTGATCTGCCATAGACCAAGCATTTTCTACAAAACCTTCACAAGTAAAATCATAATACCCAGATGAATCTATGGTCAGGTAGGCTACTCGTTTACCTTCGTTATTTTTAAGTGTTATGTTTGCTAACATCATTTCTCTACTCCTATACATGGCAATAATATCGACAGCTTACAGTACTTAGGGTATTCGTCATACGTCATAGCTATTAACACAGGTGGCGCAGCTATCAGTAAAGCTACAATAGCTGACGCCTTGATTGCACCGTCAATGTTACCTCTCATCAATAATTCTCCCTTAATGCTCTCCAAGACACAGGAAACAGGTCAACCATTACACGATCAATCTCCCAAGCTACCTCTGCAGTCTCAGCTTGTGTGTCAGGCGCACAGCGAAGCTTACACATATCAGCAAACGCATCCAAGCTACCTGACCAGTACCACTCAGTCATCATAGACTGTGGCAGTACCATACGTGCTTGCTCTGGACATACACCCTTATCAAGCAACTCTTTGTAGTCGTGTAGACAAACTTTGTGGCAACTTTCAAGTAATGAATCCATATCCTCATCATACCACTCGCCAGTACTACCTTGCTTCTTATCTTCGCTACGCCCTCGCCAAGACTTAGGTACATAGAACTCTGGCTCATAGTCCACGTATCTTCTTGATACTTCATTCCAGCGTAGAAACTTATGCTTGACTAACTGCCTAGCTACAAACACTGGTGCCTTGATGTGAAAGCTGGCAAAGCAATGTCCAAAGGGACTGATGTGCTTATGATTGGCTAAGTATTGTATAAGCTTCTCATCTTTCTTTTTGAGGTGTTGCTTAAAACTGTAAGCATCTGACTCTTCATAATCCCACTCAGTTTCTTTACCGAATGAAACACGGGCAGCGTTACAGACTGAAAGGTCATTACCCATGCTACCTTTGTATGTTACTTCAATCATTTATTTATCCTTGCTTAATTAAGTGATGCTTCTCATCGTATGTATGGATAGCGTGACAATTAGCACATAAGATTTCACACTTCCTTATCTCAGCCTTAATAGTCTTAATAGCGTACTCCATTAGTTTACTTACAGGCGCTTTCTTCTTGTCAGGATCTACGTGATTAAAGTGAAGAGCGGCAGGATGCGTATTGAAACCACAGACTTTACAACCAAACATAGTCTTCACTCTATCTGTGTAAGCCCTATGCTTACGTCTCCTATCTTGAAAATACTTACTCTGATTAGGCCAGTGTGTCATTTGTTCTTATTCCTCTTGTCTAAGGCTGTAGTAGCACCAGCTAATGTGTTGACCATGTAAGGTTTAACGCTACTAGGGTCTTGGTGACCTGATACCTGCATAATACCAGCAATGTCAACCCCTGCCTCAACCATTTCTGTGATAGCAGTACGGCGTAAATCCATAGCCCGGAGCTCACTAGGTAGATTAGCTTTGGCGAGTATGTCATTGGTAACAATAGATATATCTCTCTTCTCGTATGGCACCCAAGCACCTGCTCTAGGCTTAGGCTTAGGGGCAACATAATCCTGGAAGCCAAACGCTTCCTGTTGTGACTTGAGCATAGCACATAAGTTATCACCGATAGGCAGGTGTACACTAGCACCACGCTTGCTCTGTTCTATGTCAAGGCGCTGGGCATCTAGATTAACTGAGTCCCACTTAAGTAAACGCATATCACCTACACGCTGCGCAAAGTCATAGGCCATGTGAACAATCAAGCCAATGCTACGCCAGTCAAACTCTGCATAGGCTGTGTTAAGGAACTTAATAACGTGTGCCTCTTCCCATAGAACTTTTCTAGGCTTCTCCTTCTCTCTGTCAAGTAATGAAATAGGGTTGATGTATCTAGTTATCTCATGCTGTTTAGCTACACGCCACACAGCAGACAAGTATGTAGCCCGTATATTAGCTGTACGAGTACCAGACTGAAGCCACTGCTCATAAGCCTGTGTAATGTGCTTAAGCTTGATGTTCTCAAAGCGTATCTCACCTAAGCGTCTACCATCATGCAGTACTGTAGCTACAGCCTTATCAATCTGATACTCGTAATCTTTCTGTGTTGCTGGGCGTAGCTTCAAAAACTTAACACTGTGATAGTAGAAGTCCACGACATCATACAGTGGGGCACTACCCTTTGGAGCCTTTACCATTTCTTCCTCACTTTCCAGTACACCCAACACTCTAGACAGTGGCCCTTACCAATCATAAGATCAATAAGGAACACTATGTTATACCTGTTTCGCTTTTGCCATTCGTAGTTTCTCGCGCTGAAAGTCTGATTGTTTGCGCCCCCTAATAGGACGTTTAACAGGACGCTGAGTGCGATCAGGCATCGTTTTAGGTATGGGCCTATCACTCCAGTCATCACAGGGGTCATCCTTTTCTCCATCATCTCTTTCCATTTATCTCTTTCCAGCTTGATCTAATAAAGAATACAAACGCTGCGATATACACGACACACAATACTATTGGTAGTATAAACATCAGAATAGTGGATACCAAAGGTCACCGTTCTCAATATCCTGGCGAATTTGTTTCTCCTCTTCTGCCATTCTATCTGCACGTTCAAAGTCTGACATCCATTCTGCATCATCAATGTCCTGCATTAGTTTGTTGTGGTAGTGTGATAGTGGTACAACGTACTTGTTACCTTGGCTTGTCATAGTATTAGTCTCCTGTTGTATTAGCAATTAACGTAAGGTCTGTGGTTGATATAGAACGACACACCCATCTCATAGCCATCTGTTTCCCATTCATAGACTGCAGCCAGTGAGTCAGCTACATTCTTGACTAGCTCATACTTTTCTACGTCAGTCAAGGTTGCCTCGTAACCAAAGTCAACAGGCACAGCCGTTACTATATTCTGCCAGTGCTTGTAGATGTCACTGCCTGATTCAGTCTTCTCGCCAGTCTTTTCATGGCGGTTCTCATAAACAAACACTACTGCATCGTTGTGATTGTATACTTTTACTTCTACTGTTTGATCTTCGATACGCATTGTAATTCCTTCCTGTGTTAAACTCTGTGTCCGTCAGTATGGTAAACCTTAACTTGTGCGTTTTGTAAAGGTGATTCTTCCATTTCCCTAGCTTGATTTAGATTACTGGTGCTATAATAACACACCAACTCTTTAGTGTCTTTGTCGTAAAACTTTACAGTATATACGTGTTTCATCTTAGTCCATCCTCGTAACATAGTGACCATCCTTGGTAGGCAAGGCAATCATAGCATAGGGATAGAAATAAACGTCACCCTTCTTAAGCTTCATCTTAGCGATAGGCTCAAGGTCATCATCCTCTGGATAGATATAGGTGCCACTGTCTAAGACTTTACCCTTGAACTTGTACAAGCTGCCAAACCCATAGCAGTCTGTCATATGCTCTACTAAGTCACCATCTTCAACGACAGCATATTCGGCTACCCAGTGAGGTAAGACCCCAAGCCACTCTACTAGCTGGTCTTGTGTGTAGTCTGGATAGGCTTCTGTGTTAAGTAGTAGTCTCATTGTGTTAGCTCCTCTGAGTTAAATTCATACACTGCCTTAGCAAAGCCACGGGGTGTAGCACTGCGTATGTTCTTGGTCTTCATAGACTTACCACCTAGCTTGAGGTGCTGCCTACTGTGGCCCTGCTCTGGCTCTACTGCATCAGTCCACGGCATGTTAAAGCCATTGCCTGTCCAGAGGCAAGTCTTCTTAGGGTAAGCATCCTTAGCTGCAATATAGTCAGGCCACAAGGGATGCTCTGCCTGATCGTCAGGTATGTAATTGCCATACTCATAAGGATGGAATGAGTGGTCAGGCTTACGCCACTTGGTAGCCAAGACAGAGACAGGGTTCTCTATGAAGTATGGTACACCTAACTCTTCAAACATAATCGCACACCATACAGCGTGTGCTGCTGCCTCATCTTGGAAACGAGGGTTCTTCTTAGCTTTAGCTTTGAAGTGTGCCGCACCTGATACAGCCAAATCTGTACAAACAGGGAAGGCCATGCCAAAGACTACATCCTTATCCTTAAGGCTGTCTATGATAGCAGATGTGCAAGAGTTATCATACATATCTGCCCAAACATACTTGATGCTGCCACCACTGCCAAACACATCTGTAACTGTGTCATCGTGCTGAATATCATAGGCAATGCAGGAATACCCTGCCTCTGCCCACGGTACAAGTGCTTCACCTGTGTAGTCGTATAAGCTGATCACATACTTGTCTACGTTAGTATTCGACATGGTTAATCTCCTCTTCTATTATTACCTTGTACCCAGCATCTAGTAATTCATTTGCTCTGTCAAGCGCATTGTCACGGTCAGGCGTCCACATCTGATTGCGATGTGAACCCTGATTATCAATAGTAGCTACGTACCACATTTATTTTAGCCAGTCATCAAGGATGCCTTGTACGACATCAAGTATATCATTGAAGCGATCTTGTGCATCCTCTGTGTACACTTCATCACCGTTCTCATCAACTTCCCAGATAGGATCTAGGTAAGCATCTTCAAGCCATGCCTCTGCTATTTCAGCAGAGACTTGTAAAATATCTGGTGTACTCATGGTATCAACCCTCCCCAAACATGCGCTGGGCTTGGCTATCGGTAAGCTTCCATTGGCTAGAACTTACAAGAGATTTAACCTGCCACGGCATCTTTCTAGCTTTGGCATTGTAGCCAGTGAGCGACACAGATTCACCATTAATCTCAGCAATCTTGGTTGTGTCAATGCTCATCATGCTTGCCATCTGGCCCAGCGCAGACTGTTCATGACTTTCTGCACCATCCAGTAAGACTTGCACCTTGTAGGTTGCCTCACCACCAGAGTAGCTACAGTTACCAACCTTGATGGTTACATCTTTAATGCCAGCCTGATCCAGTGCTTCTTGCATAGATTGACGGATGAGTTTTAGTTGTGATTTGTCGAATGTCATAGTAGTGTCTCCATATATTAGGTTAAGGGTTTAGTAACCCCCACCACACCACTGAACAAGTGCGGCGGGGGGATCTAAGGCTAGTCAACCCACATAAACTAGCCTCGCTCTTAGAGGGTAACCACTCCCCCTATCCTGCAAAGTGACGCACACGCCGTGTTGATACACGATTAGGCTTACGCTCAAAGTAGACAGTACGCTTGCCAAGATGCAAGGCAGTCATACAATTACCAGCCTCAAGCTTGAAGCCACGGCTGAAAGTCTTACGCTTACGGGTCAAGCCCTTGATGCCAAGGATATTGAAGCGAAACCCATTGGTGCGGTCATTAAGCGGTTTAGTAGCGATACAGTAAAACATAATGTTAGTCCTTTCTAAGACTGTTAAGGTAAGTTAAGGTTAGTCTGATTTAGTCGAGGTTGTCAAGCCCCAGTACCAAGCTTGTACTTGGGGCAAGTAATTCTTTATAGTTTCATCATTTATGTAGCCACAAGCCACAAGGCGAAGAAAAACCTTTTCGTGATCTGGTGTAAGCTTACACATTGTGCATACGCTTCCAAGCAACCCAAGTCGCAGCTTGCATTTCATAGGCTGTCATACCGTGCTTTTTACCAGCACGACTGTAGCATACTTGTAGCTCTTGGCGTAGCTTCTTGCCTATGCTTGGTACTTCTTGCATTGTGCGTCTGTCCTTGTTAGCGATGCACCAAGCGTGACCGTCTATTACGCATACATCTTCACCCATAATACACCAGAAGAAGTCTGTTATCTTAGGGCCATTGAGTATGAATGCCACAGCGTCAGCGTCATGTGGTGTAGTCTGCAGTATAGACCAAGCTTTATCTCTCATTGTCTTATATGTGCAAGGTGTACAGCTTTCTACATAGCCACCAGATACAAACGTATTGAGCATATTGTCAGCGTCAATAAGGTTACGTTCCCAACGATTAGTCGGAGACAATGCCGCTACGACACCAACAACAATGTGCAATGGTAGCTCATACTTGTCAGCCATACTTTGAGCGTCAGACTTAGCGTCTGCATACCAAGTCAGACCGTGATCAATTTCATCTTGTGTAGCTTGTTTGAAGCAAGCCAGAATGTTGCGAGTGTATTGGGTCATAAGTGTCACCTCATTGTGTTAAACTCTCTAGAGCATACGATCAAAGCAATCATATAGTCAAGACAGTTCTTGAGTGCAGCGCCTGGAATGTCAGCCCGGACGCTGCTTTAGTTTGTTTTTGCAACCAACACTCTATTGCCCAAAGTCTCTCTCGACAGATAGGCGCACGTTTCACAACGGACGCTTATGCCACACTGATTTGCAGAGGGCG
>Ga0213868_10005500_pt1 | contig 11361 bp, 8 predicted proteins | sample PICome_9_FD_160087 | JGI IMG/M metagenome (GOLD analysis project Ga0213868, IMG submission 160087) | Coastal seawater microbial communities near Pivers Island, North Carolina, United States - PICO127 | ecosystem: Environmental > Aquatic > Marine > Coastal | place: USA: North Carolina | collected...
TCTGTCGGGACTGGCCGGCGGTTTCGGTCGAGTCGGTCAGCCCTTCGAACACTTCTCCGTTTTGCAACACTTTGTAAGACCGTACCGGACGGAGAAGTGAAAATTGTTACCTTCGAAACATATGATATGAATGAAGAATTTATTATTACCCAGCCAATCAATCAATTATTATGATATTTATTATTGTGAAGCAAGTTCCTAAAAAATTGCGAGTAAAATCGAAGTGGTGAAAAAGTGTGTACTTATCCGTGGTAGGTGCCTCCCTTGTGACTGTGAGAAAGAAATTGGGGTTGCGCGAGGCTATTTGGGACGAGTCCGAAATTTGGTTGATCGATGGATCTTCGGTTTTGGTCGATGAAGCTTTGTTGAGAGAAAGGCGATGTTTTAGGTTTGAAGCCGAATTTTCATCGATACATCGGTCAACTTCGACGTCCACTAGCGCGCCTCTAGAAGACGGCTTGCCGTCGCTTCTTCGTTCAGAGGTGGCGTACATGTCCGGACGACGACTACGTGCACGCTTAGCGCAATGGTAAGGCCGTCCCGCTGAACAGCCGGCGTCCGAAGAACGAAAAGGCGTCGCACATAGTTGTTAGTCAGAGATAAAGTATCACTCACGGACCGTACGGTGATGTAGTCTATGGCTTTTGAAAATGGTCGAGCTCTCGACGAATCAGAAGGCGTATAAGTGTGACATTTTCAAATGATGGTCGGGTAGAATGTGTTGCTAAATGTGACTTCGTCAGTGAACTGACTCGTCCCAAATCAATTAAGGCTCATCACATACATACTAGACTGCTTTTTCCCTCATACCTTCGTACATGTTACTCGATCGAAGGATTCCTTTATTTGCCTTAATCTGGTAGAGTTATCGTTAAAACTAATAAATACATACCTCGTACTCTTACGTAACATTACGCAGGTCCTTGTAATTAATTGAATTGAATTGGCGTAAATTACACGACTTAATGACAGAAAAATGTCTATTAGCCGTTAACCGCATCGCCTGCGCCGGACGCGCGCGCGCCGGACGCGCCCCGGTCTCGTCACGCGCGCCGCGCCGCGTGGTTATGCCGATCACCTGGGAACGGACGCACCACGCAAACCCCGCCGCACGCCAACACCGACACCACACACACACTCTCCGGTCACTGGAGCCTTATTCGGCATAGCCGATCTTACGGGATTCTCAGGAAAAAAATTCAGGCCGCACCTGGTATCGTTAATCAAGGTCGAAGGTTTATTTTCCCCATACATTGTGGTCATTTTCGACATCGTTAACTCAGAATCGTTGGTTCAGCGTTACATATATTTGAAGGATTCATAGGGCGAAATAAACCATTTTTCTTGACTCACGTGTGAAAAATTTGTCCGATTGTGTTTACTCATACGCGAGGGCATTTATATGTAATATAACTCAATTTATTCATATTTGATAATTAGACATGTCAATATCACATCATATACCATCCGACCAAGCAATTAATTAATAAGTCATGGCTATGCCGATATTCCTGGGAACAAACCCACGCAATCACGTTAAACACTACCTTCGTACTATCATACTGTTAGTTGGTCCCTGGAAGATTTTTATTATTACGAGGTACGAAACCTTAAGCTTCATATATTAAATACCTTCTATTTATATTTATGTCCCCGTATTATGTATAAAATCTCACAGTATCCTTTTTTTTCAAGGGGTTGCCAGAAAAGATAAATCTCATCCCAAGACTCTCAGTTTTTTAATAAAGAAAACAAGCCTCAAACATACTTGATTGTAGAGTATTTGAAATTGACCGACATGATAATTGTCACTTTCTCATCAAGACAGTGGGCGGAGCAGCAGATACGTCTCGAAAGAAAAATGGCTGAAGTGGGGTTCGAACCCACGAGTGCATAGCACACGCGAATGATCGCACACATTCGTGTGAAGATAGCTTTTCATCTTAACCGTATTTTCACAATTAATAAGTCAGCTTCTCTTGAGTCGCGCTCCTTAGACCGCTCGGACATTCAGCCTGATGAGATACATTCTTTAAAGAGGTCAGGCGAATTGCGAGAACATATACAGGAGATTTATTGCTGACGTGAAATGACACCGGATGATCGCATGAAATAAAGCACCAGCTCCACCACATCTCTTCACTAAGGCATAAATTATGTCATTTTGGGGCCTGCTTCAGTCTATCAAATTTCGTGATTTCAAAGGGAACTTCTCACCCAGGCGTGATTTTTTGTACCTCCTATGATAGGTCTACCTTCGTATTATTTTTTCCAATTTGAAAAGTGCCAAAATCCCAACGGGTATCCGAGCTTTTTGCTCTCAACTTTCGTTCGTGGACCGTTCGTAATAAATACCTTGCTTCGAAACCTTACTTATTAATACGTACGAACGAAGGTAAGTGTTTATTTTTTGTAATCCTTCGTATATGGAAGAGTTGAAAGTATGATATCATACTAATATGATGACAAGTGTTCACAAATACAACAGCTTGGCTGCTATGTGAATGGCGACACGTGGATGGTCTGTGATGGCTACATGACGTGTCTTTATCAAGGCATCAGGTGATTACAGTGGGCGAGTCACGGCCGGTGAAATCCTTCAGCTTAGAGGTTTCAAGGGCAACTTGAATGAGTGGCGCGAGTGCTTCCTGTGCGTCCACGTTTTGCTTATCGGCGTCAGATTCATATTGCTCGATATACATTCGGACCGTGGCGCCGGAGGAACCGGTGCCTGAAAGACGGAAGATGAATCGGCTTCCATCAGTAAAGACAAATCGTAACCCTTGATTCGAAGCAACTGAGCCATCGATGGGATCGACGTATTCGAAATCATCCGCAAAAACAAGTTCATAGGGTCCATATTTATCGCCTTTCTTTGCGGAGTCAGCGATAGTGCGCAAGTGCCTTATCATCTCGTTGCACGGTTCAGTCTCGCAACCTTCGTAGTCGTAGCGGCTGAAAAAGTTCCGCCCATACTTTTCCCAATGTTCTCTGGTGATTTGTTCAACTGTGACTTTCTTCCCACCGATGGGCACATCTTTGTTTCGATATGCAAGGATAGAGAGCCAGGCAAGTACAGCCCAAGGTCCGTCTTTTTCGCGAATATGATCTGAACCAGTCCCAAACGACTCTTCGCCGCAGATGGACAACCTGTCTGCATCCATCAGGTTCCCGAAGAATTTCCAACCTGTGGGTGTTTCAAAACACTCGACCCCCAAAGAAACGGCCACTCGGTCAAGAGCAGCAGCAGTTGGCATGGAACGTGCTAGGCCCTTCAGGCCACCTGAACCGGAAAAGTAGGGAATGCACGACTGAGCATTGGCGGCGATGATTGCAACAGAATCTGATGGAGTCACGAAAAAGTTGCTTCCCAAAATCATATTTCGGTCTCCATCGCCGTCCGAGGCTGCTCCGAAATCGGGGGCTTCCTCTGAGAACATGGTCTTCACAAGCTCTTCGGCATATGTTAGATTGGGATCAGGGTGACCACCATTGAAGTCCTCTCTAGGAACGTCATTCACGCAGCAAGATGGATCTGCTCCGAGCGCATCTACCAGTATCGGTTTGGCATAAGCCCCCGTGATTGCATGCATCGCATCGAATTTCATCTTGAAGTCAGAACGTGTGAGAAGGGACTTGATGAGATCGAAATCAAACACTTTCTTCGCCAGGTCTAAGTAGTCAGAGACGGGGTCGATCACTTCGACCTCGAAATCTCCAAACTTGCTCACTCCACACTTCGTGAGGTCAACATCTGGCATGTCCGCCATTTTGAGGAGCTCGACTGTTTGCGTGTAGCCATAGATTTTGTCCGTTATCTTCTCAGGGGCTGGTTCACCGGAGGAATAGTTGAATTTGATGCCCCAGTCTTCATCCGGTCCACCAGGATTATGCGAAGCAGACATGATGAATCCGCCGTAAGCTTTCCGAGTGCGAATAACAGCCGACGCTGCAGGGGTGGCAAGATATCCATTTTGGCCGACGTAAACTTTGCCTACTCCGTTGCCCGCGGCGATCTTGATAATTATTTGTGCGGCCTCTTTGTTAAACCAACGCCCGTCTCCTCCGAGTACCATAGAGCTTCCCTTGACTTCATCGCTTGGAAGGGCACAAAACAACGCTTGCACCCAGTTTGCCAAATAATTGCCTGAAGAAAAGATGGCCGCTTTCTTTCGAAGCCCGGAGGTACCTGTTTTCTGGCCTTCAATTGGGGTGGTAGGAACTTCTTTCACCACGATTCCCGCGGCAGCAGCGACCGTCTTTACCCGCTTGGGAGGGGCGTTGCTCATTCGGCGGGATGCTGTTCCTGGTGAGGTCGCGAGAGGTGGCTTCTCAGATATTCGGTAGTTGTGCACCGTGCTCGGAAACTGCGATCTCGCAGCGTGATACATAACCCGGGAGTATACCAAGTTGTCGCAGTGTCGTGGATATTTGACCCGAGTGCTTCTGGATAAGAGCATATCCCTTGATCCTTTCATCGATACGAGGACAGAGGAGGACAATATATTACTCTTGAAATAATAACAATAAATAAATAAGTATGACAACGGAAATGAAAGTACATGTTGTAACTTTACAAGTATGTTTACAAGTATATATGTTTCCAAGTACGAAGGTATATGTTTTCAAGTATGTTTTCAAGTATGTTTACTCGTGATCGAGGGTTTATATTCATCCGTACAAGTATGATACAAGTATGTTTCCAAAAAAATGGAAGTGAAAGGTGTACGTTTTTGGTCAAGCTCACACGCCACCAAGTCTAGCTAGCCAGTAGCCTCCGCTTCATTTCGGGCGCGCGCAGATATGTCCATCGCCTGCCGTGGGGTGGTCGCCTGGGTCGTCGCTTGGCGTCGCTTGGTCATAGGATCTAAGTCCCGAACCAGCCGACCGCGTCGACCCAAAACCCCGAGTCCATATCGTCATTTCTTAGTCATAAATCGTGTGTCATTCATCAGGGAGGCACTTATTAAGATCTTACGCAATTATTTGTTCTGATGATGAGTATTATTTCAGATGTATTATTTCACATATATATATCTTCTGCGTGTGGCATATTTTAATAAAGTGTTATCCTGGGATATTATTATTTTGAACGCCGAGTGAGGGTTCCCGATCAGGTGACTCTGTGCCTCCTTCCCCGCGCGGGCTGAACTATTTTTGCAAGCGCGAGAACCCAATACTCACATTATCAGAGAAGTCTGCGGTGCGAAAAACTTGCGTGTTGAAGAAATCGAGAAAGCGAGCAGAGGTCTTTTTACCGCATATTCGATTTTGGCGCCGAAAGCAGTCCGTTGAGCCAACAGAACATGGTTGATATCATGACCTATAAGAAGATGAAAGTCCAGGCAAGTGGTAACTTCGCGTGTCAACGAGAACAGTTGCAAGTCGTCGCGTGTAACCTGTATCTGCGAACTGCACGTTTGCGCTCATCAGCTGGAAAGCCTTGCCTGCCTCACCAAAATAACTCCTTTGGTTTTAAACGAGCTGCACCCGGTTATCTACTGCTCCGCCCAGATGCTCACCACCGTTTACTTGTTCTCATCAGGAACTCCGCGATGCGTGCGAAGAGAATGGTCTCGATAGTACCGGCATCAAGGCCGTGCTCCTTGAGCGTCTCGAGAAAGCGCTCGAAATTGCAGAAACTGTCCAGCCCGTAGAGGACGAAGAGCTCGAAGATATTCCCGACGAAGACAATACCACACCAGACGCAGGCCACCTGGTCGACCTGGACACAGATAATGACCCCGCGTGCACCGCCCCAGATGACTCTAACGGTCTCGATGATCTTCAAGCTGTTGATTTATCCAAAGCCTTAAAACCTCACAGTGGCACAACAAGCGTGGTAGATGTCAATTCCACTAAGATTGACACTGAGTTTGATGTCCGGCGCACTGCTCTCGTTGCCGCCATCGAAGCTGACCTGGAAAAGCGCAAAGCACGTGCAGATAGATTCGGAATCGCTTGGGAGCTGAGTGCAATCGATATCGAACGTCTCGAATGTGCGAAGAGAGGTTTGCCCCTTCCCGGTTCAAAAGGTACTGACTCTGACGGAAGAAAGCCGGTAATTCCCAAGAAACAGCATGGCAATAGCCAAACTCAATCTGAGAAGGGTGGACGCGCAGCTCGATTTGGTGTCGATTTGAAGCTGAGAGGTACACTTGGCCAAAAGACCGACGTGTGCCGCAATTGTGGCAAGAAAGGGCACTGGGCAAGAGATTGCTGGGCACCAGGGGGCGGCGCCGAAGCGAAAAACAAGCGCCCGAGTATGGATGTCGGGAGGCAAAATCAACATCAGAAGGAGAAGCGTAAGCCCGAAGCCAGAGCCGATGTAGAAGATATGAAGCGAAGCAGAGGTGATCGTTTTGGTTTCGGTATCGGGGTCCTGACAAAAGACCCAGAATTCGAGGCAAAACTTGCAGCAAGAGCCGCGAGGTTTGCTGAAAAGTAGACCATGTGATCTGCTCCTGCTCACGCTCAGCATCGCCCAGCGAACGTAATGCATAACACGTCTCGACACATCGCGTGGCCGGGAAAAGTCAACCAACTCAAAACTGATGTCAACAGAAGTGGCAGGTAGAGTTCACAACAAGTCATTTGCCGGAAGGAGTCAGTCAATTCCAACACTTTTTAAAAAATGTCAGGTAAAATGTGCCCCAACACTTTTTAAAATGTTGTTCCCTCGTGTCACGAATCATTACCTCCATGCGCCCCATCACGAGCCGGCATGCGCGTGTGTGCATTCCTTTCACGGAAAAGCAACGAATGCTCGCCCTGACAAGACCACATCTAGCAGCGATACCCCCGTGTAAACGCAAAGGCCCTCACCTATTTTCCTCCGCCGTCTCGACCACGTTGTGGTTTCCCCCGTCGATGGAGCCCGTGACTTCTGCGTATCTCCATCTCCCGTTTTGCCGCCGTAGATGTCATTACTGCGACTTTGCCATCTCTTTGGTTGGAGATGACGTAGAATCCGATGTAGCCCTGCAAGGCATGCGGCGATACGTCGATTTCCTCATTCGAGAAATAGCCCTCACGCCGAGTACTGGGGATTTCGACCAGGCACCCCTGCGCACAGTTTTCTTCGGTGGCGGTACCCCTTCATTATTGCCTCCCGAGCTACTCGGCCGCGTGATCGACGCTTTAAGCGAGAGATTCGGCATCGATACTGACGCTGAGATTAGCATGGAAATGGATCCAGGGACATTCGATGCTGAAAAGTTGGCCCACTATGTAGACCTTGGGGTAAATCGTGTTAGTCTTGGCTTACAGTCGTTCGATGCCGAGGTGCTGAGGTGGGCAGGAAGAGGACACACCCTCGAACAGTCGCGGGCGGCGATAAAAGCAGTACGATCTAATCGAGGTGTAAAGCGTTGGAGTCTTGACCTGATCTCAGGCATGCCGGGACTGACTACGAAGGTGTGGTCAGATTCCCTGAAGGAGGCAATCGACGTAACACCGCATCATATCTCGATCTATGACCTGCAAGTGGAAGAAGGAACGTTATTTGGAACGTGGTATAACGCCTCGCCTCGTGGAAAAGTAGGTAATAATAGGACGTTATCGTCAAACTTAGACCTACGCACTCCCCGTTTAGAGCTACCAAGTGAGGAAGATAGTGCTGAAATGTTCCACATGGCAAGTGAAACGCTTCAAGATGCCGGTTACGAGCACTACGAGGTATCGTCTTACGCGAAAGTTGGCTCTAGATGCACGCACAATCAAGTCTACTGGAATGGTAGACAAGGATGGTATGGTTTCGGCATGTCCGCGACATCGTTTACGGCGCACGGTAGGCGGTTGGCACGACCTCGTAAAATGCGCGATTACGAAGCCTATGTTGAAGCCATGCTGCCGTTCAAAGGTGAAACGATGACATGCGCAAACGCAACAAAGTTGTCGTCGGAAACGAGAGCTGACGCATTATTGGAGCGTCTGATGCTTGGACTTAGAAAAAGAGATGGTGTGGACCTCATGCACTTGCAGGAAGACTTTGGCGCCGCAGTGCTTGTAGAGATTATCACTGCTGTTTGTGCCAGCTGGCCCGAGGAGCTAGTAGAGATGGATGATAAACGGCTCACACTCTCTGATCCCGATGGGATGTTGGTGAGCACTGAGCTTATTTCAACTTTGTTGGCTCGTGTATCGTCGCTTCATATCCCTTGAGAATTTGCGAAAACTCTCAAGGGATTCTCATGCCATCGCGCACGCAGTGATTTTATCTTCATTTATTCTTTGAAACACCGCGACTTTTTACATTAACTGTGTAGCAATCTAGAGCTAGCTAGCTTATCCTGCTCTTGTATATTCACCCGAGCAAGACTTCAGTCTGCGTATTCGTGACAAAGATTACTCTTTGCCGCTTGAAGCCTGTGGCGTTTGTGGAATTCAGCTCAAGCTCGTGCCATGGCGGGTACATCCGCAACCTTGCACCTGGAAGAAGGTTAAACTTTCCAGCGTGTCTCGTTGTGAATGCGACTGTGTCAGATGAACTCAACATATGACCAATGTCCACGTGTTCCCCGATAGGTCTGGAACATGTCCGATCACCACTCGTCGCACTAAACTCGTATGATTTCCCTTGAGAGTCGTCTTGCTGTAATTCACCATGACAAGAAATAGTAGACTTCCACAGGCACAGTCCTGTTTCGATTCGTGGTTCACCTCGTAGTTTTACCTCAATGAAGCTAACCGAAGAACGTTCCATGTAAGTTTGACTGTCGCTATGAAAAACAGTCGACTGGAGGCCTCGTTGGTTTGGCAAAACCTGAGCAGGCTTTGCCACAAGTTGTGAACGTTGCGCTTTAGCAATGACCCATCGTAATCGCGCATCAAGTGAGCCGCGAATGTGTCTACAAGACGAGCCGGTTCTGTTTGGCTCTGAAAGAGCAGATGTGGTCGGTCCAGCCATGCTTGTCATATTTACGCGAGGGACCGTGAAAGCATGCAAGCGTGTAAATGCTGACATCAAACCCAATCCTCCGAGACGTTTATCCATCACACCGGGACTTTTTCTCCCATCCGATTTGTATCTACTGGTATCTGCATCAGAATCTGACCCCGAACTAAGTATTTCGTCAAGGGATTCGCTGTTGAGTTGATCTACATCATTTTCAGTCCCTTTGCTGACAACCCTGTCGACTTGAGTTTGTATCATGACACTTGCATCGTTCCTGTGCTTTTGAGTTGGATACCCGAAGGAAGTTGACATTCTCCGCGGTTGGCGGCTCGTTGAGACTGCGTGTTTGGAGCTACTTCTTCCTCTACGCGTCCCGTCTAACACACCCCCTGCATTGCTTCGCGTAGCTGACGCCGCATCACTGCCGATCTCCGCCAAGTTACAGGGTGTATTGGCGGTATCTGAAAATAGCGCCGTCTTCGCTGACTTCAAGGCGAAGTCTTTCTGACGTGACCTCAAGAGATCATTACCCCTTTCGGGACCCAACCCCGCCGTGCAGGGCTCACGGGCGGGCGAGGGCGTTTCTCCCTTGGGTTCCTCGCATTCACGCATCGGGGCAGTCAACTCTTCATGGGTCCAAAACGTGCCAAGTGGCGGCAGCAATGTTCCGTTTGTGTATCCAATCCCTCCAGACGTACTCGCAATGTCGCTAACCTTTCGCGACGAGCAAGGACCCGTGTGTGCCTGTGTTTGGAACCCTTCATTCCCGGGTGTCCTATGTGCGGCTGCTGCATATCGCGCCAACCGCCCGTCCCGTTCGCGGTCGATGTAGTCCACACGCGGGACGCAGTCATCGTCATACTCTATATCGTATTGGTCGTTATCCATCGCGAGTATTTGCCAAGACCCTTCAGCTGCGACTTGTTCGAGTTTGCGGCGGACAGTGCAGCAAGTATGATCACTAAAGCCGATGATGACTTACCTTATTTATTACTTCTCGCTTCGGAAGCGTGATAAACACTTAAGTACACTTAAGAGTTAACACTTGTTGTGTGAACAAATGGAATCCGTTGTAGGTGCCTCCCTGGTGATTGAGAAACGATAGAATGGATCCTAGCTAAAATTGGAGTTCGCGGGAGCCTTGTTTGGGACTAGTCTGGACGTGCTCGAGATTGTAATTGGGGTTAATTGCAATGATCGATGAAGCTTCGGTGAAACGAGGTCTTTTGGAACGGTTTGAAACTGAAGTTTCACCGATACATCGGTCAACTTCGACCGTCCACTACCGCGTCTTCAGAAGACGGTTTGGTGTCGTTTCATCGTTCACAGGTGTCGTACGTGTATGAACGACGACTACGTGCACGCCAAGCGCAACGGTAAGGCCGTCCCGCTGAACAGCAGTCGTCCAAAGAACGGAAATGCGTCGCACATAGTTGTTAGTCAGAGATAAAGTATCACTCAACGACCGTACGGTGATTTAGTCAACGACCTTTGAAAATGATCGAGCTCTCGACTAATCAGAAGACGAATAAACCCGGACAAGATTGAAAAAAACCGGGGTCGGAATGTGGGACTAAATGTGACTTCGTCAGTGAACTGACCAGTCCCAAACCGGGGGAAATGATCGAACCGTTGAACGTGAAATTTCCTCATCCGGAAATCTTTTGGAAAGCCACGAAATTCCCCTAAAGAACTATCACGATTTCGTTGGCAACTTCCCCGATCTCAGTGCAACTATTGACACGGGGAGGCAAAAAAGCCGGCCACGGGCGTACCGGATCGCATTGTAAGCCGCACGAAGTCGCGACTTCCCCTGTTCAAAAACTCTCTAATCATGCGGTGCGTATACTTAACGCTACGTCTACATAATCACGCGTCGCGCATTTGTTGACTTTGGACGACGCGTGTGCTTCACTCACCTCTACCAATTCTTCCCGTTGGTGTTCCAAATTGGGATCTCGGTTTCCCGCGTCCAAATACTGACGTTCATTCGACTCCCAACGTTCAGCGAGATCGTCCACATTCAAGGTGGTCAATGCGGCAACCAGATCGGCGCGAAGTTCTGGGAGGTATGTTCGCTCACTCACCCGCGGACACCACGTTTCCTCGTTGTCGCGGAATTCCAAACAAGGGTTTAGTTGACCGTCTTTTCAAAAAAAATCGTGCTCTGACAGGTAATTTGCGACGAGCATGGTATCGATCCGACCGGCACGTATTGCGGCGACTCTGATCTCCAGCTCGAACGTATCAACGTGTACTTCAATGAAGCCTCCGGTGGTGAGAACACTGTTTTTACCGATATTTTGCCTCCGCCTTTCGTTTGCCTCCACCCTAAGGATTTTTTTTTCAAACGCAGGCCGTTACGTACCCCGCGCTGTGCTCATGGATCTTGAGCCCGGCACGATGGACTCTGTGCGATCTGGTCCTTTCGGGCAAATTTTCCGCCCCGACAACTTTGTCTTCGG
>Ga0213868_10005503_pt1 | contig 11353 bp, 9 predicted proteins | sample PICome_9_FD_160087 | JGI IMG/M metagenome (GOLD analysis project Ga0213868, IMG submission 160087) | Coastal seawater microbial communities near Pivers Island, North Carolina, United States - PICO127 | ecosystem: Environmental > Aquatic > Marine > Coastal | place: USA: North Carolina | collected...
AAATAAAATGTGAAAGAAAAAAAATAAAAAAACATTGATTTATCTGACATAGTTCAAAACTCCATAAAAAATAGTTAAATTTGTAATCTTTATTTTACCCCATCAATTACAAAAAGGATGTGATTATTATAAAAAATAAAAAATTCAATGGGACTATTTAATTCATTCTTTACAAATACACAACAGCATCCTGTTAAAGGGAATGTTAATTGGATACATCTAACAAATGTAGATCAGATCAAACAAATAAAAAGCCTATCTAAATCAGAAACTGTTTTTATATTTAAGCATTCAACTCGTTGTGGTATAAGCAAAATGGTTATTAAAAGGTTTGAAAATATGTTCGACGAATCAATGAATACAATTAAAGTTTATTATTTAGATTTACTTAAATACCGAGATGTTTCCAATGAAGTTGTAGAAACTTTTAAAGTTATACACCAATCACCTCAATTATTAATAATAAAAAACGAAGTTTCAATATTTAACGCATCTCATCAAGATATCACAAGTACAAAACTTCAAGACTACCTTTAATTTACATTTTAAATTTTATATAAATTTTGTCACAAACTAATACCATAAAAGTAACCACTGAAAAAGAACTTTATAATTATCAAAAAATAGCTATTGAGGAAATATTCCAAAAGTTTGACAGTGCAGTAGATGATTATCATTTATTATATCAACTCCCAACAGGAGGTGGAAAAACAGTCATATTTTCTGAAATTGTAAGGCGTTATATTTCTAAATTCAATAAGAAAGTTTTAGTGTTAACGCATCGTATTGAATTAAGCAAACAAACTTCAAACATGTTAAATGAATTTGGAGTTCCAAATAAAGTCATTAATAGTACTGCAAAATTAGATGATCAAGACAACTATGATTGTTTTGTTGCTATGGTAGAAACGTTAAAAAATAGATTGAATGATGATAAATTAGACATATCTGATATAGGGCTTGTAATTGTTGACGAGGCACACTACAATTCATTTACTAAAATTTTTAAATTCTTTGATGATTCTTTTATTTTAGGTGTTACAGCTACTCCTTTAAGTTCAAATATTAAATTACCCATGTATGAAAATTATCAAGAATTATATGTGGGGGAAACAATAGAGGATTTAATTGAGAACCATTATTTAGCAAGAGCAAATATGTTTTCTTATAATGTTGGCTTAACTTCCTTAGAAGTAGGAGCTAACGGAGATTATACTGTAAAATCATCTGAAGATTTGTATACCAACGTAGATATGTTGTCTAAGTTAGTTGGCGCTTACGAGGAAACTTCTAAAGGTAAAAAAACTTTAATTTTTAATAACGGAATTCAAACATCCATCCAAGTTTTCCATGCATTTAAAAAAGCTGGATATCCTATTGCACATTTAGATAATACCAATACAAAAAAAGAAAGAGATTTTATCCTTAAATGGTTTAAAAAAACTCCTAATGCAATCATTACCTCTGTAAGTATCTTAACCACTGGTTTTGATGAACCTACAATTGAATCTATTATCTTAAATAGAGCCACAAAGTCACTGACTTTATATTATCAAATGATAGGTCGTGGTTCGCGAATCTTAAATAATAAGTCTTCATTCAATGTTGTAGATTTAGGCAATAATTTTCACAGATTTGGACCTTGGGGAGCAGATTTAGACTGGCAGAGAATGTTTAAAGCACCTGACTATTATCTAGATGCTATTTTATCTGATGAAGAAATAGAAGGAGCTTTTCGATTTGAACTTCCTACGGAAATTAAGAATGAATTTTCTAAATCTAATGAACTTTATTTTGATATTAAAAAAGAATATTTATCTACAATAAGATCAGGAGAGTCATCCAAAAAGGTATTAGAAAGATCTATCATTCATCATGCTAAAATATGCATTGAGAATAGTGAAGACGTTTATGATGCTTTAGCATTAGCAAAAATGCTTGGTGAAGAAATAGATGATCGGATTAATAGGTATTCTAAATGCATATCTAAAAGTACCCATAATTTTATTACTTGGTTAAAGGATGACTATCGAAAAAAGCTAAACTCTTACCTTAGAGCTAATTTTGATGAAGACTTTGAGAAAATCCATGGGTATCCTCCTGTAGAGGAATAAACATTCTCAAAAAGATTTGTAGATCCTTTTAAGAATGTTTTTATTTTATCTAGATGGTAAAATTTGTCCTATACATTCACCAAAACCAATTCTAGTTGTATTGTTTTTGCAATGTGCCCTCATTATCACGGTATCATAATCATTTATAAATTTTCTCTCAGAGCCATCTAAAAGTTGTATTGGATTTTGTCCTTTCCATGTTAGTTCTAACATAGAACCATAACTATCTTTAGTAGGACCAGAAATTGTTCCACTACCCATCATGTCACCGGCATTAACAGGACATCCATTAACTGTATGATGAGTTAATTGCTGTGCCATGGTCCAATACATATATTTGAAGTTAGAATTTGTAACTATTGTTTCTTTTTCTCCTTTAGGTTTAATAGCTGCCTGCAAATGTATGTCAAAACTTCCATTTTTATTGTTCTGAAGGTAAGGTAGGGGTTTAATGTCTTGTTTTGGATTTTCAACTCTAAACGGTTCTAATGCATCTAGAGTTACAATCCAAGGAGAGATGGTAGAAGCAAAACTCTTACCTAGAAAAGGACCTAATGGGACATATTCCCAGGCTTGAATATCTCTAGCAGACCAATCATTAAACTGTACCAAACCGAAAATATATTCCTCAGCTTCTTCAATAGGAATTCTTTCTCCTAAATTATTAGAGGCAGTTGTAATAAAAGCCATTTCTAATTCAAAATCTAATAATTTAGATGGTCCAAAACCAGGGGTATTTGTTCCTTCTTTTGGTCTTGTTTGTCCATATGGTCTTCTAATCTTTGTGCCAGATGGTATAATTGAGGAACTTCTTCCGTGATATCCAATAGGTATGTGAAGCCAATTTGGCAGTAGTGCGTTTTCTGGATCTCTAAACAAACTTCCTACATTTGTAGCATGTTCTTTACTGGCGTAAAAATCTGTATAATCACCTACACTAACTGGTAATAACATTTCTACTTCATCCATTCTGAATATAATTTTTTCTTTGTGAGAAGCATTGTCTCGCAACGATCCATTAGTAACATCAAAAACATCAGCAATCCGATTTCTGACTAGTCGCCAAGTTTTTCTTCCATCTGCTATGAAATCATTTAAATTATCTTGTAAAAAAATATCATCAGTTAAAGGAATTCCTTCAAAATATCCTAGTTGATGAAATGCACCTAAATCAATGGCAAAATCTCCAATTCTACTTCCAATAGTAATAATATCGTCTTTAGTTATGAAAACTCCAAATGGTATATTTTGAATTGGAAAATCAGAGTTTTCTAAAACTTTTAACCAAGATTTTCTTTTTGGGTTATTAGCTGTTATTTTCATTAAAAATTGTTAATAAAGTTTGTTCAAATATAGTGGAAAGATATCATCTTAAAAACGTTTTTTAAGTACATTTGAATTTCTTAATTAAATTTTAACAATGCAACGAGATACAGAAATTTTTGAATTAATAGATGCTGAAAAAAATAGACAATTAAACGGTCTAGAATTAATAGCTTCAGAGAATTTTGTTAGTGATCAAGTAATGGAAGCTGCAGGTTCTATTTTAACAAATAAGTATGCAGAAGGATACCCTAATAAAAGATATTATGGAGGATGTCAAATTGTTGATATCGTAGAGCAGTTAGCCATAGATAGAGCAAAAGAATTATATGGTGCAGAATATGCTAATGTTCAACCTCATTCAGGTTCACAGGCTAATACGGCTGTTTTTCACGCTTGTTTAAATCCTGGAGATAGAATTTTAGGTTTTGACTTATCGCACGGTGGGCATCTTACCCATGGATCGCCCGTTAATTTTTCAGGGAAACTTTATGAGCCTCATTTTTATGGTGTTGAAAAAGAAACCGGTGTTTTAAATTATGATACCATCCAAGAAATTGCACTCAAGGTTCAGCCAAAACTAATTATAGCTGGTGCATCAGCTTATTCTAGAGATATTGATTTTAAACGTTTTAGAGAAATAGCAGATAGTGTAAATGCATTATTATTAGCAGATATTTCCCATCCTTCTGGAATGATTGCAAAGGGAATATTAAATGATCCCTTACCTCATTGTCATGTTGTAACAACAACTACCCACAAGACCCTACGTGGTCCTAGAGGAGGATTAATTTTAATGGGGAAAGATTTTGATAATCCTTTTGGATTAAAGTTGAAGAATGGAAAATTAAAGAAAATGTCTGCTCTTCTTAATGGGGGTGTTTTTCCTGGAAATCAAGGTGGACCACTAGAACATATTATAGCTGCAAAAGCAATTGCTTTTTCTGAAGCTTTGTCCGATGAATTTTTACATTACCAAATCCAGGTGAAGAAAAACGCAGCAGCTATGGCTAAATCTTTTGTTGCTAAAGGGTATGATTTAATTTCAGGAGGTACAGATAATCATGTGATGCTTATAGACCTTAGAAATAAGAATATCACAGGAAAAGATGCTGAAGCTGCATTAGAAAAAGCTGAAATTACAGTTAATAAAAACATGGTGCCTTTTGATGACAAGTCTCCATTTGTAACATCTGGTATCAGAATAGGAACTCCTGCTGTAACAACTAGAGGACTTAAAGAGAATGATATGGAAACTATAGTTGAATTCATTGATGCTGTTATTAATGATTATGAAAATGAAGAAACACTAGCAATTATTGCAAATAAAGTTCATAAATTTATGAGTCACAGACCTTTATTTGTCTCATAACAATATTTCAATATAAATAAACATGGCTATTAGAGTTTTTATTATCTTTTTAATATTCTCAAATTTATCATATGCTCAATTAGCATTTGATGATGTAGCTGACCAAATTGGAGTTGATTACAGCTATGGTGATTCTGAGTATGGAGGAGGGGTTTCTTTTGCAGATTTTGATAACGATGGCTGGGACGATATAACGTATGCCTCAGAAAATGGAGTTGAACTCTATTTTTTTAAAAATACTAATGGTGTTTTTAACTTAGTTACTTTTAATGGAATTTCAAATACTAGTAAAGCTAAACAAGTAATTTGGGTAGATTATGATAATGATGGAGACAAAGATTTTTTTGTAACTGCCATTGAAGGTAAGAATGCATTTTATTCTAATGATGGAGAAATGAATTTTACTGATATATCATCTACTATTGGAATATTTCAAACAGATCTTTTCACCTATGGAGCTTCATTTGGAGATATAGATAATGACGGTGATTTAGATCTCTTTATATCTAATAGATCTCCTGAAGATCATAATTATTTATACAGAAATGACTCAGGAATATATGTTGATATTACTGGCACTTCAGGAATATCATTGGAAGGTCAATTGTCTTTTTGCTCTATTTTTTTTGATTATGATAAAGACGGGTTACAAGACATATATGTTTCAAATGATAAAGAAGAAAATATCAATAGATTATATAAAAATTTAGGAGATGGTGTTTTTCAAGATGTTTCAGAGTCTAGTAATGCTGGTGTAGATGTTAGTGCTATGTCTACTACATTAGGAGATTTTAATAATGATGGTTGGTTTGATATATATATAACAAATACTCCATTCAGTCAAGTTTCATCAATCCAAGGAAACGTATTATTAAAAAATAATGGTGATGGTACTTTTACAAATGTAGCAACTGAAACCGGAACATCATTTGATAGTGTAGGGTGGGGCTCTGTTTTTTTAGATGCCGATAACGATGGTTTATTAGATATCTATGTAAGTAGTAGCGAAAATGGAAATGGCTCATTAATATCATCTGCCTTTTACCACCAGCAGGATGATGAAACTTTTATTATACCACAAGATATTGGTTTCAATACAGATTTAAGAGAAAGTTATACCAATGCAATAGGAGACATTAATAATGACGGAAAACCAGAAATTGTTGTGGGTAATGATACAGATAATAATTTTCTGTGGCAGAACAATACCATTAATGAAAATAATTGGTTAAAAGTAAAGTTAGAGGGGGTTGTTTCTAATAAAGATGGAATTGGTAATACCATAGAAATTAATGTAGATGGTCAGTCTCAATATCGATATACGTTAGCTGGTGAAGGTTATTTGTCACAAAATTCTTTTTATGAGTTTTTTGGAACAGGTTTATCTAATCTAATAGATTACGTAAAGGTTACTTGGACTTCCACAGGAGCAACAGAAACCTTTAATAATATAGAAGCTAATCAGTCCATTACTATTAAAGAGGGGATTGGTATTTTGAATGATAATGATTATATAGTTGAAGATTTATTGAGTATTTATCCAAACCCAAGTAATGATGGTGTATTTAAATTATCTACAAAAAACAATGTATCTAATACATTAAAAGTATATGATCTTTCAGGAAGGCTTATTTTTAACGTTAAAAATTTAAAAGATAATGATGAATTCAGCTTGAATCATTGTAAAAAAGGAATTTATGTAGCCAACCTTTCTTCCGGTAAAAAAAGTAGCACAATAAAATTAGTTTTAAACTAGTTTTCTGATGCTCTATCTAATAAATTTTTATTCATTATTTTACTAGTTTTTGCTCCTAATTCCTTAATTTTTTCAACTTTTTTAATTAGATTTCCCTTACCTGTAAGTTTTTTCATTGAAGTATCATAACTACCCTGAACTGTTTTTAATTGATTCCCAACTTTTATCAAATCATCTGTTAGATTTACAAATTGATCGTATAATCTTCCAGCTTGATTTGCAATTTCCAATACATTTTTCTTTTGATTTTCTTGGCGCCACATGGAAGAAACAGTACTTAATGTAGCAAGAAGAGTAGAAGTAGAAACTAATACAACGTTTTTATCTAAAGCCTCCAAATAAAGTTGATTGTTGTTACTAAGAGCAAGTAAATAAGCAGGTTCTATTGGAACAAACATCAACACATAATCTGGAGTATTAATTTCATATAGTGATTCATATTTTTTATCGCTTAATTCTTTGATGTGTTTTCGAATACTTTCTATATGTTTTTTAAGATAAACCCCTTTTTGTTTTTCATCTTCTTCATTAAAATATGCTTCATAATTAGTTAATGAAACTTTTGAATCTACAATCAAATGGCGATTGTCAGGTAAATTAATTATAAAATCTGGCTTTTTAAGTCTTCCTTCTTCATCTCTGTAGCCGCCTTGGGTGGTGAAATGAATATCTTTTGCAAGATTTGCTTTTTCTAAAAGAATTTCTAATTGTGTTTCGCCCCAATCTCCCTGAGTTTTGCTATCTCCTTTCAAGGCCTTGGTTAAATTAATAGCCTCTTTACTCATTTGAATATTTAAATCCTTTAAACTATTAAGTTGTTCTTTGAGAGCAGAATGCATACCAATACTCTCTTTTTGTGATTCAGAAACTTTTTTTTCGAACACTTCAATCTTTTCTTTTAAAGGATTTAATATTGAAGTTATATTTAATTTATTCTGTTCGGTAAACTTTGAAGACTTTTCATCTAATATTTTATTGGCTAGGTTTTCAAATTCTTTTGTAAATTTTTCTTGAATCTTATCCAATTCTTGTTTGTTTTCAACTAATTTTAATTCAGAGTTTTTTAATTCTGTATCTAAACGTGTCTTTGTGGCTATCAATGCTTCTTTTTCTAGTTGAGAATTCTTTAAATCTTCAGTAATTTCATGAAAGCTATTACTTAAAATAGTATTTCTTTCTTCGAGTGTAGCTTGTTTTTTTTCAAACTTTAATCTAGTGAAGTTTCTTCCCAAAAAAAGACCAATAAAAATACTGGTAATTGTTATTATCAAGTAAATAAGTAAATCTATCATCATTCAAAAATAAGTTCTTAAATTTAAAACTTTTTAAACTGAAGATGCAAAAAATATCAAACTTTATATTTACACGTGTTCTAGGATGGAGATTAGTAGGTGATTTCCCCAAATATTTAAAGAAATATGTTGTTATAGCAGCCCCACATACTAGTTGGAAAGATTTTCCAATTGCAATTTTAGCAAGGAACTCTTCTGGTGAAAAAGTAAATTTTATTGGTAAAAACTCATTATTTAAAGGCCCTTTTGGATTTATATTTCGTTCTTTAGGTGGCACACCAGTAGACCGAAGTAAGAGTAGCAATATGGTAGATGCAATTGTTCAAATTTTTGACAATAAAGAAGAGTTTAGACTAGGAATTTCACCAGAGGGTACAAGAAAAAAAGTATCCAAATGGAAAACAGGTTTTTACTACATAGCAAAAGGAGCAAAAGTACCTATTGTAATGGCTACTCTAGATTTTGAAAACAAACAAATAAAATTTTCAGATCCCTACGACACTACAGACAATAAAGAAAAAGACTTTAAACATTTTCACAACTTCTTCAAAGGAGTAAAAGGAAAACATTCAGAATTATCTTAGTTTTTAAATTTAAAAGCTACCTTTTCTGAGATTCCAATTATAACCTCTGTAGCTTTAATCATAGATTCAACTGGCACATACTCATATCTTCCATGAAAATTATGTCCTCCTGCAAAAATATTTGGGCACGGAAGTCCCATAAAGGAAAGTTGTGACCCATCTGTTCCACCTCTGATAGGTTTAATGAGTGGGGTAATTCCTATTTCCTTCATCACTTCTTCAGCTATATCTACAATATGCATAACAGGAATTACTTTTTCTTTCATGTTATAATATTGATCCTTTATATCTATTTCAATGGCATCATTACCCAACTCACTATTCATCTTAGCAACCAAATCAATCATAAATTGTTTTCTATTATTAAATAAATCTGTATCATGATCTCTTATAATGTAGTGTAAAACAGACTGTTCTACGTTGCCCTTTAGTTGATGCAAATGAAAAAAACCTTCATAGCCTTCTGTAGACTCAGGAACTTCCTTAGATGGAAGCCTATGAATAAAATTACCTGCTATGGTCATAGAATTTATCATTTTACCTTTGGCATAGCCAGGGTGAACAATTTTTCCATTAATAGTAATTTTTGCACTAGCCGCATTAAAGTTTTCATATTCTAACTCCCCAATTTGACTACCATCCATGGTATATGCCCAATCTGCTCCAAACTTTTTAACATCAAATTTATGAGCTCCTTTTCCAACCTCTTCATCAGGTGTAAAACAAATTCTAATTTTACCATGTTTTATTTCTGGATGATTGATTAAATATTCCATTGCAGAAACAATCTCTGTAATACCAGCCTTATCGTCTGCACCCAGTAGGGTTGTGCCATCGGTTGTAATGATAGTTTGTCCTTTATATTGAAGTAAATCATCAAAATAAGAGGGACTTAACACTATGTTTTCATTTTCATTTAGAACAATATCCTTACCATCGTATTTGTGATGAATTCTTGGTTTTACATTTGCACCTGTATAATCTGGAGTGGTGTCTATATGAGAAACAAACCCAATAGTAGGAACATCATAGTCTAGATTACTTGGCAAAGTAGCCATAACATAGCAGTGTTTATCTAAAGTTATATCACTCATTCCAATGTCTTTAAGTTCTTTAACTAAAAGATTTGCTAAGTTCCATTGATTATCTGAACTCGGAAAGTCAGGGTTATTTGGGTCTGATTCTGTATCTATAGTCACGTAACTTATAAATCTTTTAATTATATGATCTTTATTCATAGCCTTTTAAAATATTGCTTTTTCTAATAAATTAATTCCCTTACAGATTCTTTTCCTTCTTAAGGAATCTCCATAAACCTCTATTGTCGAGTGAATATAATTCTTTTCATTCAATTTTATGAATAGATTTAGTACACTATACTTAAACTTATTTTTGAATCCTTTCGCTTCTGAATAAAAAGTGGGTTTATCTCTAAAAAGTATCTGGTTAGAGCTTATTTCAGTTAATTGCTGTTGTTTTAAATTGGAATTAAATTTTTTAATAAAATTAGAGTCAAATACTAATTCACTAGTTATATGTGTGATATCCAACAACATGGTTTCTTTTAATTGTTTTGTTGTATCTGCTGTATATATAGAAGATTGATTTTTATCATAATACAAATTGGTTTTCCAACTATTAGGATAATAAACAGAAAAAAGTTTTTTCACATCCTCAATTCTTTCCAGGTTTTGAAAAACCGCTACCTCACAATCAAACTCATTAATAAATTGAGTTTTTTTTGAACAAGAGCTAAGTGCAATTATGATTATAAAAAAAAATTTACATTTCATTTTACGGGAGAATTAACTTTCCAATTTTATTATTACCAGATAACCAAGCAATATTACTATTAACAAACTGAATGGTGTAATATGCTTCTTTACTAACCTCATTCCAACTAATACCTCCATTATTAGAGTAGGAGACTCCTGTTTTTCCGACTGCAAAAACTTCTTTACCATTGGTGTTGGGTACATATTGAACACAACTTTTATAGTTGGGGTTTTCTCCGTCTGCTACCAAAGTCCATGATTTTCCTCCATCTGATGTAATTGCTTTATTTTTGAAATTCTCATTGGGTTGAGAATAATCTCCTCCAATAACAATTCCGTTATTTTCGTCAGCAAAATCAACAGAGTAAATACCTTGTGTATTAGCACCTTGAATAATAGGAGTTTCATAAACATTCCAAGTCACTCCTAAATCAATAGATTTAAAAATTCTAGATTTTACTCCACCACTTACAATCCAAACAGTATTTCCTAAAATTTTAATGTTAGTATTGCTTGCAGCAAAGGCAGCTTCTCCTTCAACTACTTTTGGAATTTGTTGGCAAGAAACTTTTTTCCATGTATTACCACCATCATTTGTTAATAGTATTGATAAACAATTTCCATCTGTTGGGTCTCCAATAGCAATGCCGTTTATTTCATCAAAAAATTTCATTGAATCGTAAAAAACGTTTGGATGGTTTTCTTTATATACAATGAATGAATCAGAAAAATTGTATTGATAAAGCAAAGCAGGGTTAGAGATTGATAATGCATACACAACATTTGTTTTATCATTTAATGCAATGCTTCTAAAATTAGGGTAAATAGAATCTTGAAATTTAAATTGTTTTGTTTTCCAAGATTTTCCACCATTATTTGTAAATCCAATATCTCCTTTAGATCCAGCATAATACATGGTTAAAGAATCTACAGCTACTATTGAACGAATACTGTTGCTGTCAATTTTAAATTCTTTAATTGAGACAGCATCTATTTCTCTTGGTTGATACTCTTTAGTACAAGAAGTAAAAAAAACAAATAAAAAAACTCCTGCAAATAATGATTTCATTTTGGTATTTTTATAAAACGAAAATACATAAATCATTTGTTGAATAATGAAGAAAGCGTTAGTAATTT
>Ga0213868_10005506_pt1 | contig 11349 bp, 9 predicted proteins | sample PICome_9_FD_160087 | JGI IMG/M metagenome (GOLD analysis project Ga0213868, IMG submission 160087) | Coastal seawater microbial communities near Pivers Island, North Carolina, United States - PICO127 | ecosystem: Environmental > Aquatic > Marine > Coastal | place: USA: North Carolina | collected...
GAATTGGGTGCCACGGTCGCCTCCGTCGGTGAGATATTAGCCGTGCGGGGCAGCGATTGGCGTGAGATTCCGGCCAACACCGTCAACGATGATGCTTGGATTACGATGACCAATCTGTCGCGCGGTCGCGATGTGCGCTTTGCTTCTGAGGCCGTCAGTTGGGAGCTGCCAAGTGGGTCGTCTGTCGAAGAGCGCATACGCAGACGGCGGATCAACGCAGGGCGGATCAAGCTCCTCGGTCAACCTGAAGTCTGGCCATGGCGCAGACCGATCGTGCTTTTAGCTTTTGTCTCGCACAAAGTGCTACGGCTGGCTTTGCCCTTCCTGATGTTCGGCGGCATGCTGTTCAATGTGGCAGTCGTTTTGATTCATCCGGCGTTTGGAGTGTTTTGGGTCACGCTGTTACTCCAGTTTCTGGCATTTGCTCTGGCCGCTGCGGGGTATGTTGCGGATCGGACCAAGAGGCGCTGGAAGCTCGCACATCTTGCCTTCCATGTTGTGCAATCGAACATGACGGTACTGGGCGCAATTGTCGACATTGCCCGTGGACATCAATTTACGCTTTGGAAGAAGCCCTCGCGTTGAAGGTGATCCATTAACACTGAAATGTTCCTGTAACTCCGGTTGTCAAAGTGGGCGATAGGCTGTCAAAGTTTCGTCGATCATGCGCGAAATCGAAAGCTTCTGGGCAGCAAAGTTGCGGGCGGCCTCACCGATGCGGCAGCGGAGAGCAGCGTCGCTCACCAGCAGTTTTAGCGCCTTTTCGAGTGCGGCGTTATCACTCGCGGGAACGAAGTAGATGGTTTCATCGTGATGAAAGAGTGCTGTGAGACCGTCAAGCTTCGAAGACAGGGTCGGGACACCTTGGCGGCTGGCCTCCAACAGGCTATAGGGCAATCCTTCGCTCAGCGAAGGCAGACAGAAAAGATCAATCTGCGTTAGGATTGAGGTCACGTCTTGCCGGAAGCCTGCAAAATGTACACGTTTGTTAAGTCCGAGCATGCTGACCTGCTGCTTCAATTGGTTTTCCATGCGACCAGTGCCGACGATCAAAAGATGGGTGAGCTTGTCCCCGCCGGCCACAAGTCCGCTCAGTGCATCGATCAAGATGTCGAGGCCCTTGACTGGCTCCAAGCGTCCGATCGTCCCGAGTATAATAGCATCTCGTGGCCAGCCGGTATCGGCAATAAGGTCGTAGGACCGGGGTGCTTCCGGCAGGGACGAGATGGCGTTCCAACTGAGCTCAATGCGGTTTGAAGGAATGCCCAGCCGCCGCAAATATTCGGTCACAGTGGTCGAGACGGTCAGAAACCGAAATCCGGCAAGGCGGCATGTATATAGGGCGAATTCATGCAGGTGTCGGCGCCCCGCTTTTGGGTGCGTATCCCGATAGACTGAATGCACTGTGGCGACCCTGCACGGCACCCGACATGCCAACGCTGCCAATGCGCCCCAATATTGTGATTGCATGTTATGGGCATCGATGACGGTCGCACCTATCCTTCGAACCAATTTGCATAAATCGACTACTATGCGCGGATCTGCGCGCCCCCGAGCAATTGCATGGACTGCCAATCCTTCTGCCTTGAGAGCGACATGCAACGGGGACCCTTCAAGAACCGCGACGAGATAGCTGATCTCACGCTGTTTCAGGCCACGCGCGGTATCTAAAATACGTACATCAACACCGCCAAACTGCCGCGAGAGGCACACCAAAAGTGGAACCGGCAGAGCGCTTCGGTCCACTGGCGCACGCGATGGTGTAGGGTGGACCGTTGAGGCGAAGTTCTGCTTACTCATTCAGCATGACCTATATTGTATCGAGTTTAACGTAACTTGCCAGACACGCCGTGCTGCTGTTAACGTCTTCATATAACATAAAGTGTCATTTTTAAAGGAAAGGTTCGGCTCGTTGATCATTAATGATTTTAATTCTGGGTCTGCAATTTGATGGAGTCACGCATTGCTTCGCAGACCGGGCAATCCCAAGGGCCTATCTTACCGGTTCGGATCGTCCATTTGATCGATGGGCTTGGGCGCGGAGGGGCGGAACAGCTTCTGACGGCTTATGCACCTGAGTTGAAGCGCATCGGCTATGATGTTCAGGTTGTTGTTTTCCAAGAAAAAGAGGGAAACATACAGGCTGAACGGCTGCGTAGTGCAGGCATTGCTGTAACGTTTTTGCGCATTGACCAGCTGAAACGGGTTGATCAGCTATGGCGAGCTGTCAAAGGGCTTCGCCGGATGCGGCCCGACCTTCTTCACGCGCATTTGCAATTTAGCATTATTACGGCAGGTCTGGCGCGGTTACTGCTAGGAGTGCCGACGATGGCGACGCTGCATACCTTGGAAGAGCCGTCAGGACTGGACCGCTCTAGTCGGCGGCTTCGGCTGATGAATTGGGTACTGGCTAAACTGGTTGATAGGGTGATTTGTCTGTCAAGAGCCTCTTTTGAGGCGGCGCGGCGGACTGGGCTGCCAGCGGTAAAGTTAGAGGTTTTGGCAAATGGGATTGATCTTAGCCCGTTTGATGCACCGCCGTTGGAAGGGCGGGCTGCAGTGCGCGCCAAGCATGGTATAGCGCAAGATGCACCTCTCATCATAACCGTCGCGGTATTGCGTCCTGAAAAGGGCATCGATCGGTTAGTAGCGGCGATGCCCATGATATGTAATGCTTGCCCGGGCGCGCATCTGCTTGTGGTCGGTAATGGGCCGCAATTTGGGTCCCTTCAGTCACAGATCACCGCGCTAGGGCTGGAAGAAGCGGTAACATTGGTTGGGTTTCGAGAGGATGTGCCCGATTTGATGCGCTCAGCGGATATCTTCGTATTGCCTACGCTGAATGATGCGCTGCCAACCGTGGTTATGGAGGCAATGGCCGCAGGTCTGCCAGTGGTCGCAAGCGATGTAGGTGGCCTATCGGACATGATGGTTTCAGGAGTTGAGGGTGCGCTGGTGCCACCCGACGATGTGCCCGCGCTAGGGGCCGCGGTGCTATCCCTATTGCTGAACCCGGCCATGCGTAAAAAATCGGGTTCAGCAGCTCGATCGCGGGCTGAGCGCGAGTTTACCCTACAAGGGCAGGTAGCACGGCTGTCGGAAATCTATAAGCAACTGGTTTCTGCTAATCGGGCGGGGCAATGAAAATAACACTTGTCGAGACCGACGCTCAGGGCGGGCTAATTCACTTTTCCTATCAGTTGGCTGAGGCATTGGCAGCTAAAGGCGTGGAGACAGTGCTGTTGACCGGGCAGAACTATGAGTTGGCACATATGCCGCACCGCACCCGAGTAAGACCGATTTTGAAGTTTTGGGCGCAGTTTGAAGTGACCGAGACTTCGCCGACGCGGCGGTGTATATGGGGAAAGCTGCGTTTATTGCGGCGTGCTTGGCGTGGCGTTGTCACGGTGCGTGAATGGTCGCGGCTAACGATAGAGCTGCTGCGGTACCCGCCCGACGTGGCGATTTTCAGTATGATACGTTTTCCATTTCAGATGGTGTTTCTCAAAATTTTGACCGCTTCGGGAATGCCATTGGTACAGGTTTGCCATGAATTTGAGCAACGTGAGGCTAAACGCTCGACCTTTTCGGGGTTTGGAAGGCGTATGTACCGTGCGGCATACAGTCAGTTTTCAGCGATCTTATTCATATCGGAAGACACGCGGCAGAATTTTCTTACTGCTTTTGGGCCGGTGACAGCCACCTTTGTAATACCACATGGACCTCAGCTGCTGTTCCCTTCTGACCTTGATGCTGAGCAGCGGCTGCGTACCGCTCATGGCTTAAAACCCGGAGAACGGGTGGTCCTGTTTGTAGGTGGGTTGCGGCCCAGCAAAGGTGTGCCAGATTTGATTAGCGCGTTTGCACAATTGCCTGATCGCACAAATTTACGCCTATTGATCGCCGGATATCCTAGTCGCGAATTTGATACTGATGCTGTACAAAAGCAGCTAAAAGATTTGGGTATCGTGGACCAAGTGCAGTTGCGTTTCGAATATATTCCGGGCGAAGAAATCGGCCCTTTAGTGCAATTGGCTGATGTTGTGGTATTTCCCTATCGGAGCGCAACTGCAAGTGGCGCCGTCGCATTGGCCCAAACCCTTCAAAGGCCGGTTATTGCGACTGCCGTGGGCGGCTTGCCTGAAGCGATCGAAGATGGCGTCACAGGAACACTGGTACCGCCGGGCGATATCGGTGCGCTAGCCTCAGCAATTGGACAGGTACTTGCCGACCCAGAAGCGGCCAAGCGCATGGCAGCATCTGGCTATGAAATGTGCACTCGCAATCGGTCTTGGGGAGAAATTGCGCTGCAAGTTCGGAATATCATCACCGATTTGGATTTAGGATTGGCACATGGCGGTGCTGTTGACGCTCAGGACGATCCTAACGTTCCCCAATAGCGAAGCGAGGCCCGAAGCGCCGCGGGATGGTAGCCGCGCAGCATTGCTTTAAATACAGAAAAGCGGGTTGACTGCCCAATGTTCCAACGGCTGAGCTGGGTGAAATCGGCGCCCCGGTAATTTGGGCCGGTGATCGTGGTTACGGCAGTCTTGATGCCGCTTTTCCGCAGCAAGGCGATAGCGCGGTTATCATAATCGCAAGAGCGACCGTTAGGGTATGCAAAGCTGGTACAAGGTTCGCGAGCAAGCGTCGTGAGAGTATCCACCGAGTTGATGATTTCATTGGCAAGGTCATTATCGTTGAGAGCCGACAGCAACGGATGCGTGACAGTGTGCGCTCCAAAGCTGATCAGCCCAGAATCTTGCGCTAAGCGTATGTCTTGGGGTGACAGCATCGCATAGGGTGAGGTCTCAGGATCTGCGTTCTCTTCGGGCACTTCAAGAAGCTGTTCGATTTCGGCTGCGGCAGAGTCAGGATTTGCGGCGGCGTAGAGCTTGACCTGCGCTTGAAGACCGACATTGGCTTTGCGGCGCACACTATCGGACGTCAGATCATAGTATGCGCCATTCCATTCTATTGCCGATTTCGTGCTGCGTTTGAGTGCGCTAGTAATGCGTCCGGGCCAAAGAGCACGGGTCGTTCCGGTCAGCCCCGTAGTCACGAATATCGTCGCTGCAAAGTTGTGTTGGCGAAGCACGGGCAACGCTACCTTCATATTGTCGCGGTAACCGTCATCAAATGTAATCGCCACGGTTTTGCGCCGTAATTTGCCTTGAGCCATGGCTTGTACCGCTTCGTCTAAAGGCAGTACGTCAATTGGCTGATCCGCTAGCCAGCTCATTTGTTCAGCGAATTTCGATACCTCAAGATAGCACCAATCACTAAACGGCGAAGCGCTAGCCGTCACACCGTGATAGCCTAGAATGTTCAGACTATGTCGATCGGTCCAACGCGCCATCAGCAGTTAATCCAGCGCTGTGCGATGTGCTTGGGTCCATATGGTGCGGGTTCGCACCAACAGCTGCACATTTCCGTAAATAATGCGGCTACCTTCGAGAAGAACGGCATTAGTGGCATAGAATTCAGTTTTTCCTCATTCTAGGAACCATACTAATAGCATGGGCCGACCCCCAAAAAAACCTAGTTTCGATGGTTCGCCCGAAAATGAGCATTTTGTAAATCTTGTGGCGCTTTGAATTGATGTCTTAATGATTTAATGCCCACACCGAAGTGGCCAACAAATTTGTCTGGATTCCGTTACGCACGGAACATTTTCATTAAGCTCGGTGTTGCCGGGCAACTGAGATGTTCATGACCAAGGATCAACGCGAGATTCAACGCAAAGTGCGGATACTTCGATGTGCTGAGGGGATGGGGCGCGTTGCCAAGGTAATCCCCGAAAGCAAGGGGCTGCATAAGTAGAATTTTCTCGGCAAGATGAACTAGGAGATTGCGAATGATGCCCCTTGTTTTCGGGGCATTCCCTTAGTCTTGGTTGATTTGGCTTACAAAAAAGTTCACGATTGAGGTGGGCGAACTAATGGTGGCTTTATAGACTATGTCTCATTACCCAACTGATGATAGCAGTGCCGAAGGCCAAGTTGACTCGCCAAAAAAGCCGAAAGCTGTGCTTGGAGTTGCGGTTTTGCTGGGGTCGTACCTATTCACCCGACTGCTGAATCTAATGATTACAATTATATTGGCGCGAATATTGCTTCCAGAGGGAATGGGGGTAGTGGCGGTTGCATTGCTGACGGTCGAGGTTATCGACATGTTGCGTGATCTTGGGCTGCGTGAAACTTTGATTTACAATCGAAGCCGCGACGTAACGATTCAGACCACGGCTTTTGTGATGATGATTTCAATTGGCTGTGCACAGGCGCTACTGCTTCTAGCTGCTGCGCCGCTTGCGCCGCTTGTGGTTGACGATCCGCAGATCACTGCGGCCCTAATATGGCTATCGCTGCTGTTTCCAATCAACACCTTGGGGTCTGTTCAAGAAGCGATGCTTCAAAAGGCGTTCTTTTTCGGGCGCGTGGCACTGACTGAGATTGCGTCGGTCTTGGTCAAAGCCGGGGTTTCTTTGGGTCTGCTATTTGGGGGGGCTGGTATATGGAGTATCGTTACCGGAATCTTGTGCGGGGCAGTGGTGCGCGCAATAGCACTGTGGCTCGTCTCCAACTGGCGACCAACTTGGGTGCGCCCCACACCAGCGGCAGCGAAGTATCTGTTCGGCTATGGTAGGCATATCATCGCGTCGAATATGTTAAACGTCTTACGCACCCGTGCCGATCAGATGGGCATCGTTCTAGCGATTGGTGATACCGCTCTTGCGGTGTATTTTATCGCGGCACGCATACCAGAGATTGTCATTTACGGAGTGAATGTTGCGGTTACTCGCGTGGTGTTTCCAATGTTTTCAAGCATTTCCGACGACGCTGCAGAGTTGAGCGCTAATTATCGCGCTACAATTCATGGAGCTATGACCCTGATGGCACCAGTGTCTATCGGGCTGGCCGCGATTGCCCCGCAAGTCGTTGTGGTTTTGTTCAGCCCCGAATGGAGCGCTGCGGGGCCATTGCTGACGCTGCTGGCGTTGAATGGTATTCCTCTGACGCTGGGCTGGAGCACGGGTGATGTGTTCAAAGCGACTGGCCGACCTAACCTTTTGTCACGAATTATGATGATCGAGACAATCGTGATCGCACCAGCGGTCTGGATAGTTGCGTTTGCAACACACGACCTGAACTATGTGGCAATAATGCTGTTAGTGGGCGAGGTTTTCGCTATGTCGCTGAGGCTTTGGTTCATGCAGCGGTTTGGAGGGGTGCGTGTCGCCGATTCCCTGTTTGCTGTTGCGCGACCTTTGGCAGCGGCGCTACTGATGGGGATAGCAGTGATCGTTTTTGTACAGTTCCCACTTGCCGTCGGGGATGGTGCGAGGCTTGCAATATCGGTTGGGCTTGGTGCGGCAGTTTATGCTGTGACCCTTTATCTGATCGACAAGCGCAACGTTCGTGTGTGGTTGGCATTGCTGCTGCCAAGGCGCACCTAGCTTTTGAGTCCCAGCATTTGATTTTTCAGATTGAGGATGACACAGATCTGGGTCTGAAGTTCAATTCTTGCAAATGTATGCGCAGGAGGTAAGTTTTGCTGAAGTTAGTTATTTGTTTTTAAGGGAAAAATGGTCATTTAGGCCACCTGGCATGGCATTCACATACCGTTACGAGTTTAAGCGGGATGTGGTTCGTATCGCGCAAATAAGCGGACTGGCACCGCGTCAGGCTGCGCGAATTTGGGGTTTGGGTTCTCGTCGCTGAACAAATGGGTGAAGATGATGACGGATGAGTCCGGCCCGCCCGAGCGTTACTAAAACCTCTTGTGCGAGAACGAGCGCTTCGTCGGAAGAACCGTATCCTCAAGGCCGAGGGGAAGCTGCTAAAAAGGTCATTCAGCATCGTTTGATGCAATCGCAGATATCTGCGACCTTTCCCGCAAAGAGTGCTGGAAATAGTTTAAGGCTTCCGGATAGATCTCAAGTTAAAGGCGGAATGTGGGAACGCCTGAGTTATGGGCGCAGGTTGGGCGGGTACTTTTGGCTTGAAACGATGGCATAGATACGATCAGGCGTAATCAAACCATCCATCAGGTCTAAAGGTAATACTGTTCCCTCAGGACCCAATTTTCGCGCGAGCCCCAGTTTCGCCCATTCGCTTCGCGCGGATACATTCGCCTCGAACTGAAAAGTCGCCCCACCTGACACATCGGTTATGAACCAACCATAGTCTCTCAATGCGCGGGCAATCACCACAGCCGAACGTCGGGTTTGACTGGAGTCCGAACCGAACCGGGCGGCCCATTTTTGAATGTCGGCCTCTGTCACATCTAAAGCGAAGCGCATAGCTTGAGGAATGCCTTCTTTACCGTTGGCATTTTCAAGTTTTGTTGCTGGGGCAACGAAATACTCGCCGCTCGGAATGCGGATTGGCATCGAGAGAGCGTGTTCGATTTTGCCCGCCGCGATTTCTTCGGGCCGCACTAGCATGGCGAGGTACGGAATGCCTGCGCCGCGCGAAGGCGGAAAGCCACTGGTTCGGGTACGATAGTCGCCAGGCACAAGATTTGCGTTGGTCGCTATGATTGTATTGTTTGAAAAACGAACTTGGAAAAAATTCCACTCTCGCCCGTTGGCTCGATCAAGCAAGATTATCTGAGAATCGTTGCCTGGCGCGGCGCGCCATTCAGGGTTCCATGGGATTGTGACGCCGTCTAGGTTTGACGCCCATTTGGTGCGGACTGGAAAGTTACCGGTCGCATCTTCGACATAATATACAGGATAAGTGTATTCATCGAAGCCAAGGTTGAAATTCCCAGGGCGACTACTGGGCGCCTTGTCCCACAAGAGTTGAGAAAACCAACCTGAATCCGAGTGCCGCGCAAGATTGGCCACCGGAACATTCCATGGAGCCTTTGCCCCATAGGGCCGCTGGTATCGTGCCGCTGCGTTTCCTGCATTTGCTTGAACGAGTTGTGGCGAGGGCGCATTTTGCTGTTCCACAGCGACGCGCGTCTTTTCGGGGGGTACGGTTTGGGGGGCGGAAAGCGAGCAAGAGCTTATCATCTGCAATAAGCATGAGCCGATGAAAATCGATCGGATGGACGGCATTTTGCTTCCTCGTATTACGCAGAGTTTGGCATCAATATACACTAGTCAATGCACTGGGGGGCGGCAACACACAATTATTATGGGTATCTGATCTGCCCTATCGACATGTTCCTGAAATTGAGAGTGCATCTTAGATGTCTTTTTAGATGCCTTTTAGATAAGTCGTCGCCAGTGACGAAATCAGCAAACGCTAAATCTCATATTTCCTTATTGAAATCGTTGAAAGTTATCCACAGAATCGAAATGCGCGACGATGCAGCCGAGCGTGAGCGCGATTCAACCTTGAGAAGATTTTAATTACAGGTGTTCGCCTATTTGGGGCGCCCTGAGTGTACTTAGCGTGTACATTTAAAGAAAATCACGCTTCAGGATGTCTTATATGACGTATTTGTTTTTTTTTCTGAAGAGTTGGCTTAGCATAATTCCTTTGTACTAACCTTCGGATTAAAGCAAATGGATACTGGAATTCAAAGTCAGGGGGGAGCCCCGTTCTACGGACGTGGAAAAGTTGTAAAAGATCCTAAGTCAACGAAATTTAAATTATTCTACCCAATATGGACCCGGAAAAGAATAGTCTCACGATCGGCGGTATTGTATGGTTTTTTCAAGCGCGCCTTTGATCTGACAGGGATTGTCCTCGCATTGCCTTTTGTTGCGCCATTGCTGCTAGTGATCGCATGTGCAATCAAGTTCGACAGTCCTGGACCGCTTGTTTTTTCACATGTCAGAACCGGTCGTAATGGATCTCGTTTCCGCATGTATAAGTTTCGAACCATGGTGGTAGGTGCTGATGCGATGAAAAAAGAACTCGCGGCGCTGAACGAGCTAGAGTGGCCGGAATTCAAGATTACCAATGATCCGCGCATCACACGCATAGGTAAGTTTCTTCGGAAGACTAGTTTGGACGAACTGCCGCAATTGTTCAACGTTCTGCGCGGGGAAATGTCGTTGGTTGGACCGCGGCCCTGTTCGATAGCGGTTACGAAATACCAATCTTGGCAACTGCGCAGACTGGACGCTGTGCCAGGACTGACCGGCCCGTCACAAATCTGGGCCCGGAACGCAAATTTTGATGAGAAGTGCGATCTTGACATACACTACTTGGAGCACAGAACCCTTTTACTTGATCTCTTTCTATTATTTCAGACAATGCGTATCGTATTTGTTGTGCCAAACGGAAAATGAATAAACTGCAATCCGATGCGGGCTGGACAGCCACGCCTAGTGCGATCTTGGCAATGGTTGGGGGCGCGCTCATTTTGTTGGGTGTAGCGGCCAGCGGCAAAGTCTTGTTTGTATATGTGTTGCTGGCAGCTTTTGGGTTAGCTTGGGTCACCTTTGTACGCCCCGAAGTGGGTTTGGCGGCTTTGACATTTACGATGTTCACAAATCTTGCCGGGGTGCTGGCCAATGAATATGGGTTCACCTCTTTGTCTGAAGGCTTATTGTTGCTTTTGATTGCCGTCGCTTTGCTGCGGTTCCTGTGGTATCGCGAATTGGCGCGTGATCTTTTTATGGTTGCGATTGCGCTTGGTCTCTATTTGGTCTCTTTGGCAGCGACGGCTATGATCGCCCGGGACCCGCAATTGACCCTAAGCGGGGTAGTCAGTGTCGCCAAAGAATGCATATTCCTGTTGGTGATCTTGGCCCTATTGACAGATTGGCGCCGACTACATTGGGCTATTGCTGGGATTGTGTGCGGCGCAGCTTTGGTGGCGTCCTTGACTGTGCTGCAATATGCCCTTGGATTGTATACCAATAATTTTGGCGGATTGGCGAACGCTGAGGTGCACCAGATTGCTGGGAAATTCGATTCTTGGCGCGTGACGGGTCCTTTGTCGGACGCAAATTATTATGCGCAGATTTTGATTTTGGGACTGCCTTTTGCGATTGAGGCCCCGCGTCATGCTAAAAATCCATTCTTTCGATTGTTAGGGCTTGTAGCTGCGGCACTCATTTTGCTCGCGATTTTCCTGACGTTTTCGAGAGGGGCGCTTGTCGCAATTGCGGTACTAATGGTTGCCTTTCTCTGGCATCGGAGAGCACAGATATTGGGATTTGGCGCACTGGTTGTCGTGTTGCTGGTGTTGGCAATGCCGCAATTGCCACCAGGCTATTTTGAACGCGTAAAAGCGGGCGTAACCGATGCCAGTACCCTTGTGAGCGGCGAAGGTTACATAACCGACAAGGCGGTGGCGGGACGGATGTCAGAAATGCTGGTAGCGGTGCATCTATTCCGCGAAAATCCGTTGTTAGGCGTTGGATATAACCAATTTGAAACG
>Ga0213868_10005510_pt1 | contig 11344 bp, 9 predicted proteins | sample PICome_9_FD_160087 | JGI IMG/M metagenome (GOLD analysis project Ga0213868, IMG submission 160087) | Coastal seawater microbial communities near Pivers Island, North Carolina, United States - PICO127 | ecosystem: Environmental > Aquatic > Marine > Coastal | place: USA: North Carolina | collected...
TGAAGGGCAACTGAAAGAGAGATATCGAAAATGAAAATATTGGTCCAACATAGAACACAGCACTTCCTTCATTTTGAATGAAATGGTTACAGTCATGACCAGCATCCCAATACTATTCGATATATCAGGAATAACATTTGCGTATGTGAATGTAATGAGATAGCAATCGAATAAATGCTATGGTGTGCAACCACAAATTACTTTGCCACACAGAGGGTTTAACAGTACCAACAAGGGGTTCCAGAATCTCATTTTCACCCCCTGCCAGTGAGATCGCAATTCGCAGAAATGGCAAGAAATCCTCAACGCAAAAGCTCTGTAATCATCCAATGCGAACATCAGAGCGGAGTGATTAACACTTGATCATCTTTTTCACATTCTACCACCAAATTGATAAGCTAAGACCCAAGTGCATATTGGAATTTGCATTGGATCGTTAGATTTTTACCATTGAACCATTTTTCAACGATCGAATAAAATTAAAGATATGACACCCAGAACATTTTTCTACTCCCTTTTGTTTATCAGCCACTTGGATAACATCTTATCCTTTGGCCTGCATGGCATATCTCCTTTGCAGAGTCAAAAGATTGGTGGTCTAACATCTTTAGAGAGAACAAATCTCGTGGCGTCGAAGTATCGATATACCTACCTTCTGAATTCTGTTTCTGAACCCTTTCAAGAGAATGACTTGGACGCGACATCTCAGGTCGAGCTTGACTTGAATACAGAATACCCTACCGACGATAGGAAGGATATACAAAATAGCTCACTTGGAGATTTTGATCCATCTAAAAAGATTCCTGTAAAAAGGCAGGTTCTGGTTGGAAATCCTCAGTTAAAAGTTAAGAAGCAAGAGGATATGAGTATCAATACTATTTTACAGGAACTCGCCTCTATTCAAAAGCAAGGTCCACGCAAGTATTGTATTTTAGGAACTAGACACTGTTCTTATCTTCATCAGCAAATCATCGAGCTTTTGTAAGTGTATTTTTGTATATCCTTTATCTTATACCTGTTCCGATTCGACACATGAGCTCAACTGGTTTTCTCTTTTCAGATCTTATGCACTGGTTCTTTCAGAAAATCATGTTTACACCTCTGGTGCGGGAGGTACAAATGCGGCAGCAATTCGAGGCGCACTTCGTGCTGAGAGACCTGATCTACTCACTGTTATTTTACCTCAGAGTCTTCAAAAGCAACCTCGTGAAATCCAAGATTTGATGAAGGACGTCACCGATTTAATTACCATGCCCCAGAATGATAATTTGTGTTTAGATGTAGCAAGCAGAATCTGCAATTCTAGGTTGTTGAATGAGTCAGATCAACTAATTGCATTTGCTTTTCATGAAAGTTCTACTGTTATCGAAGCAACCAAAGAGGCAAAGAAGTTGGATATGCTCGTGACGATGTTATATCTTGATTAAAAAAGGATCCTACTTACTTAATTAATTATGCAATGAATGCACACACACTTTGTCATAAAAGTGGAAACCAACAGAACTACTAGCAATACAAGGTCACCCCGCAATAGCTAATAAGTAATATGTCGTTACGTGCCATCCAAGATTTTTAATGATCAGGTATTAGTATTTCAAACAATCCTTTTCCTCCAATATTTGTAGAATGTCTTGACTAAGAGCTTGACTAGTAGATACGATTAAATCTCTGGACGTAATGCCTGCAGCTACGCCTTCAAAGTCGCTGATAAAGCCTCCACTTTCTTCAACAATCAACATCCCTGCCGCAACGTCCCATGCATTTAAATCCCAAGACACATATGCACTCAGTTTCCCCTGTGCCACCCATGACATAACTTGACTAGCACATGCAATCATCCGAATCCCTCTTACTCTTGTCGATAACGCTGACACAGCTTTGGACGAAACTCTTAGTGTTGATTCCGAAGATACTGGAAATCCTACGTTAATCAGTGCTTCATTAAGACCCATTGCCGATGATCTTGGTTTGAATAACATACCATTCAAAGAGCAACCTTGACCTTTCACAGCACTGATCATTTCATTAAGGACAGGATTGTATATTACCCCCGCAACAACTGTCGGTGAGCCATTTTGAAGAGATACAACACCAATGCTCACACAGAACATTGGAAGCCCCGACTGAAAATTTGTAGTACCATCAATGGGATCAACTATCCACAACAGATCTCCGATTTCCTTCGAATATGATTTCGAATCGCTGCAAAGAGCATTATTTAATGCAAACACACTGGCTTCACTTCCTGCTTCGATATCTTCTTCTCCGAGAAACATATCTTTTGGAAACTCTGAAAGGATGGTATCTTTGATCAATTGCTGACAATGAATATCACTCTGGGTGACCAAGTCTTGAGTATTCATTTTCGTTTTTGAAATCTCAATCTTTCCACTTGTCTTTAACATAACTTCACCGGCTGTTTTGGCAGCTTTTTCTGCCACATCTATCACTTGCTGTAAATCTCTCTCACCGCAATCAAACGTATTCACCTGCTTTATACTCTTGAAAGAATGAAACCGTCGACTACCAATTTGAGTTGGTGAAAATCCCTTTACTAAAATCAATTTATTGATAAACATTTGTATAAGGTAAACACATTTCCATTTCATAATGCGATTATATATGTATTATTGATGATTGTATTGCAAGAGAATGTTATCTTTCTTTCAACATTTCATCATTCAATAGAGAATAGAATGAATAGTTCAGAGCTAACTAGGTAAGTAAATCGGATTTATTCTTCCTTGTGTTTCGTGTCATGTGGCTATCGTACGTACGTACGTGCATCGCAATGACATATCGGTATTACAGATTTGCCCGCAAAGGAGTTCTTTCACTTGTATAGTAGTCCCTTTGCAAATCATCACCATCATGTTCTGGCTGTTGTTTTTGTTGTGAGTAAGATGAGTAGGCATAAGAAGAAGCAATTGTTAATGGTATCCCAAAAACAATGCTGTAAGCGATTTCTTTCTGTTCTGGATGAAATGGAAAATCCAATCCAATTTCCCCATATTTGACAAAGAAGGATGACAGAACGACCATCAGAGTCAATTTCGTAAAAAGCACCCAAGATTCGCTCTTGAATTTAGGTTCCATCTGAATGATTTCAGCATTCAAGTTTCCATGTTTGTAGGTACGATACGCTGCAATCATGCATGTAATATTCCCTAGAAAAGTGAGGAATCCTTGCATCGTGACCAAAATGAGCAACTCAGGTGCATTATAGAAAAAATGATGTGTAACAGCGCATATACTAGATGCATGGAGAGGTAACATTCCCCAGGTCAGGCCTTTCCAAGTCGGATTATCTGTCGCAGCTGCGTATTTCCAAATTAGACTCATCGCAATGAGATATTCATACACTGATAAGAAATGAACACACCAAGTGGGAATACTCAAAGCATTAGTTGGTTCTTCATGGTATGTCCAAGGCATAATATGCGGAACGTCATGGATGGGTATATTACCAAACCCTCCTAAAAAGGGATGATGTGCATCTACTGAAAAATATTCAGTGCCTAATATGATATACAAAAGTATACCAATAGCATATAACATCGATATCATCTTGATAATACTAAAATTCAAAGGTTTTTCATGTTTTTCTGTGTATATAGCTTGATGCAGACCGTATACAATCAAAACATTAGAAATCGTCAATACTGATTCAGCAGAACCATGTACAAAATCAGCATCAGCCAAGGACAAATCATACTTTGATTTCACCAATATTCCTGCAAATATACTCATAGCTACAAATACTAATAGATACTGAAAGCCGTAGTTGGTAATAGTGGGAGTCTTACTTGATGGGCGTGAAAGAAAGTACAGAAAGATGACATAGGGAAAAAGCGACGCTTGGAAGAAAGCCCCGGCCAGTTGATGAGGATTCTCATCTGCAAATGAGAATAAACCAAGATTTCTATGCATGTTGTTGTTATCTTTCAATGGAATGTATGTATGTATTGGATGAATGTTGATTGAGGAATACGAGTAGCATTATTAAGTTTTTGTGTTTGATCTCATCGAAAAAGAAAAAAAATGAGAACCGACAAGCGAACACAAGACATAACCGTGACATGTGGGGTCTTGTCTCATTTTTGTGCTGGAGAACGCTGAACTGATGCTGAATGCTGAATGCTAAATGCTGAATTGCTAAGCAATTTTAAATCCACACGAAGAAAGACGATACACTTTATATTTATGCATATGTCATGAATTTGTCATCATCTGAAGACGAAGACGACGGCAATGAGAACGAGGAACATTCTAGGTTCAATGAAGTGTATCAGGCACGGCGGAAAACGTATAATTACGCTGATAAGAAAGAAGAGCAAGAAGAAGAATCTGATGACGAATCAGGATTCAGTGATGTGGAATGGGAAGATGCATGCGCGATAGAAGAAGAAGAAGTTAAGATGGAATCTGAATCTATACGAATCCATCAAATGAGAAAGTTTCCAAAGGAGGATGTCACTGTTCATTTTGATACTTTCAATGAGAATAGAGAACAATCCAGTCTTGAAACAACACACCGTAAACGAAAACGCATCAATAAAATCAAGCACGTTCCAACACAAGTTGAAAGAATACTTCTTAACTTACAAAGAAGTCACATTCTTTCTTTAGTGGCGCGGTCGGTGTACCTATCAAGTATGATTGGAAATATGAATGAAGAGGTTTTATGGGGAATAGCTTATTCTTTGATCCCTGTAGAGTTTCATAACCATTCCGATTGTACAATTGTAGATAAAAACACTACGATACCAAATATTGAACTTGTTCAAAAGTTTTGTGCTTGGTTCTTTGAGTTTATCAATGTAAAAGTATCAAGTAAACGATCAAAGACAAAACCTAAGATGGACGCCTACGGAGAAGGCAAGATGCCTTCTTCGGAATCTGCGCCTACTGTAACTTGCAACGTAACACGTTTGAAAATGATTTTACAGTACCTCCCAAGTACCGAGAACAATCCTGATCCGATAGCAATAAGCGCAATAGATAAGGTATTGATCTTTATTTGCATGACCAGGTAAGTTCCTTTTGATTGTTGTTTGTTTATAATCTATTCTTTCGACCTATATAACACTTTCGTCTCTATATACGAGTTAGATCTTTGAAATGGAGAGTGCGTTTCGTCACTCAAATGAATCCCATGGACAAGGAATTGACACCGGATCATCCTCTCTTCAGCACGAGCATCAAATACACTTTTCAAGCCATTCTTAAATCAGTAGACCCATCTTACAAACCCACCAAGAAATTGAAATCGAATTCCTCCGAAGATACTATGGTATCATTCCTATCAACCGTATGGTTCGAAGATTGGTCTTGGACAGAAGTTTTATGTGCTCAACAAGGTCATTACAAGTCCAAATCAGCAGCAATCACGAAACATTTTCGTTGGACTCATGTAGATCCACACTATGAGCTATTCAACAAACCAAAACTTGTCGAGGGGATTGATCGCGATTCCGAACAGCAACATATATCAAAGTCGCCGTCAAGGATGAAAAACATGGTTTCCTTTGTTGTAGCTGTGGAACATAAGCATGAGATATCCATAGAGAACGAGGATATGTCCATTAACTATGTTCCATTTACTGCAAAACTAACGGATGTGACACCTCGATATGCCAATAAATGGTCTCAAACACTCAAATTACGAGGAGCCACTGCCAAAACGTTGGCAATCAGTGGTGGAAAATGTTCAAACAAATGGTGGGCAAAGTCATTAAAGAAAATAAATGCCTCCTATACGGATTATAGGAGGAAGTTGGGGCTCTCCGGCTTGTACCATGAACAGCCAAGAATACAATCAAACTCTACGTCAACTTACAAATTAGAGCAAAATGGCAATGGGAAAGAAGTAGTGGTACTACAAGATTCTTCTGATGATGACAGTGCGATGCCAACCCACGAGAATTCTTTGGAAGACAACGAAACGAAAGAATTTGCGTCGTCGAAAGAAAAAGAAGCCATCCCTACAAGCAAGACTGCTTTCAAGAATCATCCTCTTTATGCACTTGGATCACAATTAAAACAACATGAAGTTGTTTTACCTGATGCAAAAAAGCGTATATGTGGAATGTTCAAGGGTGAAGTCATATACAAACGGTGTGACGTAAGTACTGCTTATACTCAAAAGAAGTGGTTGTATCAAAACCGAAAGGTAAGGGATAAAGAACTTTCCAATCCTGCCAAAACCATAAAAGCTCGTAAAAAGCCATCTAAGAAAGGATTTCAAGCTCTCCAGTCGTATGGCACAAGTACCAAGGACCAGGTCGAAACCCTGAAAGATTATGCAGTAGATGAAACTGACGGAAGTGATAAGCTATATGGAATATGGCAGACATATCCATGGTCACCTGATTTCGTTGGTCCCAACGATCCGATCCCGGTCAATGAATTTAAAAACATTGAGTTGGCACTGATCAACCCAGGTCTTGAGCATATCGAGTTACGCAACATTGCCAAAGTAGCAAAAAAGCTAAATATACCGTATGCTCCATGTCTGCTAGGCTTCGAAGGTCATGGTGGAAATCGAACACCGACTATTCGTGGTATAGTGGTACATGAACATAATGTTGAATTACTCAGAGAGGCACATATTGAGTGGGAGAGTCAAATTGTAGAAAAAGACTACAAAGAACGCGAAAGACTCATCTATGGCAGGTGGAAAAGACTGATTATGGGGATGCTGGAAAAGAAGAGACTGGAGAAAGAATATGCAAAAGCATAACAGTATAATAAAAACTACATTCTCATATACTAAATCATGATTCTGGCTACTTTTTATATATAAAAAAGAGAGAATCAGTTTAAAGTGAAATATCATCTAAACCTGAGATAAAATCTTGTTCGTCACAATTGGAGCCTCCAAGGCTCAAGTTGTCATCGAAACCGACACCAAAATGGCTGTCTATATCGTCTTCAAAAACTGGAATAATTCCTTCATCTTCTAATTCCTGCATATCACTCATCATTTTCTTTTCCAATTCCATTTGTTCATCCGTAATTGCAATCTTTTGCAACCTCTTTTCTAAATTCTTTTGAATTCGTTCTTCTTCCGCACGCCGAATCATATCAAGTGCATCAAGATCTATCGATAAGTTACAATCATCAAAATATCCCATCTTATTCAATAATTCTCTTTCTTCGTCACCTGTTCTCCCTGCACAAATTTCAATATCATCCAAGTCATCTAAAAGTGACGTATTCAGAACAGGCGCAGTTTCCGTTTGTTCCAAGACTCTTGTACCATTATTCTCAACATTGCTTTTATGAATGGCAAATGAAACACTCTTCTTCTTTACATCATTTGTTTCAATGGGGTGATTGATATTACCATTTAAATCTCTTGCCTTGAGTTTATGTTCCGACTTTTTCGTTGATTTTGGTACCGTCACAGACTTGCGAGATGTATAAATGTCTATTCCACCCTTACTACTAATACTACTCGGTCCTAATCCTTTTCTAGTTGAAGTTCCATCGTTGGATGATTCATTGTATCCCTTTCGATTGGAAATATCTCCTAATGCTCTTCTTCTTGATGTGGACTGATGATTCGTTTCCTTCCCTGAGCCTTTTGCCAAGGGTGTCTTAAACGACACATTGTTTTCATTTTCATTAGTGGATCGAGAATTTACATTTCCAAGTCCTTTCTTTCTAAGAATCTTTGTTTGTGCATTTTCATCGTTATGTAAAATATTGCTGTGAATGTTCTGAGTTCTTAGAGAAGTGGAAAAATGCGAGGTTGAAGTATTGTGAAACATTGTGTTTATGTGCGATGTATATATTTCTTGCTGACTGATAGTGAATGAATCAAGAACCTTTGAAGGAATTTCCAAGGTACGTATACTTGTTATGAAAGATTGAAGAGATACTAATACGAAGTAATCACAATACGAATGTGTTGAAAAGTATTGAACTCAAAGAGACTGTTTATGTCAAAGAGAGGTTTTGAGCGAAGACATGGAATGAATGAATTCTCTGTGCAACGGCTTTTTCTGGCGGGACTGCTTTCCTTCTTCGCTTCCCCTTTGTGTCTTTGCGTTTTGAAACTACAACGACAGGCCAGTAGCAGAGATTCATGTTCAGAGTTCAGACACGAGACACAAACACCGATGAGCATTTTGGGTCGACCACAGTTCTTTGTTGCTCTAGTGGATTGAGATAGATAGATACAAAACGTATATACCAGTGCAAATGCCTTGACCTTTCTCACGTGGCTAAAAACTGTGAACCATTCATACGTTGGCCTTTGACATATGTTTATAAACATACCTACTTTTAAAAGTTACAACAAGATTTCCTTGTGTAGATAGAAGATACACACTCACTTACTATCCAATCTATCAATGAACCACATCATGTTTCGTACAATATCAAGGAAATCAATGATATCGATGGTAAATCGATTTATGGGGGGTACAGTCATTCTATCGTTTGGAGCCGCTGCCTACTATCGCCCTGTGGCCAAATTCGATTCAGACACAATGACCTCGTCACGTCCATTTCCTACTGCCAATACAACATACAACGATTGTCACTCTGTCAATTGTGATGGCTCCGCATCTTCTAAACTGGAGAATGAAGTTATAAGACAAGATCGCGCCATGGATCCATTTCTATCCCATGATTTACCATATGTGGATCGAGATGAGACACCTATACTATTGTCTATCGCACGAGCATTGTCCATTGGAGTTACAACTGTTGCGATCCGGTTCTTCATGAATACATACGGTGAATATCATATTGAAGATGATGAGCATTATGCTCATTTTTTAAAACTTGTCCTTGGAGGTGATGGGAGGAAGGAACATAAACACGCGTTACTTACAGTCTCCAATCACCGATCGCTATTTGATGATCCAGGAGTTGTTTCTTGTATTTTACCACTGTGGATTGGGTTACAACCAAAGTATAATAGATGGGGAATATGTTCGCAGGAATACTGCTTTCATGATGCACTGCCTGCAATTGTTAAGGGTTACATTGGTGCTGGACAAGTATTACCCATACATCGTGGGGGAGGAATCAATCAATCACTGTTTCATGACTTTGCTAAAATACTTGCCAGGGGTGAATGGTGTCATATATTTCCAGAAGGTGGAGTATGGCAATGGAAAGAATTAGGTGGGAGAGGAAGGCATGACGTGATGGAAAAAGATGCTCATAAAGTGAAGAAGAAGAAGTTGAAATGGGGTGTGGGAAAGTTGATTGCACATCATCCAGGTAAGGTTCGTATCATACCCTTTGCACATATGGGAATGGAGACACTTTTACCCCAAGACCCCGTAACTAGAAAAACGTTTTTGAAGAAACAATTGTTCAATGACGATAAGCTCAAGTTGCGAATTAAATTTGGAAAAGAAATCGATTGTCAAGATTTGATTGATGATTTTGAGGCAAAACATGGCAAGCTCTGGAAGTACGACAATGGAAGTGACTGCTTTGTATCGACCGCTGCTGAAAAAGAACTATACCAAAAGTTAACAGCTCGAGTAGAAGATCACTTGGAGGCTTTGACAAAGAATGTCATACTCAGTGATGATGCAATATGTAATGTAGAAAGATGATTCGTTCTTCTTCGCCTCATGTTACTCATGAAGAAACAAAATCACCCACTGAAACATCTGATCTACCTACGAACAGTTCTCTCAGAAATGAGTGTCTTTTTCTATTAGCTTGTGAATGCCCATCGTTTCAGGAGAATGTGTTTATAAAAAATGAAAGTAACATGATAAGTACAATCAGCATCGCTGTGTATAAAATGCCCTAGAGAAAAGAATAAAGGTTGACAACCAGACAGACATTGATGATCGTCATGTCATACATACTCGTAGTCAAAGTAGATACTCCTGGATGAATTCGCTCAACAATGTTCTGATCTTATAAAGCTTAACATTTGAAATAATATAAAATGCACCACGGACGATGCAAAGATATCTTGTTCTGTTGTTTTTGAATCTTTTTTTCTCATCATTTCCGTTCCATCACTTCTGACTGAGTACGTTCATACATCTCCTCCTCTCATTCATCTCGCTTGGCTCTATACTCTTCGTCTGTAAGTTGAGAGTACTTTCCAACGAAGCGTTGCAAAAGAAAGTAAGTACAGTGTCGACACGGCTAGCATCATAACCACAAGAATATGTCAGTGATGGGAGCTTCATCACTATCCGTGACCTCTTCCTTTAGGTAGATGGCTTTCACTGCAACGTATCCTCCATATGCAGTACCAATATCTCTTTGATTCAAATGAAAAAAAAGTAAGATCTTACGAAACGAGAACCACACATCAATGACACCAAGCTTGAATGACAGTTTGAACAGATGGCACATGGATGACCGACAGACTGTTCGGACTGCGGACAAGCCCCTATCTACGTACTACACCCAGCATGAGCCAAAGCCGAAAACGTTGGACGTTGGAGTATTATTATTGAGCACTACTATTCCACTCTCCAAACTACAGCATATTACTAGAACTATAGCATGTATTTTGTAACTATATTTCGATTAGTGCTGTTTCTAGACAGTTATTGTATATGCTCATGTTTCTTAAGTGGACAAAGCCTCAGTAGCGCCCAACGATTCTCAGACTACTCACGAAGACGCAGCATGGGAAATGAAAACGAGACGACACAAGTGAAAGAAATTCCTTGCAAGTTACCATTTATCGATGCCTCCATGTTCTATGTGAACGATAGAAAGTGTCTTTTAGTTCCAGCAAAAGATTTGAAACATAGAAACATGAGCATTAAACATTCAACAAGAAGGGAAGCCACTGATCATTCCACAGAAACCAATGACGAGAAGGAGATGAAACCTCCACCACCTATCGTCATGTTGGGTGGTATGGCACAAACCATTGAAGGTTTACAACACCATTTCCAAGACTTTTCTCGAGAACGTGATTTATTGGTGTATGAATACTTAGGTCAAGGACTTGGTGCTACCGACGACAAAGACAAGACAGATTATTCAAACGTTTCAATGGAATTGCATTCACATGATTTCAAACAAATATCAAATACAATCTTTCCCGACTGCGAACAAATGGATGTCGTGGCATTTTCTCTTGGTGCACGAATCATTGTTTCCACAATAGCAACATATCCTCACATAATCAGAAAAGCCCATTTGACAGGTATAGCTGATAAACGGGATGAATTTGGAAAAATAATATTGGCATCATGGAGAGACTTGCTCCGACCAACAATAGATGATTATGATTGCCATGATATACGACCCTTTGCTTGGTCCATTATTTTTGCAACCTATTCAAACAATTTTATTTCTACAATGGGGGTAGACAAGATTAGTACTTGGATTGATT
>Ga0213868_10005513_pt1 | contig 11342 bp, 12 predicted proteins | sample PICome_9_FD_160087 | JGI IMG/M metagenome (GOLD analysis project Ga0213868, IMG submission 160087) | Coastal seawater microbial communities near Pivers Island, North Carolina, United States - PICO127 | ecosystem: Environmental > Aquatic > Marine > Coastal | place: USA: North Carolina...
ACATTAGCGGATACCTTCGGCCCAGTACCTGAGACGCTCCCTCATGACCCACATGGCCAATAGGGCCACTAGGGTAGCCCCAATGATGGCTATAACCTGTGCAGTGCCTGAGAGAGCCTGTACGGCCCCCACAGCACCACCGACACCAGCTACCGCCTGAACCACTGAGGCTTGGACTGTAGTGGACTGGGTGGGGCTAGTGCGATCCTTTGATGCTTCGGTTGGCACTAGCGGCTTCAGTGGTTGGGCCTTAGCCCCTGCCCGCCACGCTGGTACTGAGAAACAAGGGCATGCCTTGGCAGCATACTGGTTGTGTCCAGTGACCTTGGAGATCGTCGGGTAGTCTTTGGTCAGTCTTATGATCAGGCCTTCCAAGGCCCACGCCTGCTCGTCAGTGAAGTGGTCGTAGAAGGTATCACTGGCGCTGCCACCGTGGCCTCCAAAGAGGGAGATCCCGATGGAGCCTGTGTTGTGACCCTTGACGTGGGCACCAGCCTTCTCGAGGGGGCGACCAGTGGTCACTGTGCCGTCTCTGTCAATCAGGTAGTGGTAGCCACAGTCTGACCACTTGCGGTCTTCTACGTGCCAGCGGCGGACTTCTCCTGTCTTCTCTTGGGAGGTCTTGGTAGACCACCAGTTGGGTCGGGTGTCTGTGCAGTGGATGATGATTTCGTTGAGTTGTCTCATTTGCGTAATGCCTCCTCGATGCCATCCAGCTTCTCAAACACTCGAGCAAAGTTAGACCTAACCTCCTTAAACTCTCGATCATGTGCAATCTTGGTTGCCTCGACTTGCGTCTTTAGCACCTCGATTTCCGTGTGGTGGTTGTTGATCTTGGTGTAGATCATCCAGACAAATGCGACGACTGGGACAACAATGTATTTCAGAAAGAGGTCGATAGTTTCCATTAGTAAGCCTTCACCTCTTCAAGTGTCCCATCAACCACAGCCTGAGCCGCAGCACGTTCATCTGTGTCAGCAACGATCAGCGGGTTGACAACAGTTTCAGTGGTTCCATTGCCATCAAAGTCATATGTCGTGACTTCAACAGTGGCATCAAGTGGCTCTACAGCGGACTGCACAAGCACACTCTCCATGACCTCATTGCCCTCCTCGTCATACTCACCAGTCGGCTGGTCTTCCCATACTTCGGCACGACCATCAGCCAAGATGTATTGAGCCAACCGTGTAGTAGCCTTGCGATACTCAGAAAGCTGCCAGTTGAACGTGTTGTTGGCTAGGTTCACATCGTGACCTGCTGAGAAGGTAGACATGAAAGCATCGAAAGCACCGTCAGCTAGGCGGATGGACTTCTCACGGGCTTGGTCAGACCAGACCCGCTTGATGTGCTTTTGCGCACGTTTCTCAAGCTGTGCTGGTGTTAGGGGCAAGTCGCCTTTGGTTACAAATACGGTCATGCTTTAACTCCAATCACGCAGGTTTGAGTAATGGCTGAGGGGGCTACCGTTGGCTTGATGATGTAGTCGAAACCATCGTAGACCACTTCGTAGTCATGGGCTGCACCTTCACGCTGCAACAGGCCATCCTCGAAGACGTCCTTTGGCTTCCAGCCTTTGGGCATGGTGTGGATTACGTCATCATTAGCATCGACTTCGAAGACGGAGACGTTGTCTATAACCCCGTCAAAACCAACATTCGTAACAAGTTGAATAAGATCATCTGAGCTTACAAATGTGTAAGTGTGGGTTCCATTCGCTGTAGAGCTAAGAGTTGCAAGGTTGGAATACGAACCAGCACGGGGATAAATGTTACCAGCAGTTCGACCAGAAACATCAAATTCTAAAATATAAGTGCCGCCGTTAACCATCCCCAAGTTATCTTGGGATAATGTGCAAGTGGTTGCAGAAGAGTTTGGAACAGCAACGCCACCAGAAATAGAGAACTCTGATTTTGTCCAATCCGTATCCGTATCAAACGTGCCGTTAGTCACCAGCCCATCAAAGTAGAACTGCTGCTCTTGATAGCCCCCCTGATTACGCAGGGAAGCTAGTTCTTCACGGAGATTAACCGCTGGCTTTTCAATATAAACAGTCATTGTGCTGCTCCTTCGCCCGTATAGTTACGGCGGTTGCGAGACTGCGTGGTGCGATCTGCCCAGCGAATATTGCCAGCCTCATAGTTTCCATTGTTGTCGATACGATCAAGTGTCAGATGCGGCTCTGGCTTTTCCCCAACATCAGCAAGGAAAGCGTCAAAGCTATCAGCCCACTTTTGGCAAATCTGGATGCCACGGCCGCCATAATCCTTCCACTGTTTGTAGTTCGGGTTTAGGCAGCGTTGCTTCATAGACCGCCAAGCATCGTATTCAGATGATCGTGACGTGCGTGTGCAGTTTCCATGCTTTGTTGCAATCTTTGCTGTCCGCTCAGACGCCAACTCACGTGCCAAGCAGCCGCATGATTTTATCTTGCCAGCATTTAGCTGCCCAAGTACTGCCACTTTCTCGGTGCCGCAGTCGCATGTGCATTTCCACAAGGCACTGCCGCTTTTGTTGCGTCCGACAAACTCTTTAGCCAAGAGCCTGCCGTAACGCTTTCCGATTATATTCTGAAATGGTGTCATTCTTCTGCCACCATTCCGTTAGAGGCACTGATTGCAGTTCCGACCGCAGTGGTCGTGTTGGATACTCGACGCAGACCTTGGAAGACTGAACGTCCAGCACTCGTGCCTACATGGAGCAGGTTCGTGGCATCATCGTGAGCCAAGGCTGTGACATTTTCAGAGGTGCCGTAGAGGGTTGCCTGTGCATTCTCTTGGAACAGGAACTTCTCGTCCTCGTAGATTTTGGCAATCTGTTCGGCTGTGGGTGCGGTGGCTGAGATGCGTAGGAGAGAATGTTTCCAATCTGCTTTAACCGTCCGTATAGGATGACCGCCAACAAAAAGGTCTTTGTCGCTCAAGTCAAAGCTGTCGCCAAAAGTTCCGAGTGAAAGTGTTTGGAATGCAACGCCGTTTTTATATAAAACCGCCTGATCTACATTACCTTCATAAACAAGCGCCCAATGCTGCCAATTATTAACGGTCCAAAATCCTGCAGACGAAGATACAAAACTACCAGCAAAAGCAAAACCAAACTGATAACCACTTCTAGACTCTACCCTAAAATACTCCGAAGCTCCGTCTAAAGCACCAATAAAGTTGTTGTTGTCGGAGCCTCCATATACCCACCCCATAATTACAAAAGGGCTGGTTCCCATATTGAGGCTAGGATTGCTGCTAGCTAAAAGGTAGTTGCTGCCAGAGAAACCAGAGTACGCCACCAGATCAGCACCAGTTGCTACAGGGGTGCGGGTCACAGTACCGTGGATGTTTAGGGGTTTGTTATTCACCGAGCGGTCTGCGTCTGCGAGTTTGACGGAAACGTTGTCAATGGATAGTGTAGTAGAGCCAACAGCATCAAATCGCAGGCTTTGATCTGAAACAGCCAAGAGATATTGACTATAAGACCCATTTGCCGCAACGCTCGACCCAACTACAGGGGACCCGCCTGTAAACCTTGGTGCGAGACCGCCAGAAACGTACCCTGACACGGTGAAGTCAACCTTATAAAGAGCACCCGCAGATATAACAATGTCTTGTGTCAGTTGGCTTGTGGAAGATACCCAATTTGCTGTGCCTCCAGAGATAGTAATGCCAGCACCCTTCGCCCAATCCGTATCAGTATCAAACGTCCCATTCGTCACCAACTCCGTCTCAACCAGATCGGTGTCATCGGTATCGGACAGGAAGGCACCCTTGATGTCGCCGACCTGATAGCCAGTGTTGAACGTGGCGTGAATGTGCGCCGATGGGCTGGACAAAGTATCATCCGCATTGACTTTGACAATTTGCAAACCGGCAAGGTTCACTGTCCCGTTTCCGCCTGTTGCGAAATCATGGCCGCCCATGTGTGCAAAATACGATAGGCGTACTATTTCGCGGATGCTGTTATCGACGACAGTACCGCTACCATCTACGATATTGGTAAAAGGTAAAAATCGAGCAATTGACTGTGAGTTTGTTGACCAATAAACGCCAGCTTCTGTATACATAACTTTCTTGACGGATGATGTAACAGAACTATCAACAACCGTCCCATCATCCTTAATCACACTCACGCCACCAGCAGTAGCCACTGCAATCGTAGGCACAGGAAGCCCAGTCGCAGGGTCAATCGGGGCGTCGGGCAGGACGGTCATGGCTACGTCGTTGACGGTATCATCTACAAGTCGTTCCGTGGTGTAGATGCCGTAACTTGCAGAATTATCTGTGTTTCTTTCAGAAATACTGCCATACGAACGAGCGTCAATACTGTCGTCAATGTTATACTGTATATCTTGCAATAAATTCCAGACAGACAGACCTTGGCTTCCGCCTTTGCCCAGACAAAGGATAGAGTTAAGGATAAAAACACTTGTAGCCGAACCGCCACTGTTGCCCCAAATGCCATCTACCTGATTAAACACCATCCACATCGGCAGCGATGGGTCATCACCATCGTAGATAGTAACCTTAGCAGCCTCAGCCACAATCACAGCAACAGCAGGGAACTCACGGCGAGAGCCACGGGTCGCAGTGTTCAGCGTCTCGTTATACCAGCTAGTGCCTTGTGTGCGCTTACGCCATGTACCACCGTCACTGTCCTTGCTGGTGTCATACACGAATACGGCGCGACCAGTGATGCCTTTGGTAACTGCGATGGCGTTTAGGTCAAAGCCAGTGAGTGCAGCGGCAGTGTTTGTAGCTGACGTAGCAGCAGCCTCTGCAGCTGCCTCAGCAGCCAGCTTGTGAAGACTGGCAGTGTCACGGTAGCCCAGAGCCTGAGCAGCAGCAGATTGAGCGTCAGCAACGTCATCGACGATAGACGCAGCGCTTACAGCAGACTGAGAGGCTGAAGTAGCAGAGGCAGTGGCCGAGGATGCAGCGGCAGTAGCAGATGATGCGGCTGCGGTTGCTTCGGCTGCGGCGCTTACTACAGAAGATGCCGCTGAGGCTGCGGAGGCTACTGAGTTGTCAGCACTCGTCGTCGCTTCTGATGCCTTAGTGATAGCTGTTGTAGCTTGGGCAGCTGCCCCAGTCTCAGAAGCGGCTGCGTTGGATGCTGATGTGGCTGCGTTAGCTTCACTGGTGGAGGCGTCAGAGGCTTTGGCGGAGGCTAGAGATGCCGAGGTGCCAGCTGCGATTTCTGATGCGGTTGCACCGATGGCTGAGGCTGTGGCATTGGCTTCTGAGTCAGCAGCTGCAGTAGCGTTTGCATCCGCAACAAACTCGGACGATGCTGCAGCGGTTTGGCTTGAGAGGGCCTGAGAGGCACTTGCTGCGGCATCAGATTGACTAGTGGTGGCAGAGGCGGCTGATAGCTGGGCGGAGGATGCGTTGGAGGCTGCAATGTTGGCAGATTCGGTGACATCGTTAGCACTGGTAGCACTCTCTGAGGCGGAGACAGCTGCAGCGTCTTTGAGGGCTGCGGTCTCTGCTGTGATAGACTCGAGGTCACGTATGTAATTGGTGGAGACGCCTGATCCGCTGAAGAACGATGATTTTGCCATGCTTGTTAGTCCTGATAAAAGTTCGAGGGGTAGATGCTCTGGACAGTACCTGAGGTCTCAGCGTCGTTGGCTTGCTCTTGGAGTTCACCAATGAAGGCCTTGAACTTCTGCTCAAAGATCCCCCCACGCTCATCTAGGAAGTAGTCAGCGGCATAGGCCAAGGCACCATACGCAACAGCATCAGAGGCAATGGAGGTGATGTCATTGGTGGATGTGTCTGACGTGAGTTCCTCGAACTGACCGTAGTAGTTCAAGTAGAGGGTGCCAGAGGATGGACGTGGGTAGAGGACCAGAGACCCTTGCTCTCGGGAGAAGAACTTAGGAGATCCACCATCGTTGCCCTTGGACATCTCAAGGAGGTTCCTGAGGGGGACGCGGGACAGCGCAGAGTTGTCATAGTAGATGTCGATGATCTCTAGGAAGTCTGCAGGGAGGATGATGCTGGCCTGTGGGTCTACGCTTGTAAAAGAGTAGGCCTGCTGTCTCTCCATGGATGGGATGCGGATGGTGCGCTGGATGCGTCCAATTGCCTGATCAATGAATGTATCTGCAAGAGCATCCCCGCAGTCAGAGCGGTTCAAGAGGGCTTTGAAGTGGAGGCGGAGTTGACCCTTGTTCATTCTTTATTCCTTCGGAGTGATTAGATGCGCTTTTCAGTGGCCAAGAAGTAATCGAGGTTCTGATCACGGAGGCGCTTGATGATCTCTTTGCCCGTGGCTTCGTAGATGTTGAAACCTTCACGGGTCCACTGCTCGATGACAGCAACTGGGATGGATGCAGCCCGCATGAACTCACCAGATTGACCACTGGTTGAGGCATTCCGACTGTCTTTAAGATCGTCGAGGAACGCTTGGCTGATGTGCTGGGTATGCTTGCGTACAAGGTCATTGCCTTGCTCTAGGAAGTCTGTGGAGACGCCTAGTAGGTCTAATGATTTAGACATGTGGTATCCTTGGAATCAAAAAGACCCCCAAAGGGCACACAGTAAGGAGAGCAAAACCTATGTGTTCCGATGGGGGTCTTCATTAGTCACGGATGACTAACTAGGTAACTAGACTGAGTTTAGGTCAGGCCAGTAATCATTTGGCTGTCTGAAAAGTTTTTATGCTTGACAGACATTTCGCCGACGATGTGGTGTTTGTCGCTGTCACCCGTTTTTGCTAAGAGTGTGCGAGTGAACGGACGCAGTGTGCATGTCTTGAACATGGATGGGTCGATCAAGAAGGCACGGTCAGTCAACTGGTGACGGTTCAAGACCACTTTGTACTCACCGTATGGGGTGACCAGCAAATCCACGACGTTGACCAAAGTCTTGCTCTGAGCAATCTCACGGTTACGACCAGCGGCACTTGCGTAGCCAGCGATTGTCTGAGCGTCCGCTGGGCGGATCATCAGAACCGATGGGTCGGAACCTTCGTTGAACGCAGCTTGACCAGCAGTAAGCAAGTCGGCTTCTGTGAGGGCACCACCAGTGGATGCTGTGGTGTTGGAGATCTGCTGGGATACAGATGCCATCTGACGGGCAACGCCACCAGAGCCAGCAACAGCAGCCTGATCGACACCGACCAAGGCATACTCAACGTCCTTCTTGAGGGACTTGAGGGCCTTACCCAGCTGGTATGCTGTTTCCTTAGCACGGCCATAGGTCTTGATAGCGTCTGCAGTTGCGGACACTTGGAAGGCCTTGTCGAGGATCTGCGTTGTGTTGGAACGCTCGACGGCTGCTGTCAGCGTACCCATGGTAGCGTCTGCGCCTTCGACCTGAGCGTTTGGACCTGCCGCATCAAGGCTATCTTCGAGCCAGTTGAATGTACGGGCAGCGACTTTCTCGTCCTTGATCATGGAGTGGAAAGGTGTGTCAGTTGGTGTGATTGTCGAGATGATATCAGAAACTGACTCAGCCTTACCGACCTGATCGTATGTAGTATAAGTAGCCATTGGGATTTTCCTTTTACTGGCGTTGTGGGACTAGGGTTATTGCTCCCAGCGGGCCAACAGAGCATCAGTGATGTCGTCTAAGTCACCAGCGCGGCTGGAGTTGGACATCAGCTTGGATTGGGTCTTCTTCATTCGAGCACGGTTGGACTCATCTTGAGCCATTGGTGCCTTCTTTGAGCGGAGGACTTTCTTGTTCTTGGATTGCACGACGTTGGCCTTGGCCTTCTTCGTGTCTGCCGTAGACTTCATCTCGTCATAGAGGCGGGCCTTGTTAAGGATCTTGATCACTTGTGGATCAACGTACTTATCGACCTGCTCTTGTGGGAGACCTTGCTTCACAGCGTAGGAACGGATGTTGTTGTACATGTCGTTCCCCCAACCCTCGACCTCGGCTTCCAAGATACGTGAGCACTCCTTCGCCGCTTCCTGCAGTTGCTGCTGTGCAGACGACTGTTGGGTTTGGTAGAATTGAGTAGCCTCTTGGCGGAGAAAACTAAGGTCTTCCTCGGCGGCTTTGGCGTCTTGGCGGAGTTGCGTGAAGTCCTCTGAGGACAGATTGCGACTAGCTAGTAGCATGTCCACGTCGGCGTAAGGCTTGAAACGAGCCTCGGCATTTTCCAAGAGTTTGCGGTATGATGCGTCTGCTTTGACGATGGCCTCTTCGGCCTCTTTTCGCTTGGTAGCAACTTCTTGAGACTTACGTGTCAAAGATGCCTCTTGACCATAAAGTCGCTTCAGATCCTTCACAGATGCCTGTTTGGCTTCACCGTCGATCAGGATGTCAATCAGGGTGTCGTCGGTGATACCATCAGTATCCTCGTCGGCTTCCTCATCGTCATCTTCAGTCTCTTCGGCGTCGTCCTCATCGTCAGGGTCTGCGTCGTCATCTTCGTCGTCTTCGGGTTCTTCGGTATCTTCATCAGATTCACCAGTATCGTCTTCTGTCTCTTCGACGGGTTCTGGTGTTGCCTCTTGGTCCTCTTCATCAGATAGGATTTCTCCGTCCGACCAGCGGTCTAGAATGGCGTCTGCAGCATCATCGAGATCGAGTGATAGCTGCGGTTCAAGGTTGGCTGTTTGGACGTTACTCATGGTCCACCTCCTCTTGCAGGTTGTCTGCTGTTGCATAGATTTCGTCACGGACGGCGACCCACTGTCTCAGGGTTCCGACCACATCAACGATCCCACGGTAGTGGTTGTAGAGACGCTCTCGCTTCTCGACTTCGGTGATGTCTGTGTTGACGAATGTTTGGAACGATTGTTCCGTGAGGGTGTTCACTGCATTGGTGAAAACCTCAGACTGTAGTAACGCTTCGGCATCCATGCCTAGCGCCACCATTTGCTCTTCTTGTTCGTTCATTTGCTATCCTTGGAAATACAAAAAGGCGACCACTTGGGTCGCCTCTTGTGAGTGTTATGGGCGTGTCGCTTAACCAGTTGGACTTGCGATACCACGGAGATCTTCCGTAGTTTTGAGGATATCCAACTCGGAATTGTCGATGTGCCGCTTGTGTTCCAGTTGAGCCTCTTTGAGGTCCATACCATCCGACTGAAGGGCAAAGGATCTCTCGGACTTCAGCTGCTCAAGTTCCAGCTTCATGCGGGCCATCTCAGCATCATTCTGTGCCTTGAGTTCACCCAGCTTGGTCTGACGCTCTTGGATCTCAAGTTGCTGTTGTGCCATCTGCATCTGAAGCTGCTGCGCTGGATCAGGCTGTGGAGGCTCAATCGTGGCAGGGTCTTTCAGATAGTCCGCGGCATTAACTATACCAGACTGTTCCATGATACGGGTCAGCATCTTGTGCTTCTGTTCTGCGCTATAGATCATCGCAATGGATGGATCTGCAGACAGTAGCTGGTGCATGGCCAAGAACTTCTGACCTTCCCGCTCTTGCTCACCGTAACCGAGGTGCATCTCAACTGTGACGTCACGCTTGTCGGCCCACTGGGAGGGCTTGATAGGGACAAACTGACCAGCCAGATCCACGATCTTCTGTTGATCCTCGTTCTCGACCACCAGTTGGTAGACCAAGATATAGAGGGGCCGCAGGAAGTTGTTTGCAAAGTTGCGGGCGATGATCTTCTGACGCTGCTGAGACATAGTCGCCAACTGCTCAACCATAGCCGCAGAGTTCTGCTGACTGATGGCATCCTTGTTGAGACCTTGAGACAGGCGAGAGATACCACTGGTTTCCTCTTTGTCGTCATCCAGCATCTTGATGGTCTGGAAGATGAACGGGTTCAGAGGGGCCTGTGGCATAGGCATGATAGCGTCAGGTCGGGTGACGTTGACGATACCCCCCACACGGTTGTCGATCAGTTCTCTAGGGTTCGTGAGAGATCCCTTGGTGACGACATAGCGTGGGTTGTTAGTGATCATGGCGTGGTCAAGGATAGACCGTGTCAGAACTGTTCGTGCATTCTGAGTGGGCAGTACCTTGGTGCCGAAGTTGTTGCCCCAAAAGGCGTGAGGCACAGGTAGCGGAACAAAAGCGATATATGGTTTGCGGGTGACTTTCTCTTTATCGAGAATGACATTCCCCGCCTTTGTAATCTTATATAGTTCGGCAATACCTGTGCCTTCACAATCCAAGTTAGCGTAGCACTCATAGACAGTGACTAGGCGGACTTGGTCTTGGTAGGAGTTGGAGTTAAATCCACGGTCGCTACCAATTTCTTCAAACCGAGCCATGACCTCTGGGTCAGTTTCAGCTGAGTATTCTTCACCCGCTCCAATATCATCGAGGAGATCTTCGTCGTAGCCCATCTCACGCAGGTCTGACATGGACAGCAAAAGCCGCTCTGCGCAGAAACTCACATCAGTAAGCGACTTTGCCTGTGGTTCGATCAAGAAGTTCTCAGGGGCCACACTCTCGATCTTCACCTGTGAGGTGTCCCGCGTGACAGCGAGGGTACCACTGTAGAGGCCAGTTGCATCCTGTTCGATCTCATCGATCTCAATGTTGGGTTCTGCAAGCATGGCGTCGAGTTCGTCTTCAGTCAGCTGCGAGACGTACTCGTTGGTGGTTTCGTCTTGATTACACCAGTAGACCTTAGCAAGCCCAGCGCGGGCGATTAGGCCATCGTGGATTGCAGTCTGCATGACATCAAACAGGTTGTTCTGACGATTGGCCACATAGTCCACGTAGTTACTGGCGACATCAGCCATGAGCGTGTCATCAGCATTCTGGGGGGCAAAGCGCACCACCTTGTGACCAGCAGAGAAGGTCTCCAGTAGGACAGCCTTCATGCTCTCGACGGCATCATAGACGTCCATGGAGACGTACTTAGAGTTACCGTCGTGCGCTGGGCGTGGCAGGGTGGCGTTGTAGTAGTCCACGACCTTCTTACGCTCACGCGAGATCTGACTGTCATAGTAGCCAGTGCTGCGGCGGATGCAGTCATCAAGGACAACTGCGATCTCGTCGTCATCCAGCTTTTTGTATTCTGTCATGTTCAGACCATCTCTATATAATAGTTGTCACTTGCCTCAATTGGCTCCCACACTCCTTGGTGGACGTGATTGGCGAGTGCTAGGCTCATGACACAGTCGTCATAGCAGCCACCCTCCGCTTCCATCGATCCACTCTCGGTGACGATGTAGGTCAGCATTTCACGCAGCGTGACCTTGTCGTTTAGTTCAATATCATTGTCTCTGACGGCTGCTCGGAGTTCGTCGATGATCAATGGTTTGGTTTTAGATGTGGTTGTGAAACCTAGCTTGACTGTCTCTCGATCAGTCAGTTTGTCCATCTGCACTTCTGTGTAGAAGTTGGGATAGGACATGTCTTTTCCGAGACGTGTACAGGTCAAGATGCCGTGGCTGTTGTTCTCCACGATGATGTGGGCCTCGTTG
>Ga0213868_10005514_pt1 | contig 11339 bp, 11 predicted proteins | sample PICome_9_FD_160087 | JGI IMG/M metagenome (GOLD analysis project Ga0213868, IMG submission 160087) | Coastal seawater microbial communities near Pivers Island, North Carolina, United States - PICO127 | ecosystem: Environmental > Aquatic > Marine > Coastal | place: USA: North Carolina...
AAAATGCGATTGCACACTAGGTTAGTTTCCTATCCAGAGTTTTGTTCCGTCAAATGCGACACCGAAAGCGCCATTGGGGGCGGTTCTGCGCAAATCGGTGTGGTTCAGAGCGATAATTTCCGCGGATAGACCCTTCTCCTCCGGCGGGAAAAGGCTGCAGATCTGAATCGCGGAGATATGGAGGGTTTTCTGTCTCGGGATAAACTTTTTGCGATAAGGGCTGTACATTTTTCAGAAAATCCGAAAAAAGCAGATAGTTTTGATAAATTTATTAACAGGCGCCGCTTTTTGGGCAGATCATATTATCTGCGGTGTAGATATGGCGCGCGTCTTAGGAGTTTTGATTGAGAATTGTCGTTGCCGGGCTGGGCTATGTTGGATTGACCAACGCGGTCCTACTTGCCCAAAATAATAAAGTTATTGCCGTGGATATAGATGCAGCTCGGGTGGATGTGGTCAATGCGCGCCAGTCGCCAATTGCCGATCCCGAGTTGGAAGAATTTCTGAAGCATCACGAATTGGACCTGAAGGCCACTGTGGATGCGCCGCGTGCCTATCGCGATGCAGACTATGTGATCGTGGCCACGCCCACCAATTATGATCTGCTCACTCATTTTTTTGACACCTCCTCTGTGGAATCGGTGATTGAGCAGGTAATCGCGATAAACCCCTCCGCGGTCATTGTCATCAAATCAACTATTCCCGTGGGGTTTGTGGATCAAGCGCGCGCAAAATTTGCCACGGATAATATTATTTTTTCGCCGGAGTTCTTGCGCGAAGGCCGGGCTCTTTATGACAATCTACACCCCTCCCGGATTATTGTTGGTGAAAGATCAGAGCGGGCTAAGCTATTTGCCAATTTGCTTTTGCAAGGCGCGCAAAAGCAGGATGTGCCCTTGCTCTTCACCGATACGCAAGAGGCGGAAGCGATCAAACTCTTTGCCAATAGCTATCTTGCCATGCGGGTTGGTTTTTTTAATGAGCTGGACACCTATGCCATGGCGCGCGATCTGCAGACACGCCAGATCATTGACGGCGTCTGCCTCGATCCGCGTATTGGTTCTCATTACAACAACCCGTCTTTTGGCTATGGCGGGTATTGCTTGCCCAAAGACAGCAAGCAATTGTCTGCAAATTTTGCCCAGGTCCCGCAAAATCTCATTCAAGCGATTGTGGATGCCAATGACACTCGGAAGACGTTCCTGGCCGAGAAAATTGTGGAGCGCGCGCCCAAAACAGTTGGGGTGTTCCGCTTGGTGATTAAGTCAGGCTCTGACAATTACCGCGAGGCGGCGATCCAAGGGATCATGGATCGATTGAAGGCGCGGGGGGGTGAGGTGATCATCTACGAACTAACGCTTTCCGATCGGCGGTTTGACGGCGCAAGGGTGGAGCCTGATTTGGCGAGCTTTAAGGCTCAATCAGATGTCATATTGGCAAATAGAGCCGATGCCGCCCTGGCTGATGTTGAGCATAAACTGTTCACCCGCGATGTTTACGGCATTGATTGACGGGGCGCGGCGTGACGACTTTGGTCTAAGTGGTCTCTGGCCTCGCCGCGCGATGGGCTCTATAGGAAGCCAAAGAGTCTAGTGCCGATGGTTTCGGCGGCGGGCGGGTGCTGAGAACAAAAAAGGTAGGGCTAAGATGATCGTCGGACATATTGGAGCGCGCAAAGGCAGTAAGGGCGTGCCTGGTAAAAATTTCCGCATGCTTCAGGGCAAACCGTTGATCGATTGGTCGCTGGATCAATTGCTGAACAACCGCCGTAACCTGCCGTAGGGCATCCCAGTTGACCAAGAGGCTTTGCAATTGAGTGACAACTTCGGTCAGATCGGCATCTGTTATTCCTGAAATGGCTATGGCAATGAAACTACATTCGATTTTGTGTGTAAAATCATATACACTCATTAGGTATTTTTGAAGAAGGATTGCTCAATAGTATCACAGACCCGATCCTGGTCTTTCTCAGTCAGACCAAAATATAAAGGGATTGATATACTTTTTCTGTAATATGCCTCTGCGTTTGGAAATTGTCCTAATTTGAATCCCATTCTGCGGTAATACGGGTGTCGATGAATCGGGATATAATGTAAGTTTACTCCAATACCAGCTCTTCTTAGGTCATCAAAGATCTTAGAATGATGAATTTCAGGGACTTGTATGACGTATAGATGCCAGCTGGATCCTGTGGATCCAGCTTGTATTGGCCGCTGTACTGGAAGATTTGCTAACATCTGGTCATAGCGAGCAGCAATCGCTGCGCGGCGGTCCACAATTTCTGTAAGTCGCTTCATTTGTGTAAGGCCAAGTGCAGCCTGCAATTCGGTCATGCGGTAATTGAAGCCCAATGTGATCTGTTCATAATACCACGATCCTTGACTAGGACCTTCGTAGAGCTCGGGATTACGTGTGATACCATGACTTCGGGCCAAATCCATAGCTTCAGCAAGTTTTTGGTGCTGTGTCGTTGCTAGACCACCTTCAGCTGTCGTTATTATTTTTACTGGGTGAAATGAAAAAACAGTAATATCGCTGTAGTGACAATCTCCTACGGGTCTGCCTTCATATGTTGCGCCAATCGCATGGCTAGCATCCTCAATGATAGCAATGCCGTACCCACGCGCAATCTGGGAGATAGCTTTCATATCTGCCGATTGACCACAAAGGTGTACGGGTATTATAGCTTTTGGTAGCTTGGAGGCAGTTTTTAACTTCGCTTGCAAGGCTTTTGGGCACATTGTGTAGCGTATCGGGTCAATATCAACAAAATCAACTGACGCGCCACAATAAAGTGCACAATTTGCTGAAGCTACAAAGGTTGTTGGAACTGTCCAAACGACATCCCCCGGTCCAACGCCTAAAGCTATGCAGGCAATATGGAGAGCGGATGTCGCAGAATTTACTGCAATGGCATAGGCAGCACCAGTGTGTGCACCTACGGCGGCCTCAAAAGCTGGAACTTGTGGTCCTTGAGTTAAAAAATCAGAACGCAATACAGATATCACCGCATCGATGTCATCTTGACAAATGTCTTGCCGCCCATAGGGTATGAAGGTGCTTTTTGTCACTTACTTTCTGTCCATTTTTGTTTTTGGTTGTTTGCGATGTCTTGTTGCAGCAAAACCTTTTTTTAACGCGTTAAAGATTGCCTCAAATTCCGCAGCTCTAAATGTATCGTTGGTATACCAACTAGAGAAATATTTTTCGTTACTTGGATTTACTGTGCCTGGAATCACATGCGAGGTCAGTGTTGCAGCTAACCACCGACGAATATGTTCTGGGCTCGAACTCGAAGACTCCAAAATGTTCTCCCATGTCAGTTTGTTATCATACCGTAGTGTGTTGGGGCAGTCCTGATACCATGGATTGCCAAAGTAGAGCGCTGGTTTACCCAATATAGCGCCTTCTACTGCTGCAGTACCAGTGATAGTTGCCACCGCAACGCAGCCAGACAGTAGCTGGTTTGAGGGAGTAGTACTTGGCAATAGGCATAAACCAGCAATTCGAGTGAGAGCTTTGTAATGGCGGGGGTGGCGCCCCAAGTGACCCAACATCCTGTGGTTGAGGGTCGAAGGATGCTCTTTTACAACGATTTCCACCTCATCCGGCACAAGTGAACGCAGCAGGGCTAGCGACTTTAGTTGATCACGGTATGTAGCACCGTCTGGTGTCGTTGTTCGCTCGGGTTCATAATGTAGCGGAAAATAAACGTACGGCTTCGTTCCAAAAGATTGTGTCTTTCCCATCACTGATTGGGCATGAATCAGAGCTTTATGGGCGGTTGCCCGTTTTCGATATTTAGCTGATAGCAAACGCAACTTAGAAAAAATTCTACGCACTCGAGATGATTTCAGCCAACCCTCGCCTGCATGATCCGCGCCAGATTGAAGCTTCATATATCTGGGTTCAAAACCATATCCGCCATAGGTAAACTTCTTTAAGTAAGCATCAACTTCTGCAAAAGCAGAAGCTAGAAAAATTGTCCTTGAATCTGAACTTTGGTCAACGATCTCACGTGGTCCTTCACCCGATGCTCGCAATTCTAGCCCGGGTAAAATTGGCCAGGATACGAAGTGTAACACCTTGACGCCCATCACGCGAGCGACTGCCTGCAAAACATACTGTTGCGTTGAGTGTGCAGCTTCAGCCAATACAATGGCTTCAGGTTTGAGGCTCTCTATTTCACTTACTGCCCAGAATATCAGTTCGTGTAGATAAGCTTCACGTTCTAGTGGACTAAGCCGCCCTTCTTTATTATCACGGTCTATAAGTTTTGTTGCAATATCCGATATTTGATACCACTCGTTGTTAAGCCACAATTGCGACTTACGGCAATGTGCTGATGAAGTCTGGGGCACTGCCTGATTGTGCCAACGGGTAGCATTCAGAGATAATACTTTGGCGCCTGCAAATTGCATTTTAGCCTTCTTTGCATGCCGGTCATCCCCTAACCACATTACAATTTCTGCCAGGTTTTCTTTCTGCATTTTGAGGGCCAAATCGAACCAAAGATCGCGACCCGTTGGACACCAAATGATACGCATTAGATGGTTCCAATTTTGGACTCGTTGCACGCGATCCAGGCAACCAATTCTTCGCGCTGCATCCATTCTGGGTTGTTATCAGAGGAATAGGTAAATCCGTCTGGTACTTTAATACCATCTTTGATGCGATCCGCACTTGATGACCAATTGTTGATCGCAGGCAGAATTTTAAAGTGTTCAGGGTATTCATAGGTATGAGGCGCGTCTTCTTCGCCAATCATCTGCTCATGTAGTTTTTCCCCTGGCCGTATTCCAACAATCTTTTGGACCGCGTTTTGTGAAATAGATTTCGCAATATCTGTAATTTTCATGGATGGAATTTTTTTGACATAAATTTCTCCACCTTCCATGTCTTCAAAAGCTTGCCATACCAACTTAACCCCTTCGTCCAGGGAAATCATGAATCTAGTCATGCGTGCATCGGTTATTGGAAATTCACCCTTATCTTTTATTGAAATAAAGAATGGGATAACGGAACCGCGCGACCCCATAACATTTCCGTATCTGACTACCGCAAAGCGCGTACCGTGTTCACCCCCATAAGAGTTTGAGGCCACAAACAATTTATCAGAAGCTAATTTTGTTGCGCCATACAAGTTTATTGGTGACGATGCTTTGTCAGTAGAAAGCGCAACAACCCGTTTTACACCACAATCTATTGCTGCATCAATAACGTTCATTGCTCCGTTAATATTAGTTTTGACACACTCAAACGGATTATATTCGGCAGTAGGTACAATTTTGGTAGCCGCCGCATGGACCACATAATCAACACCACGAAAGGCGCGATACAGCCGCTCGCGATCCCGAACATCGCCTATGAAAAAACGTACGCGCGGGTCGCTGCCGTAGAGTTTGGCCATTTCCCACTGTTTCATTTCATCACGACTAAAGATTATAATCTTCTTAGGATTATATTTCTCGAGTGTTTTAGGCACGAAAGTTTGGCCAAAAGATCCGGTGCCGCCTGTCACCACGATTTTTGAATTTTCGAACATGGCGCTATCCTCTCACGCTAAAAACTTTGTTTTATTCATCTGTTGTTCTACGATACTTGCGGCTTTGTCGAGGTTATCTGACACATTTCCATAAATTCCCCGCAAAGCTGTGTTTGGCGCGTGAGAGCGACAGTCTTCAACGAATCTGGTGAAGTTGTCCAGGTTGTCAACATTGGGGAGACATTCAAATATACGCTGAAAACTATTCATTACAGCGACAGGTTTACCTTCATAAACTGCATCTAAAATAGTAGTAGAAGGATGAGAGATTACGCAATCCACTAATGCCATAACATCGTTAATTGTTGCCATAGCCATAATGCCATAGTGACGCTCTGATCTGATTATGTTCGGACAATCTTTGCACATATTGGCAATTTTTTGTTCTACGTTGCGGCGCCGTTTTCCACGATGACTTCGCAGTATGAAAGCAATATCGGGCCGTGATTGGGCGGCTGCTTTCCACACTCTCAAAGCCTTTTCAAACATTTGATCTGTGTAGCGTTCCTTCTCGAAGCCAAAATTATGACATATTAATACTCGACGAGAAAATTTTGAAAGTTCTGCGGCAAGTCTATCCTGGTTGGGCCAAGAACTAAGTAAATTGGTTTTTGTGATGCCGGTCACATGCATTCGATCCGCCACATCTGGGGCAAGAAAACTTGCCGCTGCATTTGGTAGGTCTGCCCATATCAGTAGAGTTTGCGAATAAAAATCCCAAACATCGCGCAACACTCCTTTTGTTTGTAGACCCTGCTGCACCATGCCATGTTGAATAAAAACAACATTTTTTTCAAAATTTTCATGAAATGATCTCGAGGACGAAACTTACCGCCGTAAGCAACTGGGTCAGAATGCGTTAACATAAAATCTGACCGTGCAATTTGTAGCCAGCTAAAAAGTTCTATCCATAGGAGAGATTTGACCTCATAGGGAACTCCTGATGCTTTAAGCGCGTGTTCAAGTCTTGCGTCAATTTTTATAAGCCTGTGGTTGATGATAATTTTTACATCAACTTTGCCCCGTTGATGAAGGCGGATCATTAACGGCATGCATGAATCAAACGCTGGCATATGAGGTACGATCAGGAGTATGTTTTTTCTTTTAGAATCCATTGATATAACCATTACGCTGTTTTATACTTCTGGCGATGAGTTTAGCCGTGTCACTATTAAGTGACGCAAACGCTCTAGCCTTTTTTTGCGTAATCTGAACGCTTGACAGATCTTTGTTTAACGCTAGCAGATAGCTGCACATGGCTTGTGGAGTGTCAAAGGTTTCAAATACCCCTGCTTCTCTAGCAGGCGTTGCAATAAAGTCCACTCCATAGGTGGAAGGTCCCATAACAACTGGGCATCCAGCAGACAGAGGCTCAATAATGTTATGTCCACCCATATCTGTAAAACTCGCACCCACAAAAACTACATCTGCAAGTCCCAGGTAAAAGTCCATTTCACCGAGTGTATCCCCTAAAAGCACCTTGCTTTTATATTGTATTTTATCAGTTATTTGACTGCGGCGTGTGTAGGGAATTTTACAAGATTGTAATAATTTTGAAATAGAATCAAATCGCTGTGGGCTGCGCGGCACCCATATTACACGTGCTTGCGGTGCTGCTTGAAGAAAATCTGTGACAATTTTTATTAAGACAGCTTCTTCACTTTTAACGGAAGACGCAATCATAAACGTAAACTGTGCGTTCCAAGTTTGGCGTAGATCGCTACCATTATCCAGAAGCGCTGAATCCGGTTTCGTATCAAAGCGTAATTCGCCGGTAATAGAGACGTTCTCAGGACGCACTCCGGTAGCAATATAGCGCTCAACATAATCTTGCGATCGTGTGAAAATATGGTCGAACAGACGGTATAAGTATAGTCCGTGTCGCCGCCAGGTTTGCAAACGTTTCATGCGATTCATTAAAAGATTGCCATTTGCCATGAACATTGGAATGCTCAATCTGTCCGCTTCGATCAGCATTGCTGGCCAAATTTCAATTTCCAAAACAATACCGAAGGCTGGCTTGGCGCGTCGTAAAAACAACTGAACTGTCCAGAAACAATCGAATGGCGCGTAGAGGTGTGTTACCCGAGGGTTACTTCCAAACTGCTGCACGCCTCGATCAAACCCCGCTGGTGACAGGTGTGTTAGGAGAACATGGTGCCCATCGTTTAGAAACTCTTGCACTAAAGGACGCGCAGCGTTCATTTCTCCGAGCGATGCTGCATATATCCAGACCGCGCCCTTAGTACCGACGGGCCCTAGTCCCCAACGATGCCTCATGTGATACAGATGCCCTGGTTCTTTTCGCGCACGCCATAAAGCAAAAAGACCTGATAGAGGCAGTACCAAATGATAGGCTATTTGATATATGAAATAGGCCATCCGTGTTGTAATCGGAAGTTCACGGCGTTTGGAATGGGTCCGCATAAATCAGCCTAAACCTAGTGTACGAAACATTGCTTCAGCAAGCTCCCAATCTTCGTGCGTATCGATGTCCTGCACCCGCGACCGTGGAAGCGGTACACCTGCGACTTTCCCTTCGAAAATAGATTTTCCCGCTGACCATGAACGAGCCTTTGCCCAATAGAATTGACCCGCATCATGAAAATATTCCTCCAAATCTTGACTGCGCGTTATGAACTGCTCCGGATTTATCATCTCTATCTGATCCAACGACTTAGCACGCAAAGCCCGTTGGATAGGAAAGGCATAACTTGTCACAGACATCGCAAAGTCCGCATGATTTAACTTGTTCGGACCAACAGCCAATTTTTCTGGCTGTAAAAACGGGGCGGTGGCATACAGGCAACATACGGCGCAATCATTATCTAAACCCAAAGTGTTAACCGCATGCGCCATAACATCAATGGTTGTTGCAAAATCGTCTGACAAATGCTTGGGCCTTTGAAATGGCACCTCAACACCCATCGGGATTACAGTCTCCATGATTTCAACATCGTCCGTCGATACAATGATACGTTCAAATATGCCTGCAGATTGCGCAGCAGATACGGTCCATTCGATAATTGGCTTTCCGCAAAAGAGTTTGATGTTTTTGCGAGGAATACGCTTTGATCCACCGCGGGCGGGGATAATACAAATACTCATAATTGCTCCTTGTGAAGAGTGTAAGTGATTTGCAAAGGCGTATGTCCATTAGCATTCATTTGAGCCTGCCGCTTATGATCTCCAATAGGTACATGCAAAATAAAATTTGCACTACGCGTAGATTTAATTTCGGGCAAGGGATTATATTCATTTAAAATTTGTTTAAGCAAAATAGGCAGTAAATAGTCAAAATCTGGGATTAAATGTACACCAATTGAATTATCGTTTTGCAAATAAAAATTACCAACGCACTCAGTTGCTACGAAAATCAAATTCCAGCATCTGTAAGGGTGTGTTTTAATAAACTCTTGGTGATCTTCGAAGGTGGGTAACTTGATGTGGCTGATTGTATGTTCGCGTAATTTAAGGGCTTCATAAAGGGCGTTTATATGATCGTCCTTTGGAACGATGCGCTCAAATGTCAAACGAAGATAATTATAACAACAAAAATCTTCATCATGGCTAGTTTTCACAAAACCGCAAGCTGCAAAGCAAGCGCGGCTCGCTGCATTATCACTGCGAATGCGCGCTCGAATAGGCATAGAACCTATTTGAGCTATACCTAAAGCCAACAAAGATTTACCAAAACCTTTTCCTTGCGCAGTGGGGGCAAGAGCAAGTGATACAACGGCATGATCATGTTCAACATTGAAGCGAACGACTCCGATTGGAAGCCCGTCGTATTCCCCAATAAATACATGCTGGTTGGTACTTTGCAATGTGTGAGTTAACCAACTGATGTGATCCTCCCAAATTAGTGGCTTCGTTCGTTCTGACGCTGCCCTGATATTTGGGTCATTTCTCAAATCAAATAAGCTCTTAGCATCACCTATTTTTGCCAATCGTACTGTGATTGTCCCAAGCATATTAACTGATATCCTCGTATCGGATGGGTGTGCCCTTTGGGATGTCGCACAATGCGTACTTTTCATTTAGAGCGGTTGGATCATTCGCTGGTATTCCTGCATTTGGACGAATAAATCGGAATAGATCTGAGGTAATTTTTTGCCCTTTTTTAATGTCTGCCGTGGCAAATGCAGAACGTCTGCCAATTGATTTATTGACCATTTCAGCATTTGTTGTTCGTTTGGTTGGCGAACCACGAAGTGCCATGATATCGTCCACGCCGTTGGCGATTTCTCTCATAATTTCCGGAGTGGCTGAAAAACGGTGATCAGGCCCTTTACGAGTAGGGTCATTGGTATAATGTTTCTCAATAGCAACTGCGCCCATTGCAGCTGCAGTCAAAGGAGCGATAGACCCGATTGTATGATCGGAGAACCCTACCAACCGATTGAAGCGATTTCCGATTGCCGTCATAGCATTCAAATTAATGCTGCCCAGTGGTGCCGGATACGATGAACAGCAATGCAATAAGATAATTGTTGCTGCATTATTTTTGTCCAACACTTCGAGAGCGTGGTTTATTTCAGGTAACGTAGCCATTCCAGTTGAGAGAATAATTGGTTTGCCAGTTTGGGCAGTTGTGGCCAAAAGATCATCGAATGTCATTTCGAAACTGGCTATTTTATATATTGGGCAGTCTAGTGTTTCGATAAAATCTAAATCGCGTGGATCGTAAACTGAAGTGAATGGAATAAGGCCGCGTTCACGCGCACGCTGAAACAAAGGTTGATGAAATTCCATCGGCATTCCTGCACCTTCATAAAGGTCGTATAGGGTCGGACTGCCCCAAATTGGATCTATTTTCATAGTGCTATGATTTGATCGCATAGTTAAAGTATCGGCAGTATAAGTTTGTAACTTCAAACAATCCCAGCCTGCATCTGCCGCAATGTCTACTAAAGCCAAAGCCTGATCGAGATCACGATCATGGTTTGCACTAATTTCAGCTATGAGTAATGGGCGCTCTTTTGGACTGATTGTGCGATTTTCAATTGTTAAATTTTTTAGGCGCATATCATTGGTCCAATGAATGGATCGAGTTGGTTTGGCTATGTTTTCGCTTTTAGTTCTCAGACGAGTATTTGGCAATCAGATTTTGGCTAAATCTTTTGTTATCTTCAATACGATATACGCGACGCCATATGTTTTTCGGTAGATAAACTTTATTAAGAAATCGCGAAGCCCTCGAACTATGTGCTACCAAAAGCTCATTGCTTATGCATTGATGATGGCAAAATCGCGTAATAAACAGGTTTCAATTATTGCGGCTTACTAATAGCCTGCACGGAAGGGTTCCTGCCTTTCTATACTATACTATAAAACATGAGAGGATTAAGCGTGCGGTTAGCTATATTGGTTTTTTATTTATTTTATACCTGTCAGCCAGTTGCAGCCCAAAGCATGACGGAAGCGCAGGTCAAACAGCTGGCGCTTGAGGCGATTTTGGAAAATCCAGAAATCATCATGCAGGCGGTTGCTATTTTGCAGCAGCGCGAGAAGGAACGGGCGGCATCCGGTGCCAATACGGTGCGTTTGCAGCTCGAATCCGATCCCAACGCCCCCAATCTCGGCAACCCCGAGGGGGATGTCACCGTGGTGGAATTTTTTGACTATAATTGCCCCTACTGCCGGAGCGCGGGGCAGACGGTGCAGGCTCTTCTCGCAGCCGATGCAAATGTGCGGGTGATCTATCGCGAATGGCCGATTTTGGGTGATGATAGCGTGATTGCGGCCCGTGCGGCTTTGGCCGCCCGCGAGCAGGGCAAATATGAAGCCTTCC
>Ga0213868_10005515_pt1 | contig 11338 bp, 12 predicted proteins | sample PICome_9_FD_160087 | JGI IMG/M metagenome (GOLD analysis project Ga0213868, IMG submission 160087) | Coastal seawater microbial communities near Pivers Island, North Carolina, United States - PICO127 | ecosystem: Environmental > Aquatic > Marine > Coastal | place: USA: North Carolina...
TTGAGTTCCACCCACCCGGAAGCCGAATGTACCGGGCCATGTCCATCACGTTGTCCGTCAAGCCCAACTCAACCAACCAAGCCCGGACACAAGCCAAGTCCACCCACCTTTGCGGGTCCATCGCGTCCCCGGCCAAGGCCCAAATTCCGGTGAAGTTCCCCGGCGAAGTCTCGACCAGTGCCGTCCAGCGGGGCATCCCCACCGAGAACAACGCGTCCCACTTCGCCATAGGCACCTTGGTCCCAATGTCGTCCACAATCAAAAGCGGTTGCGCCACCACGTTCCGGTTGCCACGGGCCTTCGCCCCCAAGGCCATGACGCCGATTGACATATATAAATCGGCCTTCATGTCCGGGAACCGCGCCGTAAGGTGCGACAGTCCGTCCGCGCCGAACCACTCCCGGTTCGCGCCCTCGACCGTCGGCATCCCGGCGGTCCAGATGTTGCCCTGCCCGGTCCACGGGTCAAACAACGCGACAAGATATTTAGCCATTCCGGGCCAAGTCTTTGTATCAAATGGAAAACTCAAGGTTCTCTCCTTATGTTAGAGGGATGTTTTGTCCTGACGGTCCGCCTGCACAGCACGCAAAACAGACAAATTGGACGCCAAAAAGGGGGCCAACCGCCCCCCGCTGTCAACTCTTTTCACCCGGCCCGCTTGTTCACAGCGTTCCGCAGATACCCCGGCGAGAAGTGCGCGTAGTGTTTTTCCACCACCTCGACACCGTCCCCCAAGACCCCGGCGACTTCCCCTAAAGGAACCCCCCATTGCACCCGCAACGACGCCCAAGTCCGGCGCATGTCGTGGATTGAAAACCGACCCACCAGCCCCGTCGCCATGCACGTCGCCCGCAGGCCCTCAAACCCTTTGCGCACCGCGCCCGGATCACGCAAGACCCATGCACACCCCGGAGCCTGCACCCCGGCTTGCGCCTTCGCCAACTCCAAGACCGGACGGAGCCTGTCCGAGATAGGCACAGGCACCCGGCGCTTCTTCGTGACCTTCATGTTGGGGTCACGGAAGTCGATCACCCCAACCCCTAGATCGACCCGGCCCCAAGTCAGGCCCCGAATGGCGCTCTCGCGCGCCGCAGTCTCCAAAGCAATCAGCACAAACAACGCGGCCCGACGTTCCCGGAATGGTAACGCCAAGTCCGTGAACCGACCCAAGGCCACCGTCCAGACCACCTTTTCTTCAACCTCTGACAAGTATCTCGTCCGGGCTGCGCCGTCGGGTGGCAAGGCAATCACAGGCTGCACGTCCGCCGCCACCAACCCGTTCGCACGGCCCCAATTCAGCGCCGCCCGCAGGCAAACCAGTTCGCGCCGGATCGTCGGATCACCCACAGACACCCCGCGACGACGACGGTATTCAGATACCACCCCCGGCCCCAAGTCTTCCAAGAGCCTGCCGCCCACACCTGCGACAATTTGTCGCACCGCCCAGTCTTGTGTGGACCCTGCCGCGAACCCCCGGCCCGCCATGTAGGCCCCCATCAAGTCCGCGACCGACACCAGCCCTGCCGCCACCATGTTTTTCTGTGCCTGCAAGGTCGCCAAGACCCAAGCCGTCTTCACACCCTCGGCTTCGACCCGGTCTTTTGTCCGGCAAGACTGACTGCGCGACCGCGCACGGCCCGCAGCATCATCCCATTCAGTCCAGCGTAATTCCCAGAACCCAGACTTGCCGACCGCAAGCCTGACGTCCGTACCCCCGGCCCCGACGCCACCGCCGCCGCCGACCCGATCTTTTGTAGTTTTCCGACCCATCTGGCCTTCTCCTGTTGCTTTGAAATCCAACCGTCCAAGTCCGCCGCCCGATACCGAACGCCCAGACCCGGACCTGTCACCGCTTCCAACTCCCCGGCGGCTCTCAAACGCGCCACCGTCCGAACACTGACGCCCAACCGCGCGGCGACTTCCTTGGACGTCAACAAACCCCACATCGTCACAGCCTCACGCCATACCTGTGTTAATCAACTCGGCCACAGCCAAGGCCACCTTCGTCGGCAGCACGACGTCAACCCGCAGGTGTGTCATGCCCCCAGACACCATCTTAATGTGGACCCCCGCAGGGGACGTCCCCAAAGTGTTGGGTTTTTGCAACACCAAGTCCGGGGCCAACTCCGGCAGCGCCATACCCAAAGCCGTCGCTATCGCGTCCAAGTTTGCGCGCTCTGGCACGGCGCGACCGCTTTCGTAGGCCGAAATCCTGTCCCGGTTTTTGGCGACCATGTAACCACGGGCGTCTTCAACCTCACCCCAGACACGGCGGGCCAACTCACTTTGCGACCACCCCTTGTCCCGGCGGGCCTGATACAGCCTTTGTTTGAACCCACCAGCAAAACCTTCGTCTCCCGACGGATCGTCGCCTTCACTTTTATTTCTTGGCATGACCGTGAACTCCTATGTGTTGATGCCTTCAAGAAACCGAAACTGCTTCCCAGCTTTCCCTTTTTTGTCTGCTTTGTCAAACGAAATCCCTAGCACCTACCCAACACACATACAACCCCAAGGCCCACACCCCCCACATATAGGGGCATTGACCGGACCCGCCCACTAACGATATTGTCTGGTGTGTCTAATTCTGTAACAAACAAAAACACGGGCAGGGACAAACCAATGGCAAAAACCCCCAACAACGTCCTTCACGGACGTGGGATCGTACCGGGCTTAGTCTGGAACGACACCGAAATTCTGGCGCGCGCGCGGACGGCCCTCGGCACGAACCCGCCCCCCGGCTCGACCGGGCACGCCGAACAAATCGTTAAGCTGTTCGAACACCACAAGCTGGCAGCCCCCACCCGCTGGGCGGCTATCCAATGGGTGCGCCGCCGGAACATTCCCGACCGCTGGCGGGCTGTTCTTGTTTACATGCTCATGTCCGACAAGACCCTGACCGCGTCCCAACTGTTCCGCCGCGCCCCAACCAAAACCCCCGACCCCGTCGGGACAACCACATGACCCTTGTCTTGGCCGTTGACCCCGGCCTGACAGGGGCATTGGCTTGGCTGCGCGCCGACCACCAGACCAAGACCATTCACCTTCTCGGCGTGGCTGACATTCCGACGGCCCAAGCCCAACAAGGGAAAGTCCTCAAGAACCACATTCAGCCGTCCCTTCTGGCGGACCTGATGGAGAACCCAGCCCTGCCCCGGCCCGACGCGGTCGTGATCGAAGCCGTCAACGCCATGCCCGGACAGGGCGTCACGTCCATGTTCCGTTTCGGATACGTCGCGGGCGTAATCCACGGCGTAGCGTCTGCTTTGCGTTTCCCCGTCCACACAATGCGGACCAATGAATGGCAGCTTCCGGCAGGCGTTCGCAAGGGTGACGACGCGGGACGGCTCCGCGCCGTAAATTTATTTCCTGAACATTCTCAACTCTTTAGCCGCAAAATGGACCACAACCGGGCCGACGCGGCGCTGATTGGGTATTCTTTTTTGAAAAAGCTATTGACGGCGTAATCGTTTTGGTGTTTTGTCTGCTTTGTCATCACCGCACACCTTGAACCTTAAAAACTTGGAACCAGACATGCCCGCCAAACCCTACCAAATCGCAGGCATGGACTTCCTCACGGCCCGCAAGCGCGCCTTTCTGTGCGACGACGCGGGATTGGGGAAGTCCATGCAGATGATTACCGCCGCGAACAACCTCGGCGCGCGTCGCCTTCTGATACTCGCCCCGGCCACGGCCCGCGGGTCTTGGAAGCTGCAACTGGCAGAATGGGACGGCCACCGCCGCCCCGTCCTGACCTACCCCTTGGCGTCCAAGAAAGACAAACTGCCGAAAGGCCCCTTGGCTTTGATCGTCGGCATTGAATACCTGTCCAACAAGGCCCGCGCCCAAGCCCTCATGGCCGACATTGCGGCGTCCGAGGCCTTCGGCGCAGCCGTGATTGACGAAGCCCAGATGGTGAAGTCGCCTGACGCAGCCCGGACCAAGTCTATCTATGGCGCGCGGCTGGACCTCAAGAACGCGGTCTTGTCCCCGGAATACGTCACCGGGCCGCGCTGGTTGGCAACGGCCACGCCGACGCCTCTCGGCCACGTCGGGGAACTCTACGCCCACCTGCGCGCCCTGTTCCCGGACGTGCTGGCAAAGCTGTTCGGCGGCGTGATCCCGAACAAGTTTGGGTTTGAGGATCGGTTTTGCCACGTCTGGGAAAGCCGCTTTGGCCGGGAAATCATGGGTAACAACCCGGAAACCGTAGCAGAACTGCGCGCGGCGCTGGCCCCTCACATCATCATGCGCCGCAAGGCGGACGTGCTGACGGAACTGCCACCCATCGTCACCATTGCACTTCCCTTGGAGACAGGCTTCAAACTCCCAAACTCCCTGTCCGAAGAAGAAGTCGCGGCCATGACGGACGCGGACGTCCAAGCCTATCTGCAAGATTTGGAAATGCTGGAAGGCAGCCCACGTCGGCACCTCGGCAACGCCAAAGCCGCCGCCGTCTTGCCGTGGATTAAGACCTTCTTGGGCGACGACCCGACCCGGAAGGTTTTGGTGTTCGGCCACCACAAGGAAGTCTTGGCGACCCTGTTTGATGGCCTGCAATCCTACGGCGCTGTCGTCCTCGACGGCAGCAAGACCCCGGCCCAAAAAGAAGAAGCGGTCCAACGCTTCCAGAACATGCCGTCGCACCGGGTTTTCATCGGGCAGAACAAGGCGGCGGGAACGGCGATCACCCTGACGGCGGCAAGCACCGTCGTTTTGGTGGAACCCGACCCAAGCCCGGACCAGAACTACCAGATCGTGAGCCGCGCGCACCGCCTCGGCCAGAAAGACACGGTCATGGCGTACGTCGCCTACGACGAAGCCGTCCCCCTCGAACGTCGCCAAGCGCAAATCCTGCGCCGCCGCGCCGAAGACAACTACGAAATGTTCGGGGTCCAAACTCCCGGCGTCCTCAAATAACAACCCGAAGCCATAAGGAATTACAGGCATGGCCTATGCACCAAACCCGACCCCCGCTAAACTGACGCTTCACCTCGAAGCCGACACCTTGCCCGAACTGATGGACCTGATGGACCAAGCAATGGGCAGCTTTGCGCCGGAACGTATCAGCGCGATCCGCCACGACACCACCAAGCCCGCCGTAGAGTTGGATATTCACCCAACCAAAGAAGCGGCAGACGCGGCGGCGACCGAAGGCAAGGCCAAGGCCAAGGCCAAGCCGAAGAAAGAAAAGGAAGAAGCAGCACCCGAAGCCGAAGCCGAAGCCGAAGCCGAAGCCGAAGCCGAAGCCGAAGACCCGGCCACCCCTGCGCCGACCATCAACGCCATGCAAGACCTGACCCCGGTCGCGGCCCGCACCAAAGGGATCGAACTGGTTGCGCAGTTTTTCGCAGCAAGCCCTGCGAACCTGACCCAGATCACAGCCTTGTCGGCCAAGTACGGCGTTAAGCACTTCAAAGAATTACCTGACGACAAAGCGGCACCGTTCCTTGCGGACGTGATTGCCATGTCAAACGGCACCGGAACCGCGTAGTCCTGTCTTCCCGCTATGCGCAACTACCCCCGGCGCGATGGACTAAAAAGCCGAAGCACCGGGGGGTTTTTCTTCTCGCCTTTTGTCTGCTTTGCAGGCAAACCACACAAACAAAACCGACGGAGAACACCGCCATGTACGGACACAACGCAATGAAATCTGACAGTCCACGCACCCAAGAATTGGAGTGGGACGGCGCACCTGCCACCGACGAGCCGCGCTCTAAACTGCAATCCAGCTTGGGCCGATTGGAGAGCCTGACCTTCTTCTTGCAAGAGCAGAACCAGAAACTCGAAAAGGTCAGCGAACTCGTCTTCGGACCAAGCCCCCAAAAGGCGTCCGGGGAAGTCGCACCCCCCAGCGGCAACATGAAAGCCCACGGGGTAGTCGTCCAACTCGACCACCGCTTGGACATGTTGGAACGGGAAGTTTCCCGGCTTCACGGAAACGCCAACGCCCTGTTGAAACTGTAAGGAAACCAAATGGCAACAGCCGCACACTCAAAATTCTCGGCCTCGGCTAGTGCGCGGCTGTTGGCCTGCCCCGGTTCCTACGCCGTGGCGATTGCGCTGGACGACGGCACTCGCCGTTCGTCTATCTTCGCAGCCGAAGGGACGCTTGCGCACTCTCTGGCCGAAGCCTGCCTTCACTCCGGCACGGACCCTTCGACGTTCTTGGGGGACACCCGCCACGCGGACGGGTACACCTTCACGGTTGACGAAGACATGGTCGAACACGTCCGGGAATTTGTGGACCACGTCCGGGGCTTGCAGCTTATGGGCTACGCCGTGATGCTCGAAACCCGCGTCAACCCGACCCACCATTGGGACGGCCTGCCGCCGCTCAACGTAGATATGTTTGGTACTGCCGACGTCATAGGCTACAACCCCGTTACCAAATCGTTGCGCGTTGTGGATTTGAAGTTTGGCCGGGGCGTCGTTGTCGAACCCGAAGGCAACACCCAAGGTTTGTATTACGGCGCGGGCGCGATGAACCCCGACGTTCTGAAAGAACTCTGCCGCACCAACGGCGTCAAATATGGCGGGCTGGACACGGTCACGATCACTATCATTCAACCGCGCGCCTACCACCCAGCAGGCCCGGTCCGGTCCCACGCCTACGACGCCGCCTTTGTCCGCGATTGGGCGCGGGACGTCCTCTACATCGGCGTGGACAAGGCCCTGTCCGACAACGGCCAAACGCTTTGCGCGGGCAAGCACTGTCGGTTTTGCCCTGCCGCCGCGGTCTGCCAAGCCCTCAAAAACATGTCGCTAGACACAGCCAAGGCCGCGTTCTTGGCGGCACCCGCAACCAACCTGCCCGCCTCGGCCCCGCCCTCGGCAATCATGCCGCAGATAACCCTCTCGGACGGGGCCTTGGGCGACCTGTTGAACAAGATTGAAATCATCGGCCCGTGGATGGACGCCGTCAAACAAATGGCCCTCGACCGCCTGACCGAAGGCAAGTCCGTGGACGGCTGGAAGCTGGTCCCGAAACGCCCCGTCCGCAAGTGGGCCGACGACGACCAAGATGCCATGATCGCCACGCTGGACGCGGCTCTCGCCGGGACGTCCGCGTCCGCGTCCGACCTTACAACCGCCAAGTTGCTGACCCCAGCACAGGCCGAAAAGAAATTGGGGAAGAAGGACTACGAAGCCCTTGTCGCCCCTCACGTTGTCAAAGTTTCGTCGGGCAAGAACATTGCCCCCGAACTCGACCCTCGCAGCGCGGCAGCCCGCCAGACCGCCCGCGAAGCCTTTGGAATTACTGGCGGGACCAGCGGCAACGCACAACCTTAACAACATCGGAGACTTAAATGGCTGGTATTTTGACCCCCATTGGCTACCTCTACTTCCCTTCCCTGTTTGAAGCGCGCGGCAACAAACAAGTCCCGACACAGGCCCCCCGCTTTTCCGGGATGCTCTTGTTCGACAAAACCGGGACAGGTTCGCAGCAATACCAAGTCTTGCGCCAAGGCGTCTTCGACGCACTGGTTAGCAAGTTTGGCGCGGCCAAAGCGAACGACGCCAACTTCGTGAAGGGCTGTCGCTTGCCCTTCCGGCAGGCGTCCGAAAAGACTTACGACGGCTTCACTGACGGCGAAGTCTTTATCTCGGCATGGTCCAACGAAGACCAACGCCCCGGCGTTGTTGACCTGCAAGGGAACAACATCACGGACAAGGCTTTGGTCTACGGCGGGCAGCTTGCGCGCTTCACTGTCCGGCCTTTCGCCTACGACACGTCGGGCAACCGGGGCGTCGGCATGATCCTTGAACATGCGCAGATCGTGAAGTTTGACATGCCGCGCCGTGATGGTGGCGTGGCCCCCGACCAAGCCTTCAAGGCGGCGGACAACAGCCAACTCGCGGCCTTGGGTATCGACCCCAACGCCACGTCCAACCCTGCAATGGCAGGCGCGTCCGGCGGGGCAGGCCAGACGGCCTACCAACAGCCCGCAGGCGGGGCCGCACCCAGCGACTTGCCGTTCTAAAACACTGGACACGGCGGGCGCACCCATGCCCGCCGTGTCTGCTTTGCAGCCTCATGGAGAAGACAAAATGCGCAGAACACACCCGTTTACGCTCAAAGGAGTGCAGGCGTCAGGCCAACACAGTTGGCGCGCCCGGATAAGAATTGCGGGCACCCTCTACCACATCGGAAGCTACGACACGGAACGGGAAGCGCATGAGGCATATCTTGCCGTCGAAGCACAGGTTCGCACCGCGCGCTGGGTCCGAAAACCGTTCGACGTGAGCGGATTTTTACCCGCAGACCAAACACCGACACCGACACCGACACCCCCCGCAGATCAACCCGGACGGAAAGACGACCAAGACAAGCCCCGGTTGGACCTGATCCCCCCGGAAATCATCTTCGCCCTTGGAACTATCTTGGACTTTGGTGCCAAGAAATACGCCGACAGAAATTGGGAAAACGGCATGTCGTGGGGGCGCGTCTTCGGCGCGGCCATGCGCCACGCTTGGGCATGGTGGGGCGGCAAAGGCCCGGCCACCAAGTCCTTCCTGTTCGGGGAACTGGACGGGGAAACCGGATACTCACACCTGTGGCACTTGGCTTGCTGCGTGGCCTTCCTGATTGCCTACGAAGAACGCGGCCTGACCCAATACGACGACCGCTTCAAGGCGGACGCCAAGCCCCCAAGAAATACAGGGGCGGTGTGATGGGTCCAAAAGACGAGAACGCGGTCCCGTCCTACCACGCCCAACGGCGTCTCAAAGAGCGCGTCGGGCTTCCGCCCCGCGCCGCCCGGACGGCAGCCAAGAAAGCCCTGACCCTCGGCCTGCCCCCCGGACACCCAGACCTGTCCGAAGCCGCCCGCAAAGTCGTCGCGGCGGCGAAGCGCAACAACCCGAACCACCGAACGGGCGACGTCCTTATCCGTGCCTACAAGGACCACGTCTACGTCTACGCGGCCACGCTCAACGTCGCCGCCGCGTGGGTTTTGCTGACGATCCTCAACATCGAACGCGGCCCCGCCCCGGAGAAAACCCCCGAACACGCCGAACGGCTGCGCAAACGGGACGCCCTGCACGGCAAGACCCGCGCCACCCACAAACATTCCGCCAAAAAGAGGACGTTGAAATGAGCAAACCAAAGGTGCTGTCCATCGACTTTGAGACAGCAAGCACCGCCGACCTCAAGCGCACCGGGGCGCACACTTATTCCGAACACCCGGACACCGCCGTCCTCTGCATGGCGTGGGCCTTCGACAGCGACCCGGTCCAAGTCTGGCGGATCGGGGAGCAATTCCCCACGACGGTCCTAGACCACGTCCAGAACATGGGTGAAGTCCGGGCGTGGAACGCGGCCTTCGAGTTGGCAATCTGGAACAACACTTTGTTGCGGCAGATTTTCGTCTCGGTCTACAACCGCGCGGCCTTCGTCCTGTCCATCAGCCAAGTCCGGGACACTATGGCGCAAGCCGCCTACTACGGCCTGCCGCTGTCGCTGGACATGGCCGGACACGCGGCAGGCGTCCGCCACACCAAGGACAAGGCGGGACACTCCCTTATGCTGCGCATGTGCCGCCCCCGTGGCACCGACCCTGCCACCGGGGCGCTTACTTGGTGGCATCAAGACGACCCGCAGAAGTTTGACGAACTGTGCGCCTACTGCGCCCAAGACGTCGAAGTCGAACGGGCCGTTGCCGCGACCCTGCCGGACCTGCCGCCGCGTGAACTGCGCGTTTGGCAGTTGGACCAGCGCATGAACACCCACGGCGTCGGCGTGGACTACGACTTCGTGGACAACATGAAGGCGCTGGCGCTGCACTCTGCCGCCAACGTCAACGCGGCGGTGGCCTTCCTGACCGGGGGCATCGTCAAGACCGTCACGTCCACCGCCGCCCTGTTGGCCTTCTTGCAGGCCGTCGGCTACCCCGGCGACAACCTGCGCAAAGCGACCGTGGCCGAACGGCTGGACGATCCGGCTTGTTGGGGTCTTGAGAAAGACCTCTTGGAGTTGCGCGCGGACGGGGCCAAGACCAGCGCCGCCAAGCTGGACAGCATGTTGTCCGCGTCCGTCGTCCGGGACGGCGTGGGCCGCGTCCGGGGGATGCTCCAGTATTACGGGGCGTTTCGGACAGGCCGATGGGCGGGCCGTCTGATCCAGCTTCAAAACATGCCGCGCGGGGAACTGCCGAAGACCATGCTGGCCTTCGCCATTGAAGCCGTGGCGAAGGGCGCACCGCCGGAATACATCGAACTGGTGTTCGGTCCGGGCATGAAGGTCGTGTCGTCCTTGCTGCGGTCCTGCATCCGCGCCCCCAAAGACAAAGTCCTAATCTCTGCCGACAGTATGCAGATCGAAGCCCGCGTCCTGCCGTGGCTGGCCGGGGAACAGAAAGTCCTCAACGTGTTCCGGTCCGGCGGCGACGTCTACGTGCAGGCGGCGGCGGGTATCTTTGGCCGGGTCTTCGCGCCCGGACACAAGTATGTGAAAGACGACGTGCCGGACAGCGAACGCCAGATCGGCAACGTTTCCATCCTTGCCCTTGGTTTTGGCGGCGGCAAGGGGGCCTTCCAGACAATGGCCGCGAACTACGGCATCACCGTAGGCGACGACGAAGCCGAAGAAATCAAAGTCAAATGGCGCAACGACAACCCCAAGATCGTCCAGTTTTGGTGGGACTTGGACGCGGCCTGCCGACAGGTCTTGTCGGACCCCGGCGCGAAACCCGTAGTGGTCGGGGACCACATCAAAGTCGGTATGTGGGGGCCACACATGGCTGTCATCCTGCCGTCCAATCGCGCCCTGTTCTACCGGGACGCCAAGCTGGTGCCGAGCGAACGCCGCCAAGGCCAGACTGAAATCAGCTACATGGGGATGAATCAATACACCCGGAAGTGGGAGCGCATCCGCACCTATGGCGGGAAGCTGGCCGAGAACGTGACGCAGGCCGTGGCCCGCGACGTCATGGCCGAAGCCATGCTGGAACTGGACGACAACCACCGCGACTTGGTCCAGCTTATCCTGACCGTCCACGACGAATTGTTGGGCGAAGCCGACAAGGCCAATGAGGCCGAAGCCTTGGCGAAAGTCACTGAAATCATGGCGAAAACCCCGGCATGGGCAGGCGACCTACCCGTCGGCGCGGACGGTTGGTCTGGCGACCGTTATAAAAAATGACTCTTTCGTCTGCTTTGTAGTTGACAAGGCAGACAAAGAAAGCAAAAGATTGAACACGAAACAAATCATCTTGGAGAAGAACATGAAACCATCTGAACGCGTGCAAGAGTTTTTCGAAGGCGGCCTTGGGGACTTCCTGATCCCCGTCCTCGTCATTATGGCCTTTTTCGGATGGGTCGCTCTCGCCTTCTGGTT
>Ga0213868_10005518_pt1 | contig 11334 bp, 6 predicted proteins | sample PICome_9_FD_160087 | JGI IMG/M metagenome (GOLD analysis project Ga0213868, IMG submission 160087) | Coastal seawater microbial communities near Pivers Island, North Carolina, United States - PICO127 | ecosystem: Environmental > Aquatic > Marine > Coastal | place: USA: North Carolina | collected...
TCTGAACACTGTTGCATCCAAGAAAAAGAGATGGTTTCCAGTGAAACCGGAAGAAGCTCTTCTAACTCAATATGATTCATTGGTACGGGCTGCTTTTGTTAGGCACGTTACTCTGGAGACGGAAGAAATGGCTGATTTGGCAATCCAAACTTATCTACGTGGATCGTCCGTCATAACGGATGACCCACGAGATAAGCTAGATCCATTCGGAAGACTGGCGAAAGACTTGAGTTCTTGTGTGAAGAGTCGAGAGGAAGCTGGGAAAATAGGATGGATTGATAATCCTCGTCATCCAGATCATATTACCAATGGATCTGAGAACAATCTAATTTTAAGTGATTTGGTCTCGAAGGAAGTGATTAACGAATTATTCAAAGCTAAACCTAAAGGTGGGGATATTTTAAAGATCAAAGATGAATCATCTGGTAATAGAGCAAAGTTTCATCTTTGTAGAATTGACGACATATTGATAGACTATGTTGCAAATTCATCTAAAACAAAATCAGAATTGGAAGAACAAGAACAAACATTACAATTCAAGCAAAGAGGTATCAATAAGGTGATTACTGATCGTTCAAAACTAAAAGGATTAGGCACAAAACCTATTGCTCCTGATATAAGTGTAGATAAAGGAGCTGGTCTCAAGTACTCTATTATTACCACTGGTTGTCAAATGAATGTAGCTGACTCGGAAAGATTAGCTGGGGTGCTTCAAAATAACTTGAAGCTTGTTGAAACACAAAATCCTGCAGATGCAAACGTTGTCATTTTAAATACTTGTTCAATTAGAGATCATGCAGAACAAAAGGTTTACGATACTCTTGGGCCTTTTGCAGCTAGGAAACGAAAGGGGGAGAGTATTGCATTGGTTGTAAGTGGTTGTGTCGCACAGCAAGAAGGAGAGGCATTATTGAAGCGAGTTCCTGAAGTAGATTTAGTTATGGGTCCTCAGTATGTGTCCAGACTTGGCGACCTTTTAGAGGATGTTTCTAGAGGTCATCAAGTTGTTGCGACTGATCCAACACTTCTGAGTGAAGACATTTCTAGACCAGTTCGTGGACATGATTTGAGAGCTTGGGTCAATGTCATTCATGGATGTAACGAGCACTGTACCTATTGTGTAGTTCCAGGTGTTCGGGGTGTAGAACAGAGTCGTACAATGGAGGGTATTTTGTTGGAGTGCCTCGATTTGGCTGAAAAGGGTTACAAAGAAATAACCCTATTAGGACAAAATATCGATGCATACGGAAGAGATCAAAGTCCCAGGCGTACCTTTGCTGATTTACTGCATTATTTAAATGATGCGATACCTAGTGGGACCATCGAACGAATTCGTTATGTTACATCTCATCCTCGGTACTTTTCTGATAGAGTGATAGATGCAGTTGCGTCATTAGACAAAGTTTGCGAATGCTTTCACATGCCTTTTCAAGCAGGTGATGATGAAGTACTCAGAAATATGAGACGAGGCTATACATTTGAAAGCTACATGAAAATCATCAATAAAATCAGACAAAAGAGTCCCGATGCTTCAATTTGTGGAGATGTAATAGTAGGATTTCCCGGTGAGACAGATGAGCAATTCCAAAGAACTCTGGATCTAATGAACGCAGTCAAATTTGACAATCTCAACACATTTGCGTATTCTCCTCGACCAAATACGGAAGCAGCATTGTGGAAAAATCAAGTCCCAGAAGACGTTAAGGCGGAACGGCTACAACAGGTTCAACGATTGGCCACTCAACACGGCTTGGAACGAAGTCAACGTTACTTAGGAAAGACAGTAGAAGTTCTGGTTGAGGAGCGTAACCCAAAAAATGCTGCACAGGTGATGGGGAGAACACGGCAAAACAGGCAAGTCTTTTTCGATGCTGAAATTGGTAATACAAAAGGGAAGCTTGTGAGTGTAAGGATCACTGAAGCTCGTCCTTGGAGCCTTGTTGGCGAATTAGCTGAGCACACGTAGGCTTACAAAATACATATGCGAGTAGAAATCGTGGCATCCAATAGTACTCTAGAGGGTCATTCGGCTAATATAAGTGTTATCGTCGAATCGTTACACATTTTGTTATAAACTGAGGTGATGTTAAGTACTATGCTATGCGTACAAAAGTAAATTTAACTTTCCTCCCATCCCTTATATGCATCTTTCGGGTCTGAACCCAAAACAATCGCACTGTTATGAATCGATGGTTGTAGCACCTGGTCAAGCATAAATTTTCCAACATCACTTTTGGCCATATTTGCACCAACAACGTCTTCAAATTTCTTCTTCTGGACATAGTACAAACCTGAAGGTGGGACTTTCTCTCCAAGACCAACTGGTCGAACAATCACATAGTCGATGTCTGTGCTATCGTGCACAAGATTTTCCGCCGCAAAAAGATCTCGATATTCTCTTCGACAAATAGTGGAAAAAAGGATACCCATATATTTTCCTTCTTTCCTCCACTCCATAGCAGGCTTATCGTTACCAGCCTTACTATTGACGCCCATGCTTGACATCATTACGAGCCGTTTAATTCCATGGCAATTCATTAAGTGAATTATGTTCTCAGTTCCCTTTTTCGCTACGCGATCCCCTAGAAAAATTTCTATTTTGAATATTGGTTGACAAGAGCCAGATGTATGAATTGATTAGATGAACGAGAGAGAAGGGTTCATTTTTACCTAACTACTTACGCCTATTCCCAAGTCCACTGATAACTGCATCAACGCCCGACAAGTCTATCGATTTCATAGCTTTCCTATCAGATGGATCAACTTGTATCGTTTCCAGTTTATTTTTACTTTTTGAATTTTTCAGCTCAAGCCCATGATCTTGTTTACATCCACACTTCCACCAACTTTCATCAAGCAAAAGGGGGGAAGATGAATAGATTCGAATCCTCCCTACACTTTCATTGTTGAGAGCATGAAGAATACTGTGCCTCGCGCAATCACCGAATGCGCCCTTGCTAAAAAAAACTGCTAAGTTTATAGGTTGTTTCTTATCCATGAGTTGTGTCTGTTGCCTTGAATACTCGTAATGAACAATAATCAAGGGTATGATAGGGATTGGAACCCTCTGGTCTCTGGGTTCGGTTCTTGAAATATGAGAAATGTTCAAGGGTTTTCTCATGTTTTCTAGTTTTACTTATTTAGCTCACGAAAGAGATTACTGGATCTTTCTGCATGTCTGAGATACTGCGTCCATCACCAATCTTTCACGAAATGCTCTCGTCACTGGATGATCATCCCCTTTGCTAATTTCCAATAAAGACATGCAATGGATGTCTAGTTTCTGATCACGAATGACATCTATTGCATTTAATTTAAGCGCGATTTCGTATGCATACTTATACAAAGTCGCCATACTGTGTTCGATTCCTTCTACCAACAATAGGTTTATAGATTCAAGAAGCATCTCCAAATCAGACTGAACTGGATTCTCTTTCATTTGACCTGATCGAGCACCAAGTATCATAGTCAAGAACTTCAATTTAGCGCGACGGTCGTCACTTGCTTGAATAATTTCTAAATCATTGGTGCGACAAGTGGCAAGGCATTGGCAGCGGAAATTGAATTTTTCTTCCATATAGTTTTGACGAAAGTTTCTGCTCCCATGATATACCACATCTGAGTAGCAATCTGTCAATTCTTCTCCAGCTTGAACGTCTCTGGTTGTGAACATTCTCAACTTCCATCCATCAAAACCGTAACCAACATTAGGTGAACAAGAATGATTTAATCTTGCGGCGATAGGATACCATCCAAGTTTATTCTCATCTGTAGAAAAGAAGGCATTAGATTCTATAATACCGTATAATCTCTTTTCGTTCAAATGAGGGTTACTGTACGTACTGACGAACTGATCGTGCATTTTCCACAATCTATGCATTGACGTAGGATTCAATCCAATCACTTCTCTAAGGTAACGATCGTCATCTTCCCACCTTATATGAGAACCATTCTTATGTAACCCTTTGGCACGAGATATTTCTTCTCCACGTATTATCGGATCTTCCACAAGAATCAGTGTAAGTCTCGGTAAAAAGCGGTCAGCAAATGCGCCAAGACCGTGGATTGTGTGTTTCACTGTAAAAATATCACCCATGTGTTCCTCCTCATCGTCGGCAGTCTGTTCATCATATAAGAGACTCATATTCATTTGATTCTTTTGAATTTTGTGTTGAATGTATCATTGTTTTAACAATTGAATGTTGAATGGGTCTCTAATTAGGTGCAGTCTCGGAGTATGGAGTCCGCAATAAACGTTATTTTACCGGTAAGTCATTTTTCTCTCAAAACACGCACCAAGTCCAAGCTCCAAGCCACAAAAACAAGCCACTGACATCTGACATTCACGAAGCTCGAAGGAACAGTCCTAAGGAACCTAATCAGATCTCAGACGAAGGTCCTCAACATTCAAAGGTCCATAACTACACAGTAATAGAATAGTAAACAAATCGTCTTATTCCCCGTTCTATCCAACGAGAAAAATAAGCATTTTCTGAGAATGCGTGATATAGATCCAATTCACAACGATAAAGATCGTACGGAACGAAGCGCAAATCCGTTGGCCACTGCCTCTTTCTTGTCTAAAATGTGTTTTATGTGGCCATATGATCTGATTAAAGAAGGAATGGTAAAACCTATAGAGGAAAGCGACTTGCATGACATTATGCAAGAGGAAAAATCCAGTCACAATAGAGAATGCTTCGAAAAACTTTGGCAAGATGAAATTCAACGAGCGAAAAAATGGAAAAGAAAACCAAGTTTACATTGGGCTTTGGCAAAGGACTTCTTCAAAAGCACATGGATTATTCAACCACTAATGTGTGCAAGTTCAGCAGCTAGAATTATCATGTCCCTTGCACTGGGGTATCTCATTCAAAGTTTTAATGACAAGTCTAATGATGGTTACTTATGGGCTGCAATCATAGTTCTATGTGATGCAATCAGGCTCTTTGAGCACCATCAAGTCTTTTTTATGACTTGGCGTAAAGGAATGCAAATAAGAATAGGGGCCGTAAGCTCCATTTTTGCAAAGTCGTTACGATTAAAATCAGTAGGGGTTACTACTTCGTCAGGACAGATCATGAATCTAATCAGCAATGACGTGGAAAGATTTTTACTTACAACTCTATTTGTGAGTTATATAATCTGGGCACCACTGCAAGCTATCGCAATCCTAGTCATCGGTACGAAAATGATTGGCCCTGCGTTCGCAATAGGAATTGGGGTATTTATGTTTGTCTTTGTTCCCTTGCAATCGTTCCTTGCCAAAAGATTCGCTAGTCTCAGATCAAAGGTCGCATCTATCACTGATGAGCGAATGACACTCATAGGACAAGCAATATCTGGGGTCCGTGTCATGAAAATGTTTGGATGGGAGAACGAATTCGAAAGTCGCATAAATCGTGTGAGACAAAAAGAAATCAAACAAATTCATAAGGCGAATCGACTCAAAGCACTGAATGAAGCTCTCTTCTTCGCAGTGAATGTATTTGTATCTGTCACAATCTTTGTTATTCATGTCTATGGTTTCAATGGTGTGCTGACAACTCGTAATGTTTTTGTGGTCATAACTCTCATGAGTGTGTTGCAACTGGAACTGGCTAAACATCTTGCCTTGGGTGTGATGGCTGTGTCAGAGAGTTGGGTTAGCGTAAAAAGAATTCAAAAATATTTGGAGACACCAGAACTTTCAAATTCGACGAGCTTAAGTTTGGCATCATTGGGTGAAGATAGGGGTGATATCGCCATACGCATGAAAGATGTTACTTGTTATTGGGATTCACATCTCAATAGAGATAAAGACTTAAACGACTCGAAACCTGCCGCCTTGAAGAATGTGAGTTTAGATTTCAAACGGAACAGCTTAACATGTATTGTTGGGAGCGTAGGCAGTGGAAAGAGTGCATTGATTCATGCTTTAGCTGGTGAATTATTACCGCACAATGGAACAATAGAATATCTTCGAAAAGATTCCTTGTCATATGCGCCTCAAGACCCATGGATCATGAATGGAACCATTCGTGTAAACATCTTGATGGGAAGGTCATACGATCCTGAATTCTATCGATCTGTTTGCGACGCATGTGGGCTTGCTCAAGATTTTGGGCAATTTGTAGCAGGAGACGAAACAATTGTTGGAGACAGAGGTGTTCAAATATCAGGTGGACAAAGAGCAAGGTATGTTTCGGTTTGTCATCATCACAACTACTATTGGTTTAGTATACCTTTTATACTAATCTCATATTGAAAATTACCTCTAGAATTGGCCTTGCCCGTGCTCTTTACAGAGATGCAGATGTTTTATTACTCGATGATCCGCTGTCTGCTGTTGATAGTCGAGTGGGGAGATTGATTTTCTATTCTGCCATACAAAGTCTAGCTGTAAGTCGGGGGAAGTGTGTAGTACTGGTGACTCATCAACACCAGTATGTTGGAGATTCTAGATGTATTTTGATCTCCGGCGGTGAATTGAAATGCGATGGTTCGTTTTCTGATTGCATAGATGCTTCTGGTGGTAAGCTTCAATACGTTTCTCAAAACGCTGAAGACTTGAGCACTAGTGGACATTCTCTAGGAGGCACTTTCCACGAAAACGAAATTAGCGAATTAAATGCAGACATAGAGGATGAAGGTGATGAAATCTTCACATCGATCCCAAATATTAGTTCCCAAGATGAAAAGAAATTCACTGGAATGGTGAGTCGGTCAACATTTATTCACTACGCCAAATGCATGGGAGGCCTTTGGTCAGCGTTCGGTCTACTGTGCATCTTCATACTTGCACAAGCTGCAGTTTTAGGGAATATTGCAGCTATTGGACGATGGTCTCAGCTTGATCCTATCGAGCAGAAATCAAATCTTTTCTTGGGTACTGTTCTAGTAATTTTGGCTGCTGTAATATTCTTTTCAATTATAAGGTCAGTTATTTGTTTCGCGCTTACAATTAGAGCATCAAAACAATTGCACGATGCTATGACAGCAGCTGTTTTGAGAGCCAAGATCGAGTTTTTTGACACCAATCCATCAGGAAGAATATTGAATAGATTCTCGGCAGATGTAGGTTCGAACGATGATTTGTTACCGCCCACTTTATTTGACTTCCTCATGTGCGCATTTCTTGTTGGTGGTACCATAGCGACTGCCGTTTCTGCTTTACCTATAGTGCTGGTTGTTTTTCCGCCTTTAATATGGTACTTTATACGCGTTCGCAAATTGTTTGTTACTACGTCACGCGAGTTGAAGCGACTTGAAGGTTTAGCACGATCACCCATTTTTGCTATGATGAGTGAAAGTTTAAGTGGTATCTCTACCATAAGGGCAAATGGAGCGGAGTCGTACATAAGTAAGCAATTTGAAAAATACCATGATGCTCATTCTCGGGCATTTTGGGGATTTTTAAGTTGTTCAAGATGGGTAGGATTCAGAATGGACTCCATTATGTTTATTTGTACTTCATCAGCATGCTTTGTTGCGGTACTATTTTCGGAGCGCGGCTGGTTCGAGGTGGACCCAGTTGTATTTGGTCTTGCATTGAGTATGCTCATTCAATTGGGTTCTATATTTCAATGGACTATTCGTCAGTCAGCAGAAGTTGTAAATCAAATGGTATGCGTTGAACGTGTATCAGAGTATAGTAAATTAGACTCAGAAGCTGCTCTCACCACTGATCAGGACAAGTTGCATACAGACTGGCCATCTTCTGGTTCAATAACAGTACGGAATCTTTCCGTAAGATATCGATCAAATCTTCCACTCTCGTTGAAAAACATTTCGTTTACAGTTCCAAGTGGAAAGCGCCTTGGTATTGTCGGTCGCACTGGGTCAGGAAAGAGTACCCTAGTACAAGCTCTTTTCCGAATCATTGAGTCAGAAGAGGGATCAATTTTAATTGATGGTGTTGATATTAAGCATTTAGGCTTGCACAAACTTCGTAAAGGAATGGCCGTCATTAGTCAACATCCGACTTTATTCAGCGGTTGCACTATTCGAGAAAACCTTGACCCTTTTCATGAATATACCGACGGAGACATCATGGATTCTTTATCTAGTGTTCAAATGATAAGGGCTATCAATGATTTGCCACAAGGTATTCATACACCAGTAGCAGAGAGTGGTTCAAATTTTAGTGTCGGTGAGCGTCAGCTCTTGTGCCTCGCAAGAGCAATTCTTCAGAAAAGCAAAATACTAGTTCTTGACGAACCTACTGCGAATGTCGATTCTAAAACAGATAAATTGTTGCAAGAAGCTGTGAGTAATGCTTTTCTAGGTTCCACTATTATTAGTGTTGCTCATAGACTTGATACTATTATCGGCAATGACATTATTTTGGTATTAGGCGAAGGCAAAGTCCTTGAATTTGGGACTCCTGCTGATTTAGTGTCAAACCCTAATAGTTTCTTCAACGCCATGCTTGACGACACAGGTGAAATTATGGCTGCTGACCTTCGCCGGAAAGCTACGTTTTCTAACAGAAGCGAACAAATATAATCCAACTTAAGAGTTTGCTAAATTAATTCGGAAATCATGTTAAATTCCTTTTCCTCGACAGGTGCGATTCCTTTCAATTTCAACTGTTGATTATAACGATGCCAGTCACTTTTGAAATGTACCCTATATCCAGCTGGCGTGAAAGATCCTCCACATGTGTTACAGCTTTTTCGTGACGAGTCAACATCCGTAGATATATCTATTCTGCTTTCTTGCGCTGTTCCAACCTGTTCCAGTCTTTCCTCGCGTTCCTTTCTCCTTGCCATTTCCGCATCCATTCGCTCTTGTCGCATAGCTTCATTTTCCTTTTCGCGACGTTTTGCCTTTTTACTTTTTTTCGCTGCATTTTTATTCTGTTTTCTACTGCTTAAATTAACTCTGTCCTCATCACTAGAATAGGTATGAAGAACACCCTCGGGATTGTCAACGCCATCGTTGATGTTCATACTTGCCATCACACTTGATAAAGTAGTTTCTCCTTCTACATCATTCTTTGATAATGACAGCGCTTCATGTTCTTTTGTAGATTTTCTTTCTACTTCCAAAGTGACTTCAACGTCCATCTCTTCACGCACGATTTGTCTCAAAATTTCAAGCTTAGCATTGTATGTCTTTGCTATAGCATCAACTCTTCTATAAAAACTTGGATCAATAAAGAATTGGACCCTATCCTTCTGATCCGTACTTTGTATCAACGCCGATGCATCTTTCTCCAGTTCGCTAATGAGCGTTTGCATGTCATCTTCACCATTGATCAGGACCATCGAGAGTTCCATCTTCGCCCGTTGTATCTCCAATACTTTTTTGTCTTGAATAGCTTTGACACAATCTAGAAATTGTTGCTTCACAGTTCTTGAACTGACGGGTTGCACCGAGAATTCGGATTTCTTCATAGCATCTCGAATTTGCGTCACAGTGTACTGTCTATTACTATCAGGATGAACACATTTACTAGCAACCATATTCGCGACTTCACGAGCTGTGTTTTCCAACGTTGCATTTCGTTCCAAATCGGACACTTGGATCTGACCGTTATCAAGAATAGTTTTACAGACTTCCTCTTGATCCGTTGTTCCAAAAGCCGTCTGAAGATCCTTGGAGGAAGCGAACTGACCTTTTGACACGTTTGTAAAGACTCTATCGGTCTGTAACACTTCTGATAGATCTGTTTCAATACCTTGTCTATAGTTTAGAATTTTATTCCTATAACACGCAACTTCAAATCTTTTACCATGACGTTGCATACGCTAGTAGAGAAAGTATTTCAGTTCATGTTCTAGTTTTACAAAGAAAAAGTTATAAAGACGTAGGAGTCAAGACAAGAATCTATAACTTACCACAACCGCCACATTGGTAAGTCTCACTTGATTTGTGGGTAGGAACATGAGAAAGAATCCTTTGAAAACCTCTGTTTCCTGTTCTCTAGAATGAGTTGCAATGTAACTGAAACAGATATGAATAGTGATGTGAGAACTGAGAACTCGAGAGAAGTGAGAAGAAGATCAAGAAAGATAGTGGTTAGTGGTCTTTGGAAAATACTGTTTACTGCATCTACTGGATTTTCTTCCGGGCGATGGATACAAATGAATAGATTTCTTTACGAAATAAGTAAGTAATCTAGTAATTAGTCCACTTACAAAGTGCTTAGTTTTAAAAGTTTATGTACAGTTATGATGTATCTCTACTTGTCGTTGTTGTGAATGTTCTGGTTTCTGGTCTATTGGGCTGCTAAGAAAATGAAATCTTTTTCTCTAACCATATTTCGTCGAAGCGAAAGAAACGAATCTTCGGCTTTCGATGATTGATTCACATCATGTATTTGTAGGATGCCATATGCAAAACCGAAAATAGCTACACTGAAACCAAGCAGTGCACACTTTTTGGCAAGCACTAATGCTTCTTGTCTTTACAAATCATACGCTGACCTAGGAAATATGCCCCTGCAGTGGACAGAATGACTCCAGGAATCCATCCGTATACCACTGTAAGGAACATCTTTCTCATTTTCTTGAGAGATTTTGTTGTATTGATTTTACTATGAGGAAACTCTTGTTCCACAGGAACATCACACCCGAGGAAATCAGTCAGAGGTTTCCATCCTTCCTTCACATTGAACACTAATAGATTACCCTTAGGAACATGATCTATGATATCTTGATTGTGTCTCTGATATTGATGTGCGAGCCATCCCTCCTCTTTTTCCTTCCAGCCATGTGTGAGTGCCCCTCGTTCTAGTTGCAGATGAGTAGTTCCCATAAAATACCGAATCTTCTTCAGCTGCTGAAATAGATGCACCCATCCAAATGGAGAAGGAAATGACCAGCGAAAGGGTTCTTCTGTGATGGTCATGGCGTTAAATAAAGTCTTCCAACTGGTTTCAAACATTTCTGGTGTATCCCGAACGGTCAAAATAACCTTCGCATCTGGAAAGCGTCTCATAAAATCTCGATAAATGTCACAGGTGGGATTTTCCAAAACTGCATCGTAGCCATCTTGAACGATAAGATCAATCACATCGTCAGCAGAACACGAACCTTCGGCCAGCTTCTCCCAAGCGGATGCATGGTTGAAATCAATGTAGTGGTAGGGCTTGTAACCAAGGATCTCTAGTGCTTCAGTGAGGCTGAGTGTGCCTGTTCTCCCTAGGCCAGCGCATATGACTTTGATGCCACCAGAAGACGTGGGAGAACCTTTAGTTTCACCCATTTCTAAATTCAATGACTTCTTCTTCTTCTTCTTCTTCTTCTTCTTAACCCGAATGTTGTTGTTGTTCATGTATTTTCCATCGTATAAGAATGTACAATGTGTAGAATAGATACCTCTTGTGGTTACGTTTTCTGTTTCCTG
>Ga0213868_10005521_pt1 | contig 11332 bp, 9 predicted proteins | sample PICome_9_FD_160087 | JGI IMG/M metagenome (GOLD analysis project Ga0213868, IMG submission 160087) | Coastal seawater microbial communities near Pivers Island, North Carolina, United States - PICO127 | ecosystem: Environmental > Aquatic > Marine > Coastal | place: USA: North Carolina | collected...
GTAGATAGATGTCAAATTATGATTTTATCTAAATATCATCTGTTTCTGAAATAGCATTTCTCTTCTCGACTTTTGAATTTCACTTGTTGAAGGATTTGTGGACCAATTAGACAGGTTAGTATACGTGTATGCTGCATAGCTGCATAGCCGTTATGTTCATTTTGTGATTTCATGGTATCCACTGTGAATCCTGAATCTGTTCGCGAAGCACCGACGCTGTAGTCACCAAGAAAGTTCTACTTCAATTTAAATAATAGCGCATTATTATGAATGATGGAATCGACGTAGAAGCCGCTCGACCAGTAGAATCTGGAATCCCGTCCGCGTCCAAAAACAGTGCCACTGTTAAGTCGCGACGAGTTTCAAGCATTTCTGAATCAAACGACGCAGAAAAATCGCGAAAAATAAAGAGATTGCGTAAGAAAGCAAAGAACCCAGATCATTCTCCTCTGATAAAATATGGGAGCTTAATATTGCTTGTCGCCCAGCTCGTTGGGTTGGTGATGTTGATGAGGTATTCTCGGACTCATACTGGTGGGAAGGATTTATACCTGTCCTCGACGGCAGTCTTTTGTATGGAGGTAAGTTATGAGATTGTAGTTTGTGAGAAGTCTTTTTCAATTGGTGAAAGTTAAACACGGCTGATTTGAATGATTTCCACAGGTACTTAAGTTTATCGTATGTACTACTGTCATATTTTTTCAATCCGAGAGATCATTCAAAACATTGTTCGATGAAATGTATCTGCATATTTGGAAATCTCCAGGCGAAGTGGCCAAGGTTTCTGTTCCTTCATTTTTATATGTCATTCAAAACAATTTACTTTACTTGGCTTTATCAAATCTAGATGCTGCTACCTATCAAGTTTGTTATCAACTCAAGATTTTAACCACTGCTGTCTTTAGTGCAGTGATGCTAAAGGTACGTACACAATACTGCTATATAATTTAATTTGATGATCTAGTATTCCAAAATCATAATTAGATGCAGTTGCTCAACCCTATTACCATTTCGTATTCAGCGACGTTTTTCTAAAGTCAAATGGTTTTCTGTAGTATTACTGACAATTGGTGTTGCTATTGTTCAAACATCTGGTAACACAGAGTCAGCATCTGGAAAGGACAACCAAAATCGAACTATCGGTCTCATTGCAATCCTATGCGCCGCCTGCACATCCGGATTTTCAGGTGTATATTTCGAAAGGATATTGAAGAACTCTTCAACCTCTCTCTGGATTCGTAACATTCAAATGGGTCTTCCTTCCGTAGTTATTTCTCTTGTGACGATATTTATTCAAGATGGTTCAACAGTTAGAGAAAAGGGTTTCTTTGTTGGTTATTCTCCCATGGTATGGATAGTTGTAATCGTTCAAGCCGTCGGTGGCCTAATCGTTGCATTAGTGGTGAAGTACGCTGACAATGTACTGAAAACTTTTGCTGCATCCTTCGGTATTGTTATATCTTGCATTATTTCAGCCATATTTTTTGACTTCCACCCAAACTTTGCATTCTTGGTTGGAACTGCTCTTGTTGTAATAAGCACAGTTTTATATTCTCAACCAGAAAAACGAGAGCGGAAGCGCTTGAAACTCCGACCTAATTTACCAAAGTAATCTTCGTCTAATCTCTCACTTTTTTTTAAAAAAAGTCTTTTCAAATACAGTTATACTATGCATATTGTTATAGATTATTTGCGCCAGCAATAGTTTACATTCATTATGTATTGTTTTCCGAAGTCATCTCATCATATTCATCATCTTGTTCTTCTACTACGCATTCTAACTCACGATCCTGATTTCGTGGTTGCCACCGAGAGAAATCCAATTGCTCCAATGCAACTGAAACGATAGTTTTTATTCTACTTTCCATTTCGCTCAAGTATTTGCGGGCTTCAATTTTCCCCAACATTCCATCTTCGGCTTTTCGCTTTGTGAAATCCAAAAGTCTACGGATCAATATTCTTGCACAATAACAACTTAAAATGATTTCTTTTTCATTTTGATTCACTTCATTATCGATCATTTCGTTGGCCTTCATCCGTTGCTCGCGTGACTCGTCTAGTACCTGCTGTAAAATTTGTTTAACATCTATTTTGCCATCACTGTGACTATCGATGCGATTTACATAACTTTTCAGTTTCATTTCGGCCATTTTATGACCTTGACAGAATGCAAGACCAATAATCACATCTTTTCGAAGCTTACTCGTATCATTTTTCTTCTCTCCTGTAAAATCGAAATGATCTAAAGACGTTGAAAAGTCAAAAGAGGCCGCAGCTTGAATTGATCCAAGCAAACCATGTCCAACGGAAAGAAACTGATAAATCCACTTCCAGTCATCTATCTTGGATCTGCTATGTTCAACTTCGTTAATTGCAAAATTAACACTTGTTTGCAAAGTTTTGTATATGAAACCATTTTCATATTCAGCATCTAATTCTCCCATCTCCTGCTGAAGTATATACGCTTCGTTCAATAGCTCCAAGAAGATTTGACGCATGGCAACCAATAGTTCATTGCGAGTATTTTCTTCCGCTTGTCCTCCTGGTACAGAGCTAATGACCCTTCTTGAGAGATCAAGTACTTGCAAGTACTGATCACCCCCTCTAGAAAATCGACTACTGAATTCTTTCATAGGTGTCTGGACTTGGCTTGGGACCATCTCCTCGTCATATTGATGCAATCTTGGAGGTTCCGTGGTTACAAAGGGTACCATTTCTTTCAGTATCTTAAACTGAACGTGATGAAATCTTTTTTCTTCATAAAATTGAGCAATCTGTTCGTACACAAAGTCCTTAGCTGCCCCTTCGAAAATGAGTTTAATCTTTTCAGGTGATACCTTGGGTTTAGCCAGCCCAAGAAGCTTAAGTACCGGAGCTGCCGTCGTCCCATTGATCGTTAAGGTGAATAAGGTGACCCCGCCTCCCATGAATTGTAGTATAGTGGTCAGCTTTCTGAGCTCTTCATCTTCTGTATTCGTTAATACATAACGTACAACAGTGAGTCCTAATGCAACACCAACAGCTCCTCGTAATCCTGCATATGCTAAAAATGCGGCCTCTCTCTTGTTTGACTTAAGTCCGATACGGGACAATATTGGATAGAAGAGTCCGATCTGAAAGACCCGAATGAGCATCACAAAAAAGTAAAGTACAATTAACCATACCCAATCTCTCAGTGTAACTTGATAGCTTTCAGTACTTTCAAAACTGATTGCTCCCCAAATAACACCTCCTAAAGTAAATAGTAAAGTGTTGAGCAAATGTTCGGCCTGCAGGAAGAGGAAAAGGATAGTTGAGAGATTTCAGTTGGATGAATGAATATATATGCTCCACCTTGCACTCGAAGGACGACATAACTCACCAATACTAGGAAGGATTCCATCAATTCTTCATCGTTGATCAACCCTCTGCCAAAGTAATTCACAATCACTCCACAAACAACAACCGCAACAACTCCACTCATGTTTAAGAGTTGATCGCAAACATAGAAACACAAGTAGGCAGTTGACAATCCAGCTACTACCTGCAACACATCAAATTCACGTTCCAGTCGTCGATCCAATTCCCAAAGAACTAAAAGTAAAGCACCACCGAATGCAGCTCCAACGGCTGTTCCACCCAATGACATGCGAAAGAACAAGACAAATCCTTCGAATACTGTAACTTCTTTGTCTTCTGGGTCATCTTGAATACCCATCGATATATAGAGCAACCGTGAAAATATAGTAAAGAAGACGAACGAGCTTCCATCATTTAAAAGTGATTCTCCAGAAATGTGCATTACCAAACGTGGAGACGCGCCTGCTGTTTTGAGAACACTGGACACGGCAATGGGATCCGTCGAGGCCAGAATTGCCCCCAATGTCAAACATGCCCACATATTTAGATCATAAGGAAATATATAGTAAAGCACAATTCCTGTTAATCCAGTGCCTAACAATACCATTGGAAACGCAAGTATCCAAATCTGAATAGTCGATACAAGAAATAAATGCACTGGAATTAATACTGCATCCTTGAATATGAGTGGAGGAAGAAAGACCAAGAGCAACAGCTGGCTATCTATACTTGTCCATATGGAAATAGATCGTTGCAAAACATTATCTTGATCAATTAATACAGAGCCAGCACCAATACAAGCTCCTACAATGAACATCATTGCGGCAAAAGGCACAGGAATTTGGTACCTTGTCAGCACAAATAGGACACAACATCCTAACAACTCTGCAAACCATGGAAATACAATGGCATCTTGTGGTTTGCAATTAGGACAATTGCTTTGGATATCAATTGGCATTGGTTTGTTCGGCAGATATTTATGTCATGAATACCGATTTCGTCTTTGGAATGCAAACGAAAAAGTGAGAAGAGAAAGGAACAAATTCTTATATACTAACCTAGCCACACTCATTCTAAGTTTAAAACCATGTTCAGCTCTTGTTCCGGCTAAATTAGTAGATAGAATGTGAGCATTTTTTCACGGGGATTTTCAAAACACACAGCTTCCAAACGACAACAACAACAACAACACCTCCTACCAAGTCATACAACGATATCATCTCTCCACACTTGTGAACAGATTGAACATGGTAGCCATTGGAACACAAGAGGCCCAAGTGCATTCTCCTGAAGGTCCAAGACGATCAAATCAAAATGTAAATCTTTCCACAAATCCAACGACACCAACCAAGATACCACCACCACCCGTCAGCCCGACCATATCCACGTCAAACCAAAAATCACAATCGTTTTTATCTCTTCAATTCAACCACCCCTTACTATTATCTCACAATAATCGCACAGTATCGGATACAAACTCTACCGCAACTCTCGACGGGTACCATCTCTCTCAAACACAGGAGCTACTCACCATCCACAGTCGAGAACAAGGCAAGTCTCATCTTCATTACAACGACAATATTTCATTCGTATCCGCCAATCTCAAGGCATTGGGCGTGAAAAATAAAACGATTGGTTTCTTTCGTTCTGTCAATTTAATGAGTCAAGCAGAAACTTGGACTGTACTCCCTCCTAGTGAAAGTCAAAGGTATGAACCAGTACGATCGGGTGATAAGATTCTTTTACAAAATGAATTGACTGGAGGATTGCTCTCTTTTGATGGAAATTCACTAGTTCTACGAGATTTAAGTATGAACTTGGAGTTTGAAGACATTCAAGTTTCTCCAAGAGAGATTTGGAATGTTGATATGGTTCATACCCCGCCAAAGCCAGAATACAATCGTCCCTTTCTAAATGCAACTTATCTTAATTATCATGATAGACATGATATACTACCCGGTAGCAATCCATTCGAAGGAAAGTGGAGAAAAGGATATACTGTACCAAAAGGAGACCCTTTGAATTTGTGTTCGATTGATACTCAAGACAAAGTAATGGTGGAGGAAATATTGGGTGCATTAATGGGTTTGGAAGGAACATACATCAAATATACGAATGGTGCATTTGAAATTGTAGAGACTTTGGATTTGAATATTTCTCATTATCTAGAAAAGATGCTGGACTGTGCGAATTCATTTGTTCATGTCAATGCATTTGTCGCGCAACGTTTTGCGTTTTATGAGAATGGGACAGTGAGTCATGCTCTTTGTGGTGCTATACATCAACTCCTTAGGGAATACATTCTAGCCATGGTGGATTTGGATGATCGTCATAGGTCGATGGAGCAGGGGATGACTGTGAATTCTGTTTTTGCGGAAATTAGATCAGCATCAAAGACTATACTGATCCTACACAAGATTGTTGACGTCGCCAATCAGTTCAAGGGAGGAGCCTTACTCAACGCACTTGAAGATTTAAAACAAGAGTATCTTGGTGATGCTAATGCTGGAGTTTTATTTAGTTATATATTGGAAAAAACTGCCATACCGTACTTTGATATTTTAAGGCGATGGGTTGAAGATGGTACCCTGAAAGACCCTTACGGTGAATTCATGATTGAAGAAACGGGTGAAATGAAACGTAAAGACATCAATACAAACATTTTGGGTGCATCAGTGGATCAATGGGGCAATTGGTTTTCACTAAGAGATGAACATGTACTGACAATAATGAAAACTGCTTCACCTTCATCCCATGGTAGTAGTCATATGGACTTACCAATGAAAATTCTCACAACTGGAAAATATTGGAATGCAACAATGTTATGTCAAAATCGAGATGAGCATGCTGTTCCATTGCCTTCTTCAAAAGATAACACTGAAGCTTGTCATTCCGAATTAGTTTATGGGATGAATGCCGTTGAAATATCGAGAAGTGTCAACAGACAGTACGAAGTAGCATCCCGAACTTTGCTGAACATCTTTATGAGAGATTATCGTATCTTAGATGTGTTGGCTTTTATGAAACGTTACTTTCTACTTGATCAAGGTGATTTCTTTGTTCACTTTCTAGATATGGCCGAGGATGAGTTATTGCAGGAAATGACATCCATTTCAAGGGGCCGTGTTCAGAATTGGATGGCTCTCAGTATTCAAATGAGTGGAGGGAATGACAAGTCAGATGGTTTCCATGATGATTCAGCTGATATGGAGTCAAGTTTGACCGGGACATTTGCTCTTGAGTCGCTAATCAATCACCTTGATGCACTGCATGCAAGCGCAGGAGGAATTGAAAGCAATGAACCAAAAACGCCATCAAGGCATGCATACGGGGGAACATCTGTGAAAGGTCTCACTGGAATGGAGGCCTTTATGCTAGACTTTCAATCTGTTCCTTTCCCCATATCTCTCATCCTTTCTCGCCACTCTATAACTAACTACCAGCTCATGTTCCGGCATTTGTTCTTTGCCAAGCATGTTGAGCGTAGATTGGTTGGGACGTGGCTTGATCATCAGGTCATAAAAGAGTATCAATCTCTGCGAGCAGATCTTGGTCGAACGTATTTTCTTCGTCAGCGAATGCTCCACTTTATGCAAAACTTTGTGTATTACATGATGTTTGAAGTTATCGAACCAAATTGGTTAAGAATGAAACATAAATTGACCGAGAAAAATTCGGAAGGGAACTCTGCACCTACTACTGTAGATAATGTCCTCAAGATCCACAACGATTTTGTGGTCAAAACTTTGAAAGAGTGCCTCTTGACCAATCGCGATTTGGTTCGTACACTCACCAAGTTGATGACAACATGTCTACTTTTTTCTGACCAAATGAAGCTCTTTATGGATAGCACGGGAATTTTATTAGAGCAGGATAGGGTCGCGACAGAGTCACGCCAGAAACGCAATAGACGATTGATTGAGAGATCTGGCGAAATCTTTCAGTACGATGGAAGTGTGATGGCAGTCAATGAGAAACGCGAAAAAAAGATTCGTGATAAGATTTTAGCAGCACAGGAACATAGGCAGATACAGAAGCAAAAGCAAACAGAACGACTCAAGCGAGAACTAAATACAGAATCATACAAAAGAATGATTTTGCGATTTGAACAAGTGTTCAATTTGAATCTTTCCGATTTTATGAAGCAGCTACGTCAATCTGAATCGAGCACTCAATACCATACTCATCTGGCAAATCTTTGTATGCGCCTTGACTACAATGGTTACGTTACAAAAACCATGGAGGCTGAATGAAACCAAATATATATGTGGGAATAATCTTACCAATGGTACCAGTAGTGCTGGTAAAGTGTGTAAAATAAAATCAATGTTGTCGAAGCACCAACAAGCAACAAGCACCAACAACCAACAACCAACACATCGAAGTGTCAGCTAACATCACTATCTACATTAATTATACTGTAGACCATGCTTTCTAGATTTGCGAGTAGAAATCAATTCATTCGAAATGTTTATAAAAATAATTTCCACTTGATTTACAAAAAGGCTCGTCACGTGAGTTCAGCAGCCTATGGCAACCAGAAGAAGAATGCCCCCACCGCATTCGCAGCTTTTCTCGTTGTTTCATCAGCAGTTTTGTCAGCTTCCAAATTCAGTGACAGCCATCATACGCTTCTTGAATCATCTGTGGGACAGAATGAAGAGGAGTCTACCACAATCATTAACTGGTCAGGGACTCATTCAGTAGACCTTTTGAACGAGAACTACTATGAACCGGAGACAATGGAAGATCTTGAACGTATTGTTGCCGATTGCCACAAAAAAGGTAAAACTATTAGGCCTGTTGGATCTGCTCTATCTCCGAATGCTATATCTTTCAATCAAGAAGGAATGGTAAGTTTGGTGAATTTGGATCGAATAGTGAAAATTGATAAGGAAAATATGACGTGCACGGTTGAAGCTGGTGCTAGAATCAGTCAACTTATTGACGCACTTCGAGAACATGGAATGACTTTACCTAATCTGGCCAGTATCGCCGAACAACAAGTTGGAGGATTCTTTCAAATTGGAGCACATGGAACGGGTGCTCTGATTTCTCCCGTCGATGACTTTATTACTAAAATCAAGATGGTGACACCAGCTAGAGGCACTGTTGAGTTGACACCAGACGACGGTGAAATGTTTGATCTCGCGAAAGTTGGCCTCGGTTGTTTGGGGATAGTCAGTGAGGTCACTATGAAATGTGTTCCTGCTCATAATCTTTTAGAGCACACTTACGTGTTATCCAGAGCTCAGGCGAAATCTCAAATTAATCATTTGCTGAAACAGCACAAACATATTAGATATATGTGGATTCCATATTCAGATACTGTTGTAGTGGTGACGAACGATACGGAAGATGAACACAGTGCAACTCTTGTAGAAAAGGCGAATGAAGAAAAAGACAATGATTTAGATCCCTTTGGACCCTTTAAGATCTTGCTGAACCAGCTAGCTAATGAATATAGTCAGCAACTGTCACCGGAGGAAATTGAAGGGAAAGGTTTTGGAGAGCTACGGGATAAATTGCTATCATTTGGTCCATTAAACAGCGACGTCGTACAACGTGTAAATAAAGCCGAAGCCATATTTTGGAGGAACAATGAAGGATATCAGTTGAAGCCGAGTGATCAACTGCTACAATTTGATTGTGGTGGACAACAGTGGGTCTTTGAAGTTTGTTTTAATACTGGCTCTTATGAGAACAATAATGGAAATGACATGCTGTTCATGGAAAATATTTTAAACAAGATTGAAAGTCAAAATCTTCCTGCTCCTGCCCCTATTGAACAAAGATGGAGCGCATCTTCATCATCTCTCATGAGTCCAGCGCATGGTGAAAAGGGTGGTTTGCATTGTTGGGTAGGGTAAGTACTTCGATCATGAGTATTATGCCTCATTTTATCTTGATTGTACTAAATTGTGAAAATTCTGTTTAGAATTATAATGTACCTCCCTACTGATGACGAAAAAGAAAGATCAGAAATTTCTGAACGTTTTAAAGGTCAATACTGTAATTTATCAAGAGAAGTAGGTGAACCTATGAACGCGGTCAGTCATTGGGGGAAACTTGAAATGCCATCCGATGGAACAGAATTTTTGAAACTTCGAAAACTGATGCTATCTCGATATCCTTTAGCATCATTTAATGCTGCTAGAGCATACTACGACCCAAAGAATATTCTCGGGAATCCACTTCTTGACACTATTTTAGGGAAGCCTCATTAACGCGTATTAATTTAAAGTAGTTCATACTTTTTGGTTACTACCAAATTTGAAAATACCATCGAATATATCCCCTTCAACGAAGAGACTCGAGGGCTCTTTAAATGCTAAAGGTGTTTTTCTTTTTCTGTTATTACTATTGCTCAGACTCTTTCTTTCATGATCAAAAAGACTTTTGTAGGTGTGTAATAAGAAAGCATCCAAGTCATGCAATACAGTTTTTTCATCTTCTGTTCCACATGCTTTAGCCAAACTGGATACTGCTGGATGGTAATGTCTTTCAAGGGCGTTTAGTTCCCATAGCGATGAGTCAATCGCACCAGATTTGGCCGGATCAATTTCATCCGCATCATATGTGTCAACCAATTCTACCGCTTGCCTATGAACAAGACAAGCACACTCGGGATGTTTACGTAGTAAGTTACTGACAAGTGCCAATACAAATAATGAACCCGATGGAGGTGCATTTAGTGCGCATCTGCAGAGTTTCTTGCAAAAAGCAGCAACTAAGTACGCAGGTAACATCTGACTTCCAGTTAGACACTTCACCAATAACTTAAAAAATCTAGTACGGTGTTTTGCGTAGAAAGTCTTACTATCGATGAGAGCGTATAATGATTGATAAAACTTTGGATACTCAAGTCCATGTTGTGTCATAAGAATAAACAAAGAGTGTAGGGCAAGTAAGGACGAAACTCCACCCATATCATAAGCACGAGTACAAAAGTCTGCAAACCTCAAAGGATTTGTAACTTTTGGTAGAATATTTGTAGGAATGTGCTGTAAAATCTTCTTTATGGTTCGAACTGGAATATTTGGGATTTTTAGAACGGCTAGCGTAGATTGCTGAAGAGAACTTCGGTGTTGACGAATCGTTTGCCAAGAACAATATTTAGTCTTTCTCTTCACGTCTTTCGAACTTATATCTGAAGTCGTCTTCTTTTTAGGTACAGGATCTTCATTCTCAGATTCGTCTGATGAGGATTGATCATCATCGTTACTGGTTGAAACATCGTCTTCTTCATCATTTTGCCCAGCATCAACGATTGGAGGAAGGAACATATAATTTGAACAGGTTCCATGATCCCCTTGCATCTTTACCCCAGCTGATTTTAGGTCATCCTGAGTATCAGCCACGTCAATTTTCATCAAAATTCTAGCTAAATTCTCTGCTCTAACAGATGTCAATGTTTCATCGTCCTCCGTTCCTTCTTCTAGTTTTAATGCGACGTTCTTAATTCCCAATAAAAGAAAGTACTGTGCATCGCGATACCTGCAAAATTCAACTTGCAGAAGCTCAAGCATATATTCTGGTAATAAACCATCCCCTTCATGTCCATAAGACTGCATCAAGGCGTGTACTAGTTTTCGGACCAAATCATCATTCATCCTTTCGACGTTGCCATCGACAAATGGAGAGGATGCAATCACTCCCAAAAAAGTACGAAGACCACTTTTTCTTCCCATTTTCACTACATCACACAGCTGATGGATAAAAGTATGGTGCTGTTTTTTCAGCCAAGCATTCCATTTTTCAGCAGTTTCAGTAGCCGCAGTTTTACCAAGCAATAATTGATCCGTTGCAATCAATTTCGCGAATGTCCTACGAAGACTATCCAATCTTTGTGCATCAACCGACTCATTAAAAGGTTCTGGCGGCTTTAGTAGCTGCTTTATGGTGTTATGTGTTTCCGTCGCTGATGATTGACTCATATTACTTCGTTTATGAGAGTGTTTTTTTTTCACACTAAGTAGTACTACTTTGATGT
>Ga0213868_10005522_pt1 | contig 11332 bp, 9 predicted proteins | sample PICome_9_FD_160087 | JGI IMG/M metagenome (GOLD analysis project Ga0213868, IMG submission 160087) | Coastal seawater microbial communities near Pivers Island, North Carolina, United States - PICO127 | ecosystem: Environmental > Aquatic > Marine > Coastal | place: USA: North Carolina | collected...
CCCCTTAGCGCGGTCGCCAATGGAACCGGTGCCGTATTGGCAGAATTAAATGCGCTGCTACCTTACGTTTCTAGCGATTCCAAAGATTAGAGCGTGCGACTAGAATCACGCGAACGGGCGGTCCATTGGCAAAAAAGCGATTCTTTAGCATAAAGCCTTTTGCGGTCCTTTTTGGAGTAGCAGTTTTTTGGATATTCGTTCCGATAGCGGTTAAGACCACGCTACAATCTGCATTCTACGAGTTTCAGGCTCCCATGAGTGTCGGAGCCTCCTACGTGAGGGAGCTTCAAAATTTCTGGGCAGCCCGATTAAAATCAAAAAGCGAACTATACGAAGCAGGCAAGGATCTCGCCCACCTCAATTCCGCCTATCAGCTGGAAGTCCTTGAGAATCAGTCCCTGAAACAGGAGGTAGACCGGCTCGAAGCCCTTTTGGGACTGCCCGCAAGACCTGAATACAAATACGAGATAGCTCGCGTCGTCACCCGAGATTTTAACTCTTGGTGGCAACACTTCGAAATCCGTAAAGGTTCTCGTCAAGGAATTCCCGTTGGAGCGCCTGTTGTTTTCTCTGGAGGTGTAGTGGGTCGCATCCGCGAGGTACACGAATATACGTCAACCGTAGAGCTATTGAGCAATAGCCATCTTCGAATGGCGGTTGTAATCGAGGGCGACAACCGACCTATGAGTTTTCGCGGTGCAGGGTTTAAGATATTTCGTTCTCCCACAGGTCTTGCCGAGTACGTTCCCAATGATATTTCGATCTCAGATCCTTCCAATCCACCACGAATAGTCACTTCTGGAATGGGCGGTGTTTTCCCAGCAGGCTTGCATATCGGGTACATTCAACGCCTAAGACCAGGGGCTAGCGGCATGTTTCAAGATGGTGACGTACGTTTGGAAGAACGACTCTCCAATCTCACGGAGGTTGCCGTTTTGATCGCAATTAAGGAAGGTATGGAATGAAGTTTGCATCTCGCAACCGCTGGATCATAGTGACGATCGCCCATTACATCACGATTTTATTCTTCACTCAGCTCAATTTCTACATCGCTCCATTCGGTATCAGTATATTGATTACTGGGATGCTACTCTCATTTAGCTCGCTCACCCTAAACCACCTTCAAGGCAGCTTCTCTCTCATACCCGTCGCCTTTCTCATCGATACAAAAACCCCTTTTCCATTTGGATCCTCACTTCTAACCCTGATCGGTCTTCACTACATTGCCGTCCTTGTCCGATATCAATTGAGACGCGAATCCGAAGGAGCCAGTCTTGCAACTGCCCTCGCTGCAAACCTAGCGATCTATATCGTATACACGTTTTTGGCGGCCGCTAATTTGGGAACCGAAGGGATTAACGCCTTTCAGGTAGCTATGAATCTCCTAATAAGTAGTCTGGTTATAGCCCTGATCAACTTGCACTACCAGAGAGCCCTGATTGAAATACTAGGAGTTTTTGGCATCAACATCGCCCAAGAGCAGCGTCAGTCTCGATGAATACGGAAGACACAAAGAAATACCAGTCACGTCTTTGGATATTCTACGCTATTCTCGGACTACTTCTAGTCACTCTATACGGTGGCCTATTTTTTCGCCAGCTAATCGAGTCCGAATCGCATGCGGCAAAAGAGAAAATCCAAAACCAGCGTCGGATACTAACCCCTGGTCCAAGAGGCAATCTTCTGGACAGGGAAGGACGAGTTCTAGTAGCCAACAGGTCCAAGTTCTCGGCCGTCGTTTTTCTTTCAGAGAACCAAGTACAGAAAGCTTTCAGTGACAGCTATCGGAGCATGGTACGAGACTACCGTGAACGAGGAGAAAAAATTAAGAGTTACTCAGAGCTCAGAATACTCTCGCGAGCGAACGTTCTTCAAAGCTACCTCAAGGGGGTCAACGAATTGATCGGCCGACATGAAGAAGTGGATGCAACCGCCATCACCCGACACTTAAATGTCAATCCACTACTGCCCTACCCCCTCATCGACAACCTTGCTCCCGAAGAGTTCGCGATCCTTCTGGAATCGCTTCCCGTCGAGTCACCTGTTCAAGTATACGTATCCAACATGCGCCACTATCCCTATGAGAACGCAGCCACGCACGCCCTCGGATACGTAGGATACAGTCCACTAGAGGTTCAAAGAGATATGCCAGGATCAGAACTGAAGACGTTCGCGACAAAAGGCACCTACGGTCGCAATGGAATTGAAAAGCGTTTCGACGAGCAACTACAGGGTAAAACTGGCTCTGAAATCTGGGTCGTCGACCCTAGCGGGTACCAAGTGGAATCCATCCAAAGGGAGTATCCGAGAAAAGGCCGAGATATCGAATTGTCCATCGACATCGACCTCCAATTGGCTGGCGAAGCTGGATACGATCTATACGGCGACAAAGGAGCCCTAGTCGCCATTGACATAGATAGAATGGAAGTTTTGGCGATGCTCAGTCGGCCCGACTACAATCTGAACCAAACCACCCCCTTCATCTCAAACAAGGTTTTCAAGGAAATTAGCGACAATCAAGCCTGGGAGAACAAGGCCTTGCGCGGCTTGTACCCTCCTGGTTCGCCTTTTAAGCTAATAACCGCCATCGCGGGGCTAAAGGCGGGCAAAATAGACGATAATACAATCTTTGAATGCGACGGATCCCATCGAGTTGGAGGCCGCAACTTCCCCTGCATGGGCCGCCATGGAGAAATCAACTTGCGCACCGCTATCGAGAAAAGCTGCAATGAATACTTCTATCGGGTTGGGCTAGAAACGGGCGTTGACAATTTGAGTCGGGAAGCCATCTACCTCCGCCTTAACGAACCCACTCACATCGATTTGCCAAACGAAACTTGGGGAATGCTTACGCCTTCTCGAGAGTGGAAAAAGACTCGCTTTGGAGAGCCATGGTATCCAGGTGACACTGCAAATATGTCGATTGGACAAGGTGCCTTAATCGTAACCCCACTCCAAATGGCCCTGATGGTAGCTTCTGTTGCCAAAAATCAGGTCTATTCCCATCCGAGCATTCTTAAACAATCACCCGAACAACTCGCCCGGCGCCCCGCCCCAAAACCTCTAGGCCTTCCCGAAAACTTGCATAAGGCGATAATTGATGGCATGGACCGCGTAGTCAGCCCCACCGGCACCGCTCGCGCCGCTATCATAAAAGGAATCAACATTGGAGGTAAAACAGGCACTGCCCAGATAAACAAAAAAGATGGCAATCTTGAGCTCGCTTGGTTTGTCGGATTTGCACCGATCGAGGACCCAAAAATAGCGGTGGTTGCCCTAGTAGAGGGACAGGAACTCAATGTGAGCTTTGGCGGCGGCCGATACGCCGCTCCGATGGCTCGCTACGTCTTGGAGGCCTACTTTGACAAGCGTCCCGAGTACGTAAACACTCAGGAAGCTACAACCACCGCCGCGCTTCCTTGAATACAATACGCGGGTTTGACCACGAGTCTCGGCGACCAAATCTTAGCCGTTTCAACTCTTGTATAACCGATTCCCGTTTCCCTTTCGCATTGTCAGTCAGATCTCTATGCTTCGTTTCGTACTTCTTGAGAATCTTGCTCGCCTTGCGCCGAATTGGGTCTCCCCTCCTAAATGTGGCTAAGAATAATTCGCGATAGTTCAGTGCGAGTTTTCTCTGAAAAAGCAGTACTAAGATCGCAACTACCAAAGAATTCATCGAATATATAAACTTCTTGGTACTCCATGGAGCGACGATCCAGGAATACGCTTCCTTGGCCGCGTTAATGACCCACTCCTCTGCTACTTGTATGTAAGCCAAAAAGAAGTCCTTCATCAGAATCGCAACTTCCTTCTGCGCCTGTTCGTCAAAATTCACGATTCTACGATACCACAACATTCGGAGGCTATCGACATAAGCAAGCGTATCACTTTCACCCATCTGCGCCTCAATTGGCACAGTCGTTTGAGGCACCATCGGTAAGTCCGCACCTGGCGTCGGATCAACGCGAAACCAGCTATCTTTCCCATCAAAGACTTCGCACCAAGCGTGAGCATCTGAATTCCTCACCATATAGTACTTCTCAAACGCATTCCAGGCACCGCCTTTGTAACCGATGACGACCCGGGACGGAAATCCGGCAGCCCTTGAGAGCAGGATGAGTGAAGAAGCGAAGAACTCGCAATGCCCATCCAGATCCGACTGAAGCCAGCGAACTACAGGATCATTAATACCTGATACTTCCGGCAAATTCACGCTCATCGAATAATTGTGACTTTCAGAAAGGTACTGAGTCGCTCGAGTTGCAAATGCAACCGCATCCATCGGGACTCCCCCCGTTATCTTTTGAACAATTATATCCAAATACTCCTTAGCTGCCTTATTATCGGGCAGTCCAAGTAAAGATTCGGGATAACTGTAGCTTGGAAACTCTTCTGTTTGGCTACTGCGGCGCATTCTCGTCTCATTAAACCGGTCAGCCCGAACATCTGGGGTGTTTGAATTGAAGTCTACTCCTTCCAATTGGTAGGAAACCATTTTACTAGGCGTTCCTCTCAAAGAGAATGCATACAACTGCGGCCAGAGACTCAGTTCGTTTAGATTGGCAAAGGTAAACTGTTTAAACGAATCCAGAACAGGCAGGAACTTGCTTACTCCCGGTTCAACGAAAAACGTCCATCTATCTCTTGTTTCATCTCGACTAGGCATGTCCGAAAACCGTCGGTCACTCCAATACCGAACTGCCATGTAAGGAGTCCTGCCTCTGTCGTTCAGCGACTCTTTGAGATTCGGTGAAATGGAAAAACTTCCATTGTTGTAGGAGTCGAGCGCCAGTATGCGCCAGTAGGGAGTGGCTGGCACCATTTGCTCTCCCGAGACATCCACGCGCAAAGCTACTCGCGTGTCGTTCTTGATGTTCGTGACTTCGCCGAGATTCACGCTCTCACTGAAGCCAGTTTGGGAGGATCCTGCTTTCATGTTGAACAAGTTGACCTTGTTTTGAATGTCAACTCGCGGAATGAAGAGGAAAGCGACACCTGCAATCCCAATCAAGGCCATGAACATGGCAGACCCAATTGCAAGATTACGGTAACGAGAAGAACGAGCCATATGAAACCAGCCTTCATGTTTTTGCCACGCATTGTAGGCGTCTATCTCTTCGCTTCTACCACCTGATTTGCTATCCAGAATCGTACCAGCAGTCAGAAAGCCAATCGCTAATCCGGAAAAGAAAAGTAACTGTAGCCCGAATACGAGTGATGCGGTTAGCATACCAGTTATTACTAGTAGAAACAGACAAAGCAAAACGAGCTGCATCTCTTCTCTTCGCTTCTGGTGATTCAATGCTCGATAAATAACTAGCCAGGTATTCAGGTTAAGCAGAGCTGGTATGGTTTCTCTTGCTAGAACGTCAATTGACACCAGAGGGACGATAATGAAAGCGAAAACCTTCCAAACGATAGGGGGAGTACTCGAATACTGCTTTGGGAAAAAAATGCATGCCCCAATAGCAGTAATCCCTATTACTGCAGGGACTCTACTAAGACTCCCAAGATTCAAAAGCGCTGTCATGGATACAAACGCCATGAGAGCCCCCACCAACCACTTCAGTCTATACAGGGCGTTAACGCTAAACTTTGGCAATCGTCGTTCCATTTACTATCGCTCCCACTGATTTCCCATCCAGAGGTGAGAATAATACACAATTCGATTGTACCAAATTCTCACTGTCACTTGATTCACTCCCCCATACTAAGGCAGAAACTTCATCAAGAAAGCTACTCAAATCGGCTACTCGGCTTATCTTGATCGATGCGCCGCCAACGATCCGGCAATGATCCAAGTCACCCGCTAAGAATAAGTCCTCAGCAAGGCTTGCGACAAACGAGCACATTTTTTCAAACACATCCTCTTTGGGCCACAGATACCTAGACGGATTTACAACCAGCGAATATCGCGCTTGGCTCTCAGCGGCATGTTGCTTAACAACTAGAGTCCCCTGTCGTGCAGAAACTTTCCAGTGGATAGATCTTGGCGAGTCTCCTTTTACATATTGCCGCAGACCGATTAGCTCTCCAGTTGTTCCCTTTGTTTTGGTACTGGCACCCTGCCATCCAAACCCAGTCCCAATCATCTTGAGTCTTTGATACTCAGTACGTGCCGGCCAAATTCTTGCTTTCACTTCACACTCTCCCAGCACATGCTTGCGTAGAAAACCAAAAGGGAACGAAGACGTGGTCTCAAATATTCGAAATCTGGCTACGCATCTCTTCTTTGGACGATGCCGCCACACGAGCCGGCTTGACTCTCCGGGAGCGACGCTCTCAGTTAAATGAAGGTCACTCACTTCATGAGATGTTTCGTCTCCCAAATGGAAAAGCAGGCAGAACAAGGGAAATCTTTGTCTCGCATTTTCAACTACGACTGCGACCTCACCATCTTCGCCAACTCTAAAAGTGGAGCTCGTTTCGAGCCTCCAACGTGCTGAAATGATATTAGACCAGCAAAAAAAACCGCTCATGATAATCGTTGCAATCAGCAAGGATAGGGCCGCGAAAAGTATGTTGTTTTCGGTGTTATAAGCAGCCAGCCCAAGGCATAGTCCAATAAGAATTAACATCATACCAGAGGCGGTCGGGAGAACCTTTTCACCCTTAGGGGGGATAAAAATCTCCTTTAGCTTAACCGGAAATGGTCTTGGCTTCCGACCCGAAGCAGGACCACGCCACATAAACTGGTCCTTTGAGGCAGAAATTGACATTGCTTTCTATAATTTTACTTCGGCTGCGGAACTAATGCTAAAATTCGCGAAACAACTCCCTCAACTAAACGGCGCTCCTCTATAGCATCGGAGGAGGGACGACGCAAATTCAAACGGTGACTCAAAACTGAGGAAGCAACGGAATTCACGTCTTCTGGCACTACAAAATCTCTTCCGAAATACAAAGCACGAGCCTGGGTTGCCGCTTTCAAGGCCAGACTTCCCCGAACACTGATTCCCGCCTTGAACTCGCTTTCTGTTCGTGTTGCGGTTACTACTGCCATGATATAATCCAAAACGCTGGCCTCCAAATAGATATTGGAAACCGTACTTCGAATCTTCATTATTTCCTCTTTGCTCACGGGGTCACCAAAGTATAGATCATCGTAACCAGAATTCGTCCCAGCTAGGATTTCTAACTCGTTTTCAGTACTCGGGTAACCCATTTGAAGTCGCATTAGAAATCGGTCCATCTGACTTTCTGGAAGCGGAAACGTCCCTTCGTAGTCCACTGGGTTTTGAGTGGCTATTACTATAAATGGGTCCCCTACCGAATAAGTCTCACCATCAATGGTAACTTTTCCGTGATCCATAACTTCTAGAAGGCTCGATTGCGTTTTTGGCGTCGCTCGGTTTATTTCATCCGCCAGAACGATATTTGAAAAGATCGGCCCCTTTTTGAACACGAAAGATCGCTTGCGCTCGTCATAGATAGAGACACCAGTAACGTCAGTGGGAAGCAAATCACTCGTAAACTGTATTCGCTTGAAGTCCGAGTGCATCGCTCGAGCGAGACAATACGCCAAAGTGGTTTTTCCAACACCCGGTAAGTCTTCTATAAGAGCGTGGCCTCCCGCTGCAAAACAGATCAGAATGTTATCAATGACATCGTCTTTCCCCTTGATACGGCTGTTGATCAAGCCCTTAAGTCGATTAAAAACCTCCCGTGAGGCGATCATTGCTTCTGTAGAGAGAAACTCGCTCATATCGTTGTAATTTTAAATTTTAACTGAGGCATCACCTCAGCCCGCCTAGACCATCGGCTGAATCGAGGGGGAATTTACTCTAATATGGGGCTATTTATCCTAAGATACCGTAAAACTCCATCTACTTTCCAAATCGGGCCGTCACGCCACTTAAAATTCCATCAATAACCGATTGGTTTCGGTCAACTGAATCGTGGAATTCACTCATGCTAAGTTTCTGATCTCCAATGCCGTGCGCATAGTTGTCAATCATGCACAAAGAAGTGAGCGATACCCCGCTTTCCAGGAGCAAATCCGCTTCGTTGCCGAAAGTCATTCCAACCACGTCACAACCCCAACTCTGAAGGATTCTTACTTCGGCTTTTGTTTCAAATCGTGGCCCACGCGTCTGGACGTAAACCCGATCAGATTCGATCCCTTGAGGACACAGCCTCTTTAAATCGTTCAGAAGCCCGTTGTCGATAGCTGGCGCGAATCCGCTGGGGCCATCATCGATAAACGTCATTGGAGCAAAACTCACGTAGTCCGAACAAGAAACCAACGTTCCGGGCTTCAAATTCTCCTTTAAAGAACCCACTGACGTCACTGCTAGCACTGCGTCTACACCCAAAGCTTTTAGGGCAGAGACATACCCTCTATAGTTGCTCCTGTGGGGAGGAAGCGGTTCTGAAAAGCCGTGACGATTCACCACTACGATTCCCTTACCGCACTTGACGTCAATCGTTCCGTAAGGCGTTTCCACTTGATCCAATTTCCAGTCCTTAAAAACTGCCGACCGATTGATGCTCGTTCCGCTAATGATCGCTAGATTCATGTTTCTATATAGAGCTTTCCCCCCATTCAAATCAACAATCAACGCGGCTCTTTCGCCAGCAAGAGCTTAGAAATGCACCTTCATCCCGCTTTTTCCTGAATCACGGTCAATAGTTACTCAACGGTGACGATATACTACTCCAGCCATCATGAGTCACTCAATCCCCGAAACCGTTTCCGCTAACCAGTTGAACTAGGAACAATGCAAAAAGTTCCTCGCTGGCAACCGTTCTTGCTTCTACCGTGGTTTTTGGAAAAGCTCTCCCTACAAACAGGAGAAGAAATCAACTCCTCGAGAGTCGGTAGAAAAGTCTACGCAAGGAAAGAATTAGCCCTGGCCCGCCAGATCCAAGACGCTAGAAAAGTCGCCTCTCATTCCAATGGCGGACGTTTTTCTATTGATTTTCAGAATCCCAATCCTAGCTTCACCGACTGAGACGGCCTCGTGGTGTAATGGTAGCACTAAGGATTCTGATTCCTTCTGTCGGGGTTCGAATCCCTGCGAGGCTACCAACCACACACTGCTTCAACGATGCCCGCATCGAAAAAGGAACCCCTAATCTTGTCGCTTTCAGGCCCTCCAAGAATGAACCTTTCAGAAAAACCGATTCTTGGTCATTTTGACTTTTGCCCTTCCTGCGGCTCCCCTGCCAAAACCCATATACAAAAACCCCTTTTCTATGTGGAGACTGCCATCTTGAAACGGACTTCAGCCCAGTTTCCTATGCAGCGGCTTTAATCCAGGATCGCGATGGGAATGTTCTATTCATAAGAAGGCACAAGGAGCCACATAAAGGGAAACTAGGAATTCCGGGCGGATTCATAAATCCCGGAGAGCAGTTGGAAACCGCAATGCTTCGAGAAGTTAAGGAAGAAGTCGGAATCCAATTGGACTCATGGAAGTACCTTGGAGATTGGCCCAACGAATATCCCCACAAATCTATAGTTTATGCTGTTAACGATGTCTACTTTTTGGCTAGGATGGAAAACTTTCAGAACAACCAAATAAGCTCCAATGAAAGCAGCAAGATCCATATTGAAAACCCGGATACAATTAACACTGAAGAGGTCGCGCTTCCCTCTCTAAAATTTGCCGTCTCTTTGTTTCCACATAACGGTCACAGAATCTAGTCAATTGTCAAAAATACTACCCGGTAAAATTCCCCTTCGAAACCTCGACGATTCTCCAATCATCTTTCTCTCCTTGCGAGGGTAGCTGAGTACCAGTCGCAATGATTTGCAAATCCTTGTCGAGAACAGACCAGAACCTGTCTCTACGTTGCTGGTCCAACTCCCCCAGAGCATCATCTGCAAGAGCAACCGGTCTGAATCCAAATCGGCTCTGCCAAAACTCGATAATCGCCAACGAAAGTGAAAGCGTGATTGAACGCTGTTGTCCTTCAGACGCAAAGTCATCGGCGGACATCCCGTTTAATGAGATCGAAAAGTCGTCGCGATGTGGCCCCTTACCCGTCGACTGCAAGTAGCCATCTCTTTTCCGGTTTTTCTCCAATAATTTAAGATAGTCCCCTTCATCTTCGAGCTCTGCGCTTCGACTATACTCTACGGCCAAAACTTCACCATCTAATGAAATTTCTCTGTGCACGCCAACGGCATACTCCATGAGAGAATCCAATATCTCCGTTCGAACCCTGCAAATCGTCAATGCCGGCTCGTCCATTTGCGATTCGAAGGCGGATACTACTGCATCAGACTCATTTTGCTTCAGTAGTGCATTCCTCTCCTGCAAGAGCTTTTGAAAGGTCTGCAATGCTCTAAAATAGTTGCGATCTACGCCACAGATAAACGCGTCAAAAAAACGCCTTCGATTTCCAGGAGTGCCCCGAGTTAATTGTAAATCATTGGAAGAGAGTATCACTGTCGGAAATTTCCCAACAAAATCTGACAATCGTTTTGTGGGTTCACCATCAATCCAAACTTCTTTTCCAGACTTCTTAATTCTAGCTCTAACCTGAGTTTCGCCCAGGTCTTCGTGGTCTAAATCATATACAATTTCCGAATACAACGCCGCGGGACCTATCACCACCCGATTCTCATGAGTACGAAAGGGACGCAAAGCAGTCGCCAGTCCAAGAGCCTCTAGCATATTCGTCTTCCCCTGCCCATTCGGGCCATGAAGAAACACACGAGGAGATCCTATTTCCAACCGGCTGAATTCTATATTCCTATAGTTTCTAACACTGATTCGCTTAAACTGCATTCCTCAATCTATGTAGTCCCTTATCAGTAAACTTCTAATATCCCAGCACCGGATTTCCGCCAAGAGGCGAAGGCTTAGCTGAATTTCGATCCAGCAAGTCAGCACGATAATACTTGTGCCCTTGCAAACCAGCTCGGAAAGGAGCACCATTTTTCTTCACAAATTCCGTGATTGAATCCAGAATACGCAGATCCTTCCTGACTGACCACTCGGGGTGGAGCCATACCGAACGCTTATCAATCGAATTGCCCAATGCATCTACCCACTTCTGAATAGAGCTCTCATCTTCGATAATCAGCTTAAACTCGTTCGCAACCGCCAATGCCTCAGGCAATGGCGTTGAAAGCCATTTAGGGCTCAAGGTTATCCAATCGAACGAACCTCTAATCTGAAACGAACCCGACGTTTCCAAATGGGATTTCAGCCCTCTCTCCTTCATGGCATCAGTCAAAGGCTCCAAATCATGAATGGTCGGTTCTCCACCCGTAATCACCACGAGATCGCTCTTCACCGCAGCCGCTGCGTCCGCGATCATGGCAGCGTCTATCCTGTCTACTTTTTCTGGGACATAATCGGGATGCCAGGTTCCT
>Ga0213868_10005523_pt1 | contig 11331 bp, 12 predicted proteins | sample PICome_9_FD_160087 | JGI IMG/M metagenome (GOLD analysis project Ga0213868, IMG submission 160087) | Coastal seawater microbial communities near Pivers Island, North Carolina, United States - PICO127 | ecosystem: Environmental > Aquatic > Marine > Coastal | place: USA: North Carolina...
CTCTCTCACTTTCTCAAATAGGGGTGGCCTTCGGGCCACCCTACTAAATGTTCACGTTTTGTTCTCATTTTTATACCATTTTTACGCTTGACAAAAGCGATGTTTTCTGATATACTGATAGAGTATAAAACAAAGGAGAACAATGAAATATAACAATAAAACAATGACAGTTGCCGAGTTTACTGAACTTAAAAAACAAGGCAAAATCAAACTTGATCCATCATTTCAAGTCGGTACAGACAAAGAAAGTAGATGGGACAAAAGACAACAATCAAAATTTATTAAATCAATTCTATTCGGTAGTGCTCCGTCACCTTTTATTTTAGTTGACATAGACGCTGCTTTAGACTATAACGAAGGTATTGGTATTGATGATGATTCTATTGAGTACTTTAAACAATTAAAAGATGAAGGTTACTTATACGTATCAGTTGACGGTAACAATAGATCAATCTCATTAAGAAACTTTGCAGATAACGAGATTATAGTACCTAGTGGTGACTATGAAACATTAAAAGGTATTGTATCAGTTAAACCTGGTAAGAACAAAAACAAAACTCTAAACAAGTTGCTTTTAGATAAACTAAACAATTCAGAATTATCATTTGCGATTTATACTGAAATACAAAAGATTAACTTACCTGTATTATTCAGAAACGTTAACGATGGTGTGCCATTGAATGGTCAACAGATCAGACAATCATACCCTAGTAAGATTGCTCAGTATGTAAGAGATAAAAGAAATACATTTGAAAAGTCTTTAAAGAACTTTGTAAAGAACAAAGAGTTTATAGTTTTAAAGGCAGATGAGTTTATTGCTAAGTGTATTGCTTACGCTGCTTACAACACTACAGACAAAAAGACTTTAGATAAAGTTTACATGTCACCTACTGGTGAGGCAAACAAAATAGTAAGACCTGGTAAGACAGATAGTAAATTCAATAGAGTGCTAAATACAGTACTTGACACTATCAAGGTCGGTACTGCTAACTTAAAGAAATCAAGTAATTCTATATTTGACTATTTTTGTATTTCATACGATTATAAAATGCAGAATGTTAAAATAGAGAAACCAAATGACTTCTACAAGTTATGGTTAGAAACAACTGGTAAGATGTTTGCTGATGAAAAAACAACTTACGATTCACCTAAACAAGGTGATACAGAAAAGTACAACTTTAAAACTCTAACTAGAAAGATCGGTGATGAGTTTAGAGTGTACAGACAGAAATTAGTAAAAGATAAAATTGAAGACAATGCTTTTACTGATAAGATTTTAGTACAACAAGAAGATCCAGATGATTATTTTTCATATGATGATAAAGTAAAAATGTGGGAAAGACAAAAAGGTAAATGTACTAGAACTAAAAAAGAAATACCTTTTAACGAAATTGCTGACTTTACGAAGTGGCACGGTGACGCTGTAATACCTAAAGACAAAGGTGGTACACACACTTTAGATAATGGTGAATTGATTGACGCCACTTTCAATGTAAAGAAAAGTAATAAGTTAATCTAAAAAGTCTTTAAGTGGTCTTCGGTTAGTATCAGAAATTTCATGTTTCGTTTTATACACCAAGCATACGCCGTTGACCACTTTCTTCTATTTTTCTCATAAGTAATCAACGCATTTTTATAGGTACGAGTTTCACGTAAAGGTTTTTTAGGTTTACGTGTTTGTGCTTTAGGTTTAATCTCTACAACAAACTTTTTGAATGTGCCGTCTGATTGTCTAACTTTCATATAGAAATCAGGATAGTATCTATGTGGCCTATTGTCAACTGAACGATAATATATTGCTATTTCTTCACTACCCCATTCCATCACAGCCCTAGTTTTATCACAATAAATCATAAAACGTTTCTCCCAACTAGACCTATAAATAACATTGTTTACATTGCCTTTGTATTTCTGTGGGTTGAGTGGTTTGTATATACCTGAATAAGGGCGTTTATCTGGATTCTTCAACTTCTTCATAGAATCTATTTATTATCAACATAAATAGTTGTATGGCAAGTGTATTTGATACAATCAAACAAAGAGCAGGAGACGCTGAAAAATCTGCTACTTGGTATAGAAGTCAAGTAAACAAGATAGCAAGCAACACGACTGCTAGACAATTGTTTAGACAAAACAAACTAAATGGTCGTCCTAGTGTAGGCAGATTAAACTTATTTGGGTACAATCCTAAATTAAGAAAAACACTACCTTACTATGATGTGTTCCCATTAGTGTTGCCATTAGAACCAATATCAGGTGGGTTTATGGGTATGAACTTTCACTATCTACCACCTCTATTGAGATTTAAACTATTAGAACGTATGCAGGCAAGAGCGTCTGATACAAGATTTGATAAGAATACAAGATTTGAAGTCAACTATGATGATGTAAAGAATGTGAAAATAGTAAAACCAACAATAAAGAAATATTTGTACTCATATGTACAGACAGGTTTTTTAAGAATAAATGCTGATGAGGCTGCAACAGCGATTTATCTACCTGTACAAAGATTTAAAAAGGCGTCTGTAGGACAAGTTTATGCAGATAGTAGGAGATTTATTTAATGTCATTAATTAGTATAGGCAAAAGAATAGGTGACATGGATATACGACTAGGTATACCACCTAGTAAACCACAATTCAGTACAACAGAAACAAATAAGAGATTCTCATATAACAACGTATCATCTAATTACAATTCTGTATTCAATGAATTTAGATCAGGTCTAACACAAGCAGGTGGGTTAGCTAGACCTACACAATTCTTGTGTACGATTGACGGACCACAAAGTAAAGCATTACCACGTGATTATGTTTATTCTGATTCAACAGGTGGTAAAAAAGCAGCAGCAAGATTAAATAAAAGTGCTAGATTAGCAGGTGCAATAAAAGAGAATTTACAATTAAGAATGGATCTATTCTGTTCTAACGTATCATTACCAGGTAAAACAATTACAGATGATGTAAACGAAACATATTATGGTCCTAAAAGAGCGATAGCAAAGAACGTTAGCTTTGAAGAGGTCACATTAGAATTTTATACAAGTGTCAACTATGATGAACGATTATATTTTGAGGCATGGCAAAACTCTATAGTTGATCCTATTACACATAACGTAGGTTACTATGATGATTATGCTACACCGTGTATGATTACAATTACACCATTACATAAATCATTTACATCAGCACTTGCTAACTTTCAATCATCAGGTGACGCAGTAAAAGATAGGGAAACAATACGTAAGAGTTTAGGCGACTCATCTGGTTTCACATCATATCAGGTACAGATGTACGAAGTATGGCCTAAAACTATTGCTTCTACACCATTGTCATATGACGCTCAAAATCAATTAGTAAAAACAAGTGTAACATTTACATACAGAAACTATGCTACATCAGCATGGAACTATTTAAGACAAGGTATGGATGTAGAGAATAGAAGAAACAAAAAGAATAGATTAGAATATAGATCAAACACTACAGCACTACAAACTAACTTTTTAGATAACTTACCATTCGGTATAGGTAACGAGATAGGTAGAGCAGGTAGACAAGTTTATGAAAAGTTAAGAAGAAATTTGCCCATTGGGCGAGTAACGGGAGGGCGTGTGTTCCCGAAAGGTCTACCAGACCCTAAAATCATACGTGATATATTATATTAAAGGAGTAAATAATGCTTAATTTTATGAAGACGCCTGAGCATGACTTGATATTGTCAAACGCTGTGAAGGTAAAGTACAGACCATTTTTAGTAAAAGAAGAAAAGATTTTGCTGATGTCTGTAGAGAACAATGTAGAACAGGAGATGGTTGATACACTAATCAAAACTGTTCAAACTTGTGTGTTGACAGATGGTGTTGATGTTACAAAGTTACCAGTTTACGATTTTGAATGGTTATGGTTAAACATAAGATCAAAATCAATAGGTGAAACTGTACAACTTAAACTAAAATGTCCAGATGATGAAACACAGGTTGTAGATTATGATTTTAATATTGAGAGTGTAAAACCAGACTTTAGTAAAAAGATTAATACACATGTACCTTTTTCTAAAGATTACGGTGTGATAATGAAAGTGCCTACTATAATTGAAGTGTCAAATAAGAAGACTATAATTGACCTTACAGTTAACTTGATGAGGGATTGTATTGCTCAGATTTATAATGGTGATGAGGTGTTTGAAACAAAAGACCTTGAACCTAAAGAACTTGAGCAGTTTGTTGACAACTTGACTATGCCACAATTCAAAAAATTAAAAGACTTTTTTGAACAGTTGCCTATCATAAGTCATACAATCAAATACAAGAACCCTAAATCTGGTGTAGAACATGAAATGTTATTACAAGGGGCTTCTGATTTTTTTCAGTTACCCTCTTACATGAAAGCCTAGAGAGTTTTTATAGGACAAACTTTGCTTTAATGCAATACCATAAATACTCATTGGGTGACCTTGAAGGAATGTTACCATGGGAGAGGGAAATATATGTTGATCTATTAGTACAGCATATACGAGAAGAAAACGAGAAGATAAGAGAAAAACAAAAACAAGGGAGATAATATGAATTTCTTAAAAAATATGTTCACACAAGGATGGGCAGGATTCAAATATGGTGTTAAATCACTATGGCATTTCATTGAGGTAGAGATACCTGAAATGATGTCAAACTGGAGACTAGTACCAAGACTATTAATGCTTGCTTATGGTTGGGCATTTTTAGATGTAATCAACTGGTTTATGATGTTAGAAAATCCTAACAACGCACAGGCAGGGTTAGTGTCAGTAGTCGTTGGGGCTGGTGCAGGTTGGTTTGCAATATATGTAAATGGTAAACCATCAAAGGTTAAGAATAAAGAATAATGGCAACAGCACCTACATCAAAAATATTTAAGAAGGCTTCAGCAGGCAACTTCAAATCGATTCTTAAAAGACAAAAAGAACAAGAGTCTGACCCGAAGTTTGCTATATCTGATTCATTGCAGGAGTTTCAAGCAAAACTTGAATCGAATGCTGGTTACACAAATCAGATGAAACTTGACAAGGCAAATATACGACAGGATATAGTTAACTTTGTAATAGACTATACCGTGAGCGACCTTGACGCATTGAAAGGTATGGATTTTGATGAGGCAAAGACACAGCAAGCAACTACAGAAAAGAGCATAAAGGAGTTTGAAGGTCTTTACAGTAAAGGCGTATTGAATGATGAAGAAATTATATACATCAAAGAAACTGTGGGTAAGACGAATGCTGAATTAAAGAAGATATTAGGACTATCAACTAGATTATCATTATCATTTAGAGATTTTAAGAAAGAATTAAAACCTCTTAAACTTGCTAAAAGAATAGGTCTTACAAATGTACCTATCATAGGTAAGAAGATAGAAAGAGCAATTGAATCTGAAGACAGAGCAGAAGCACGTGGTCTACAGATGAAAAGACAATTACGTAGAAAGTCAGCAAAAGCAGATTTAAAATCAGGCGATACATCAGCACCTCAACCAGACGCAGGCTCAAGGGACGATAAGGAAGATATTGCAAAAAGAGCAACAGGTGGGTCATTAGGTATGGATCTATCTATGCCTAGTTTTGGCGATAATGAAGACGCTACAGAAAATGAAAGAGAATCAGATAAACAATTTGATACATCATCAAATTTATTAGAAAAAATTTACGAAGAATCAAAACTTACAAACGAATTACTAGGTGACAATGAGAAAAAGAGTACTGGTTTATTGGGAGGTATCGCTGCAAGTTTATTAGGTGGTGGTGCTATTGCAACAGGCCTAACAGCAATGAAATTGAGTTTGGCTAATAGTATGAGAAGTTTAGTTGGCTTACCACCAAAGGCAGTAAAAACACCAGTAGGACCTGTAGGCACAGCACCATCAAAGACTGTACCTAAAGGTGCAAAAATGGTTACAAAGGCAGGTGCTCTTACAGCCGCAGGTGCTGGTACAACAGCGACAGCTGCAATAACAAAAACTAATAAGGATGCTCTTGTTAAAAACAATATTAAGAAGGGTGCTAAAGTAGCAGGTAACGTAGCAAAAGGTGCCGCTAGAGTTGCAGGTCGTTTATTCTTACCACTTGCAGCCGTGATGTCAATATTTGACGCTGCGTCTGGTGTAGCACAAACAGGCGAATTACTTGGTAAAGATGAAGAAGATTTAACATTTAGAGATAAGGCGTCAGCAGGGTTCGGTGGTTTCTTATCAGGTCTTACATTTGGTTTGATTGATAAAAAGAAAACTGCTAAATATCTTGCAGGTGATAGTGACGCACCGTCTGTTGCTGAACAGCATGATGATTTAGGCCTTATAAAAAACGACAGTAAAAAACTTTCTACAGTAGAAGAATTAAAAGCAGACAAAATAGATAAACTTACAATAGGTACTGGTGTCAACGGTAACACTAATATAAACACCACAAACATAGACTCATCTAGTAACGTAAATAAAACAGAATATGGATCAACAACAATAGGTACTAAAAATAACGACCACTTGGTCAAAGAATTTAGTATGATACCTTAATAAATATTAATATGAAAGCATTTAAAGCATTAACAACACTAATTAACGGCCTTAAAAACAAAGGTAACGTTTTACAAGGTCGTAACATACCGTCATTTAGAACGATATCAAGTAAAGCAGGTGTTATAAATTACAACCCTGGTAATGCAGATTACACATCAACAAGACACTCAATGAGTAATAACTTTTTTGTGTACCCTATAAACCACGAAGACCAAGAGCATTACATGTTGTTTGATATTATAGAACGTACAAAAGACGCAACAAAAGAATCAGGACGAGTAGGTAATAGAAACCTAACAAAAAGAGCAGATAATTTAGATAAGGTTGTTTATAATGCAAATAGATTTTTTAGTGAGGGTACTGCTAACATAGGGTTCGGCATACCTACAGGTACAGGTTCTGCTAGAAATATAAAAAATACAATTGCAATATACATGCCACAAACATTAAAATTCAATATGCAGGCTGATTATGGTGCTGAAGAAATCGGTATGATAACAGGTGCTATGGCAAAAATAAAAGACGCATTTAATAGTGGTGACTTCTTTGGGTCTGATTTAGGCGCAATTGCAAGTCAGGCAGGTAAGGCAATATCAGGTGTAGGTGCATTTGCAACTGGTGGTCTAGGAGCTGGGGTCAACGCTGCTATACAACGTAGAACAGGTATTGCACCAGCAGCTATGCAAGAGATGATATTCAATGGCATAGATTATAGAAACTTTAGTTTTACATTTAAATTTACACCACGTAGTAAAGAAGAATCAGATGTGGTCAATAAGATATTACATGCTATCAAAGACGCTATGTTGCCTGAAAGATACGGTGATGGTAGTAGTATTGCTGCCTACAAGGTACCACATGAATTTGTAATTAGATTTATGAAAGGTACAGCAATCAACCCATACATAGATCAAATAGGATTGTGTGCTTGTACAGGTGTTGATATAGATTATGGTTCAGACAAATTTAGTACACACCCTAGTGGTGATCCTGTAACGATAGACGCAACATTAAGTTTTAGAGAACTAGAACTAATGGAAAGAAAACGTTATAACGAATTAAGGTTATCAGCAACAAACGCACCATCAACTGCTGATACGAAAGGAATATAATGCCATCATATTTTGAGAACTTTCCTAAAATTTACTATGACGCAGTAGGCAAAGGTGATTTCAAGTTAGTCACAAACCTATTAAGACGTGTACAGATTAAAGAAGGATTAAGAGAAACGGCTGCTCTATTTGACCTATATGACGTAGGAGGCGAAGACACGCCAGAGTCAGTATCAGAGCAATTTTATGGCGATCAACGATACTATTGGATACTACTGTTATTCAATAATGTTAAGGATAGATTTTACGATTGGCCTTTACCTCAAGCAGATTTTGAGAAATATGTAGCAGACAAGTACAACACTCCTAATGGTATACATCATTACGAAGTTGCTCAGTCTTCTGGTTCTACATCTTCATTTGACGAATCACATATGATACAAGTTAACAGCACAGAAGCAGGTGCTATTGCTGTGTCTAATTACGAGTACGAATTACGAATACAAAATAAGAAGGCAAGGATTAAATTAATCAAACCTGAATTTTTAGAACTGATTACACAAGAATTTAAAACTTTGATAGGAGGATAACATGTCCGACCAAGGCGCTCCCAAATATGATGATTTTTTCAACCGATTCCCTGGTGATTTCAGAGCAGGTGAGATAATACTTTACAGTTACGGTGGTTCGCAGTTAGAGATATCAGGTATGACAGCCGTACTCAACGTCTACCAAGATTTAGATTCAGCATTTTTATCAGGCAACCTTATGTTCTTTGACAGCATAGGTGCAGTTAATAAATTACCTATCATAGGTAACGAGTTTTTAGAGTTTAAATTTAGAACGCCTATAGACGCAGGTGGTGATGAAGAAATGAACGCTACAAACCATAGATTTCAAGTGTATGAAAAACGATCAGTAAGATCAACACAAAACACACAGGCCGTTGCATTATTCTTTACATCAATCGAATCAATACGAAATGAGCGATTACGTGTATCAAAATCACTAACAGGTTCATATGCAGAAATGGTTGATAACATAGTCAAGTCAGACAAGACCTTACTTAATTCTAAAAAAGACCTATTCATTGACCCTACATTAGGCACATACAAATACACGTTTCCTAATTGCAGACCTGTTGAAGGTGTAAAGCACATGACGTATCTGTCAGAACCAGTCAACTACAAAACACCTGATTATATGTTCTATGAAAACAATAGAGGTTTTCATTTTAGATGTTTAGAGTCATTGTATAGAGAGAGTGGTGACTCAACACGTAACAGACCATTTGTTGCCTTTATAGATTTATTGTCAGCATTTAATCCTAATTTTAGTCCACCAGATGTAGAAGCAGAGTCGCCTATAACTAAACCATATTCATTTTCATTTAATGACTCATATAACACATTAAAAAATACAAGACGAGGCATGTTTGGTAGTACAACCTATGCACACGACCTAATAGATAAAAAATTTACAAAGAGCCGTATGTCATATACAAACTACTATGAACAGGCATTACACATAGACGCACCGACTGGTGCTGGTAGTGTATATCAAGGTATCATGCCACCTGGGCCTGCTGAGTTTGATGATGACTATACAGTAGATGACAAGTCATATGGTTCAACAAGTAAAAAACAGATCAATAGACTACATGCTAGTAAACTAACCAAGGCGTCAGGTGCTGACAATCGTAAGTATATGGATGATTATTTTGCTCGTGTGTTTGTTGTACCTGCTACTAGATCAAACCACAATTTCAATAGTGAGGGTACAGAATTAGATCCTAGAATGACAGCAAAACAAAACCTATCAGAAGCAACAAGAGATTACTTCTCTATGAACGTTGATGTACCAGGCAACTTTACATACAACATAGGTGACCTAGTATGGTGCGAAGTGCCATCATATAACGCTGCTGATATGACAACCGACAATAAGGTTATGAGAGAAGATGTGGTAGACCCATACCTTACAGGTCGTTATTTAATTAAATCATTACACCATCAAATTGATATGATAGATCAGAAACACACTACAGCCATGACTGTGGTTAGAAACGTATTTGCCAATGATTTACCAAACGCTGACACATTTAAAGCACAAGCACATTTCAGATCACAACCTATAGATGTAATAGGGTCAGGCGTAGATATATCAACATTAACGCCTATTAAGAACAAATTAGACGGCAAAATACCGTCACCACAGATTAGTAACGTAAATGACATTGCTAAGAAGTTAGGCGTAGATTTGAATAGTACAGACATGTCCATCAAGGATGCCGCTAATAAGGCGGTTAATAACGTCCTAAACAGTACTTCCAATAGAGTTTTGATGAACGAACACCTTGCAAAGATCAATAGCACAATACTACAAAGAAAGACTGTAGTAGAGAAAATCGCAGAAAAGGCCAAGTTAGCACTAGGTGGTATCAACCTATCTAACGTAAACAACATACCACCATCAATGAGAGGTAGTATGCAAGGTAACATCAATAGTTTTGTACAATCCTCAATGGTTGCGTTTAAAAAGAACTTTTCAAGTGCTAAGAGTTTCTTTAAGGGATTCTTTTAATGAACAAAACATTGAGCATCCTCAACGCTTATTGCGAGTTAGAAAAAATTTTACATAAAGGTTATGGCCACATGAGAGGACACAATAGAATAGACCTACAAACAATGTAAGAACGAACTATTATAGAACTTACAAAGGACCAAAGACAATTTGAACAATATGAAAGAAATATACACAAAAAGAGCAATGAATATAAGAGGTATCAACGATAGGCCTCTAGTAAGTGCTTCGCACCGCGGCGCCTACGCAATTCATTTAAATACGGATAAATATATGGAGGTGACCGCTTTAAATACGGCTACTTATGGGAAAAAATAAATGAGTACTACAGATTTTATGGGCAGAGATGGCTTCATCTGGTTCGCAGGTGTTGTTGAAGATAGAGCAGACCCGCTTAAATTAGGCCGAGTAAGAGTAAGATGTCTAGGTTTTCACACGGAAGACAAAGAGGCCTTACCTACTACAGATTTACCTTGGGCACATCCATTACTGCCAATTACTGCCAGTGGCATATCTGGCATAGGGCAAACTCCCCTAGGCCTTTTAGAAGGCTCGTGGGTGATTGGCTTCTTTAGGGATGCAGATACTAAACAAGACGCAGTAATACTTGGGAGTTTGCCTGGCAGACCTATTACGACAGGCTCTATCAATGCGGCCGAGGGCCTTGGCTTCTCGGACCCTAATGGCACCTACCCACGTTACGCAGGTGAGTCAGATGTTAATAGATTAGCACGGAATGACGCAGACAATCAGAGCATTACGCTAGAGGCTCGTAAGGCATTTAGAGCGGCCTCTTATACAAATATCCCTAGTGCAAATATACTCCCTATTGCAGATGGCATAGTAGATATAGCACAGTCGGAGGGTGATATATGGTCCCTACCTGAAAATACATATGCAACTGAATACCCTTACGGCCATGTATATGAGAGCGAATCAGGCCACCTATTAGAGTTTGACGACACGCCTAACAAAGAGCGTATTCTATTATACCATCATAGTGGTACTGAAACAGAAATCACGGCCGAAGGAACAAAGAACGAAGTAAACAAAGATTCAACTCATACGATAACCGAGAAAGACAATAAGGTCTATATCAAAGGGTCCTCTGACCTAACAATCGGTGGTCGCCATAAGATAATAATCAATGCAGATGG
>Ga0213868_10005524_pt1 | contig 11331 bp, 12 predicted proteins | sample PICome_9_FD_160087 | JGI IMG/M metagenome (GOLD analysis project Ga0213868, IMG submission 160087) | Coastal seawater microbial communities near Pivers Island, North Carolina, United States - PICO127 | ecosystem: Environmental > Aquatic > Marine > Coastal | place: USA: North Carolina...
TGTTAGGAAATTTTGAATTAGTAGGTATTGCACCAGCGCCGAGAGGGGTTCCTCAAATCGAAGTTACTTTTGATATTGATGCTAACGGTATAGTTAGTGTTTCAGCAAAAGATAAAGGAACTGGTAAAGAACAAAAAATTCAAATCCAAGCTTCAGGCGGATTGAGTGATGAAGAAATTGAAAAAATGGTTAAAGATGCAGAGGCTAATAAGGAAGAAGACAAAAAGAAAAGAGAATCTGTAGATACAAGAAATCAAGCTGATACTTTAATTCATTCAACTGAAAAGAATCTTAAAGAGCATGGATCTAAAATTACTGAAGCTGAAAAGAAAGCAATTGAAGATGCATCATCTAGTTTAAAAGAAGCTTTAAAAGGAACTGATAACGAAGATATTAAGAAAAAGACGGAAACGTTGGTTCAAGCATCAATGAAATTGGGTGAGGCTATATATAAAGCTCAAGAGAAAAAACCAGATTCACCTGATAACAGCAAAAATAATGATGAAGGAAAAAAAGACGATAACGTAGTTGATGCGGATTTTGAGGAAGTAAAAGAAGAGAATAAAGAAGAAGATAAAGAAAAAAGCGCTTAAGACTTTCAACAACATTATCTCAAAGTAACTTATGGCTAAAAGAGATTTTTATGATGTTTTAGGTGTTGGTAAAAGTGCATCCCCAGATGAGCTTAAGTCAGCTTATAGAAAACTTGCTGTTAAATATCATCCTGATAAAAATCCTGGCGATAAAGTAGCAGAAGACAAGTTCAAAGAAGCTAGCGAAGCTTACGGAATTCTCTCAGACAAAGAAAAAAAACAAAATTATGATAATTTTGGTCATGCGGCCTTTGAGAATGGGGGTGGAAGACAAAGTGGTGGTTTTGGTGGTTTTGGTGGAGCAGATTTCTCAGATATTTTTGAGGACTTCTTTGGAGACTTTGGAGGTGGTGGAAGATCAAGAAATAGAAGTTCTAATAATAGAGGTTCAGATCTAAGATATGATCTATCCATTTCACTTGAAGAAGCATACCAGGGTAAAAAGCAAGATATTAAATTTTCAACAACAGAAAAATGTAATACTTGTAAAGGAAATGGTTCAAAACCTGGTCATTCTCCAGATAGATGCACTTATTGTGGAGGTAATGGAAAAATAAGATCTAATCAGGGCTTTTTCACAGTTCAACAAACATGTCCACAGTGTAATGGTAATGGTGAAGAAATTACAAATCCTTGTAATGACTGTAATGGCCAAGGAAAAAAACAAACATCTAAGAAAATTTCAGTAACAATCCCTAAAGGTGTTGACGATGGAACAAGAATTAGATTAGCTGGCAAAGGTGAAGCAGGTAGCAGAGGTGGAGCAACAGGAGATTTATATCTATTTATAAATGTTAATTCACATGATTTATTTAAAAGATCAGATGAGAATTTATTTTTTGAATTTCCAATTTCAATAGCTGATGCGGCACTTGGGACAACAATTGAAATACCAACGATTGATGGTGGCAAAGCAAAAATTAAAATTCCAGATGGTACTCAAAGTGGTAAACAATTTAGACTTAAAGGTAAAGGAATGCCATTTATGCGTAGAGGCGATTATGGTGATCTATATGTACAAGTAAATACAGAAGTTCCTATATATCTAAATAAACAACAAAAAGAGTTGCTAGAAAAATTTAGAGAAATTGAAAATGAGAAATCAAATCCAAGTATCAAAAAATTCTTTCAAAAAGCAAAAAGTTTCTGGAAAAACTAAAAGACTAATTAGATAAAAAAGGTTAATATTTTCACAATGAAAAAAATTAATTTAGCGATTTCTGGTTGTATGGGAAGAATGGGTCAGCAATTAATTAAATCATCAAAAAAAAATAAAAATTTTAAACTAGTTGCGCTTACAGAAAATAGATTAATAAATAAAAAATTTAATGGAATTAAACCAGACTTAAATTCTGAAAAAGTCTTTAAAAGAAGTGACATAATTATTGATTTTACTATACCAAATTGCACACTTGAAATACTTAAAATTGCTGCAAAACTAAAAAAAAAAGTTGTTATTGGTACAACTGGTTTTAACAGAAGCCAAGAAAATATAATCAAAAAATATTCAAAAAAAATACCTATTTTAAAAGCTGGAAATATGAGCTTAGGTGTTAATTTATTGATGTATTTAACTGAAATTGCATCAAAATCACTAAATGATGAATATTTAAGTAAAATATTTGAAGTACACCACAAACACAAAAAAGACTATCCGTCAGGTACAGCCTTAATGATTGGAAAAGGAATTGCAGATGGTAAAAATAAAAATTTATATAATTTAATTGGTAAAAAATTTTTAAATAAAAAATCTTTTCCCTATGGAAAAAAGATTAATTTTAACTCTTTAAGAAAGGGTGAAATTATTGGAGAACATGAAGTAAAATTCTCAAATGGTAAGGAAATAATTACATTAAATCATGAAGCTTTCGATAGAACTCTGTATTCTAATGGAGCTTTAACAGCCTCTAAATGGTTAATGAAAAAAAAGGCAGGCTTATATTCTATGAGAGATTTGCTTAACTTTTCATAATGAATGAAAAACAAAAAGCAAAAATAATAATTAATATATTAAATAAGATTTATCCTAAGACACCTGTCCCCCTTAAAAGTAAAAATACTTACACTCTTTTGGTGTCTGTACTTCTCTCGGCACAGTGTACTGATGTAAATGTTAACAATGTTACTAAAAATATATATCCAAAATACTATAAACCTGAGCATTTTGTAAAATTAGGGAAAAAAAAAATTGAAAGATTAATAAAAAAAATCGGTATTTTTAGAATTAAAGCTAAAAGTATTTACTTGATGTCAAAACAAATTTTAGAAAAACACCAGGGGAAAGTACCTAAAACTTTTGAAGAACTTGAAAAATTGCCTGGTGTAGGCCATAAAACAGCTAGCGTAGTGATGTCTCAAGGTTTTGGACATCCAGCGTTTGCAATAGATACACATATTCATAGGCTTGCACAAAGATGGGGTTTAACAAATGGAAAGAATGTAGTTCAAACTGAAAAAGATTTGAAAAGAATATTTCCTAAAAAAACTTGGTCTAAACTTCATTTACAAATAATTTTCTATGGTAGAGAGTTTTGTAAGGCAAGAGATTGTTATGGTTTAACTTGCAAAATATGCACTACATGTTACCCAAATAGAAAAAAACCTGTTATTACCAAAAAAGCTTAATATGAAAATTTTAGGAATAGGGAATGCAATAGTGGATGTTATTTGTAAAGTAGATAACAGTTTTATTAATAAAAATAATCTTACAAAGAGTACTATGAAATTATTTTTTGATGAAAATGAATTCAAAAAATTGTTAACAAATCTTAAAATTGAAAAAACTATCTCTGGGGGATCTGTTGCAAACTCTATAGTAGGCATATCTCAACTTGGTAATAAAACTGGTTTTATAGGAAAGGTTTCTGATGATGAATTTGGCAGCAAATATGAAGCTGGACTAAAAAAAGAAAATGTAAAATATTTTTATTCAAAAAAAAAGGAACCATTACCAACAGGTACTTGTTTAATATTGGTCACTCCAGACTCTGAGAGAACAATGTGTACATTCTTAGGTACAGCTGGAAAAATAAGTGAAAATGACGTTAATTCTGATGCAATTAAAAAAAGTGAGATAATATTTTTAGAAGGCTATTTGTGGGACGAAGGTGACCCAAAAAAAGCATTTGATAAAGCAATTAAAATTGCAAATAAAGTAGCCATGTCACTTTCTGATCAATTTTGTGTAGATAGACATAAACCTCATTTCTTAGAATTGGTAAAAAATAAATTAGATATAACTTTTGCAAATGAACAAGAAATTACATCATTAATTAATGCAAAAAAATTTAATGAAGTAATTAATTTTTCAAAACAGCTTGACAAATTGGTAGTTATTACAAGAGGTGAGAAAGGTGCGGTCGCAATTCAAGGTGAAAAGGTCGTTGAGACAGACATACACCAAAATCTTAAAATTTTAGATTTAACAGGTGCTGGTGATCTTTTTGCTGCTGGGTTTCTTCACGGTATTATTAACAAAATGTCAATTAAAGAAAGTTTAGAAAAAGGTACAGAAATGTCTTCTAAAATAATACAACAAATTGGTGCACGACTTTAATCCTAACTTTTCTTTCTTTTAAAACTACCCTTACCTTTTTTTGGCTTAACTATTTTAGGTTTAAATTTTTTAGTAAATAAGTTTTTAATTATAGGATTTTTTTTATTTAATTTGATAACCATTTTTATTACTAACTATAAATCTTTCATCATTGAAAGTTTCTGATATTTTTTTTCTCAATCTGTAAATATGAGTTTCAACAGTATGAGTTTCAAGCTTAGAATGATGGCCCCAAACATGAGACTGTAACTTTTCAATACCCGCCCCATTTTTAGATTTAAATAAATAAACAATCATATTAGTTTCTTTTTCAGTCAACTTTAATACCCTATTCCTATTTCTTATTGTTAACTCTCGTGAATTTAAATCCAACAAATATTTTCCAATTTCAATTTTTGATTTTTCATTAAAATGAAGCTTGTGAAACTCAATATTAATTTTTTCAATTAAATATGATAACTTAATAGGAGCTTGATTTAGTATCAATTGATTTACAATATTATCTAATTTTTTTTTTGTAATAATTAAACTATTTTGATCTTCTTTTAATCTTTTACTTAAATTTTTTTCATCATTTTCTTCAAATATAGAAAAATTAAAATTTTCTTCTAATTCTTTAATAATTTTGTATAGAAATTTATATTTAAAAATAATTAAATTTTGCATAAGTATATACATTAAGGATATGATAATTTCTTTAAAAAATAAACAGACTCTTCAAGTAGGTGAATTTGATTTCAAATGCTGCATAGGGAAAAAAGGACTAACTTCTAAGAAAATAGAAGGTGATAACAAAACACCTACGGGAACGTACAGTCTAGAACATTTATATTATAGAAAAGATAGGATAGAAATCCCTCAAACTAATTTAAAACGTATCAAAATAAAACCAGAAATGGGTTGGTGTGATGATCCATCCAACAAAACAAAATATAATAGATTAATTAATATTAATAATGATGTTCATCATGAAAAAATTTATAGAAAAGATTATAAATATGATCTATTTATTCCTATAAAATATAATTTTGGTAAAAAGATACCAGGTAGAGGAAGTTGTATTTTTATTCATCTAACAAAAGATTACAAAGCAACAGCTGGTTGCATTGCTTTAAAACAAAAAGATTTTTTAATTATGTTAAAACTAATTAATAAATCTACACAAATTAAAATATATTAACCTCTATTTCCAAAGATACTTGAGCCAATCCTTAAATATGTAGATGAGTTTTCTACTGCTTTTAAATAATCTGAAGACATGCCCATACTTAATTCTGATAAATTTAGTTTTTGTTTTAAAATATTAGTTTCTTTGAAATACTTTTCGGGTTCTTTAGAAACTGGTGGGATACACATCAACCCAATAACATCTAAATTTAATTTTATACAATAATTATATAATTTTTCTAACTGATCTTTATTTACTCCTGATTTTTGATCCTCATCACCAATATTAACTTGTAAAAATAATTTAACTTTTTTATTTTGTTTTAATTCTTCATCAAAAATTTTTTTTGCTAATTTTTCACTATCTACAGAATGAATATAATCAAATATTTTTAAGGCAAATTTAACTTTATTGGACTGTAGCTTGCCAATTAAATGTAGCTTAATGTCTTGATTTTTTAATTTTAAGTCACTCCATTTATCAACAGCTTCTTGTACTTTATTTTCACCATAATCTAAATGACCAAAATCTATTAAAGGAATAATTTTTTCTATTTTAAAAGTTTTTGATACTGCAATAATCTTTGGTATTTTATCTATCTTTTGTTCTTCTAATTTTAATAAAATTGATTTAGTTATGTTCTCATATCTTTTAATTGAATCATGCATAATATATTACCCAATAAATATTACTTCATTAGCAAATTTGATACAAATTATATAGATAAGCAAAACAAAGATACTGCTATTGTTTACAGAAACTATAATACAAATAACAATAAAAACACTATTTTATTATTTAAAAAATATTGCAAAAAAAAAGGTTATAAGTTTTATGTATCAAACAATATCAAACTTGCTATTCATTTAAATTTAGATGGAGCTTATATCCCTTCTTTTAATAAAAAAACAAATCATCTTTCATACTCTTTACCTAAAAACTTTTTAATAATTGGATCTGCTCATAATAATTTGGAAATAAAAATTAAGGAAAAACAAGGTGTAAGTATCATTTTCTTATCTTCTTTATTCAAAAAAAATAGAAATTATCTTGGTATTAATAGATTTAAATTATTATCTAAACTAACTAATAAAAGAGTTGTAGCTCTTGGCGGTATTTCAAAAAAAAACTTCAAAAAAATAAAGTTATTAAGTTGTTTTGGTTTTGCTGGTATTTCTTTTTTTGAATAAAAAAAAGGGCCCGTAAGGGCCCTTTTAAATATCGTATATTCTAAATAATTAGAATGCGAATGCTAAGTTGATTTCGTAACCTGCACCATCGTGCGCTTCGTTACCAGATGCATTCTCTACATCAGATCTTGTAGCACCTATAGACATTGAACCCATAGAGTATGAAGCACTGATTGCAGTAGCTTCTTGAGTAGTGTCAGAAGTTGTGCTTGTACCTTCGTAATCAAGATCAGACATTCCAAGTGAAACACTTAGATCATCATTTACTGCGTATGATACTGCATATGCTCTGTATTCTTCATCTGCATCTGCAGTTTCTGAATCAGAGTCATTGTCTTGAATACCAAAAGTAAACGCATCGTATGCATATGTCATATACATAGTTGTGTTTTCAACTTCTGCAGTTAGACCAGCACCTGCATCAGTACCTGAAGCTAAACCAATAGTTAAGCCATCGATACCTGAGTAAGTGATACCAACTTCAGTTGAACTTTCAAGTTCAGTGGCTGAAGCAGGAGTGAATGACGCCATAAGCGTAAACCCATCAACTGCTGAGTTACTGTAATTCCACATGTTATCAGTTGCAGCACCATTTCCTGGACCATCAGCTAAAAACCATGACTCTTCGTATGCAGTTGGCATTTTGTCATCCATAGCACCAGTAACACTTGATCCATCTTGACCATTAAGTGTTAATGTACCCATATCACCCATACCAATAGCTAAAGTTCTGTCTTCGAACCCACCACCAGCAGCAACTACAGATCCATCAAGACCTAAAGAAAAATCTACAGTCCATCCGTTATCTAATTCACCACTAGCTGAAAAGTTAGCAGTATCTGCCATTGACCAAGGGTTATTAGTAGCAGAACCACCATTACCATTGCTTGTGTATGACAAACTTGCACCACCTGAAACACTTAGATCAACAGCGTGTGCTGATACTGAAGCTAGAGATGCAGCAATTGCTGTCAAACCTATTTTTTTTAATTTGTTCATTTAAACTCCTTTAATTGTTATTATAATAAACAGGCTATATTTATCATTTTTTAGAAATAGGTGTCGTATTTAAAGGAAATAATAGAAAATAATTAATTTGTGTTGTATTTTTGCAATAGTTGATTTAATCATGTTATTTAGAGCTTTTTAGTGTATTTTGTATAAAAATAAGTCATATAAATCAATAAATTAGATTATGATCAAAAATATTACCGTTAAAACATCGATTTTCCTAATAATAGCTCTGTTTCTGCTTAACTCTTGCGCAAACAGAGGAGATGCCAGAAAAGTCGCTCCAAATGCTAAGGACAGAGTTAAAGCTAATATGGAGCAAGGAAAAGGTTTTAGATTATCAGAAAAGATTGGCAGTCGTAAAGGAGGAGATTTTGAATTTGCTAGCTCCAACGAACTATGGAGAGCTTCATTAGATACTATTGATTTCATGCCTTTAACATCTGCAAATTATAGTGGAGGTATCATTATCACTGACTGGTATTCTGAAAATGAAAATACTGGTGAAAGTATTAAATTAGTTATTAGATTTTTAACAAATGAAATTAGATCAGATGCAATTGATTTAAAAATTTTTTATAAAAAATGTAATTCAGGAAACAATTGTAAAATTACTGAAAGAACAAATAATCTTGGTGTTGAGCTTAAAAAAGAAATTTTAAAACTAGCAACAATTTATAAAAAAGAAGCCAAAGATAAAAAACCTAAACGACCTAAAATTGGCAAGAAACAATTCGAAGCAAACTAATCTTTTACTGTGGAAAGATATAATTTCAAAGAAGTCGAGAGCTACTGGCAAGAATATTGGAGTAAAAATAAATCATTTAAAACCAATATAGATAAAAATAAAAAAAAATTTTATTGTTTGGAAATGTTTCCCTATCCATCTGGAAAAATTCACATGGGACACGTTAGAAATTACACAATAGGAGATGTGCTTGCTAGGTTTAAAACTTTGCAAGGATTTAATGTTCTTCATCCTATGGGATGGGACTCGTTTGGTATGCCAGCTGAAAATGCTGCTAGACAAAATAAATTAGATCCAGAAACATGGACTCAATCAAACATCAAAAACATGAGAAGACAATTAAAAAAACTAGGGCTTTCAATTGATTGGGAAAGAGAAATTTCAACTTGCTCACCAGAATACTATAAACACCAACAAAAAATTTTTTTAGATTTTTATGATCAGGGACTCGTTTATAGAAAAGAAGAATATGTAAATTGGGATCCAGTTGATCAAACAGTTTTAGCTAATGAACAAGTTATTGATGGAAAAGGATGGAGATCAGGTGCATTAGTTGAAAGAAAAAAATTAAACCAATGGTTTTTTAATATCACAAAGTTTTCTCAAGAATTATTGGAAGGTCTTAATGACCTTAAAGAATGGCCAGAAAAAGTAAAAACAATGCAGAAAAACTGGATTGGAAAATCTTTTGGCTGTGAAATAAAATTTCAAATTGACTCTAAAGAAATAAATGAAATTAAGTGTTTCACTACTAGGCCAGACACTTTATTTGGCATGTCATTTGTGGCAATTTCAGTTGATCACCCAATTTCAAAATTTTATGAAAATGATAAAGATTTTTTAAAATTTAGAAAAGATTGTTCATCAATAGGAACTACTGAAGAGTCAATAGCTAATGCAGAAAAAATAGGGTTTAAAACTCAATTAATGGCGACCAATCCTTTGTTACCAGAGGAAAAAGTGCCAGTTTACTTTGCTAATTTCGTATTAATGGATTATGGATTGGGTGCAGTTTTTGGATGTCCTGCTCATGATCAAAGAGATTTAGATTTTGCTAAAAAATATAATTTAAAAATAAAAACAGTTGTTACGCCAGATATAAAAGATCAAAATTTTCAAGTAAATGATATTGCTTATACAGGGCCTGGATATATTTTTAATTCATCATTTTTAAACGGCTTAAAAAGCCCTTCAGAGTCTATAATTAAAACAATTGAACATTTAGAGGAAAAAAAAATAGCAGAAAAAAAAATTAATTTTAGATTAAAAGATTGGGGTATTTCCAGACAACGATACTGGGGTTGTCCAATACCAATAATGTACGATGAAGATGGAAAACCACAAAAAATACCATTGGAAATGTTACCAGTTAAATTACCAAAAATTGAAAAAATAGATCATTCTGGAAATCCTTTGGACACGATTGATGAGTGGAAAAATATAGATATAAAAGGAAAAAAATTTAGAAGAGAAACTGATACCCTTGATACATTTGTTGACTCTTCTTGGTATTTTCTGAGATTTTGTTCTCCCAACAACATCAGTGCAGAATTTAATAAAGAAGAAGTTGATTATTGGATGCCAGTAGATCAATACATTGGAGGTGTGGAACATGCAATATTACATCTTTTATATTCTAGATTTTTTATGCGTGCTATTTCAGAAAAAAATAATCAAATAAAATTAAAAGAACCATTTCAAGGCTTATTTACACAAGGCATGGTTTGCCACGAGACATATAAAGACTCAAAAAATAATTGGATTAGTCCAGATGAAATAACTTCGATAAATGGTGAAAAATATCTTAAAGACAATACTTCTGAAAAAATTATTGTTGGACCCTCAGAGTCAATGTCTAAATCTAAAAAAAATACGGTAGATCCCGAAACTATCATAGAAAATTATGGCGCTGATGCTGTTAGATTGTTTATTTTATCTGATAGTCCACCTGAAAAAGATGTTCAGTGGTCAGAGGAAGGTATTAAATCTTCTTATAAATTTATTAATAAACTGTGGGACCTTAATTCAAAAATTATGAAAAAAATTGATCAAGACCATACAGATGATAGTGATCAAGATTTTGTAAAGTTTACTAATAAATTTATAAAAAAAATTACAGATAATTTAAACAACTTTAGTTACAATATAATTGTTGCAAACTTTCATGAAATGCATTCTTACTTAAGTAAAACGATCGAGAAGAAATATACCAAAAAAACATTAATTGAAAATTATAAGAAAATTCTTAGTACAATTAATCCAATAATTCCTCATTTTTCTCTTGAGTGTTTAAAAATAATTGATGAAAAAGCAATACCACTATGGCCCAATTATGATGAAGAACTATTAGTAGAAAATATAATTCCATTTGTAGTTCAAATAAATGGAAAAAAAAGACATGTTTTAGATGTAGAGAGAAATATTTCAGAAGAAAAGGTCTTAAAAATAATTAATCAAGGTTCGATTATAAGTAAATTTTTAGAAAACAAAGAAATCAAAAAAAAGATTTTTATCGCTAACAAATTGATTAATATTATAATTTAAAAATGATAAAAAAAATATTAATAATCTTTATAATACCTTTTTTGTTTCAAGGGTGTGGGTACTCAACATTATATTCAAATAACAAAAATACAAATATTAATATTAAAGTATCAGAAACTAAAGGTGATCAGGAAATAAATAATCATATATTACTTAACTTAAAAAAATATTCTAATAAAGAAGGTAAAACATTTCTGTTGGGTATGGATACAAATTATACAATTTCAGAGTTATCAAAAAATTTAAAAGGTTCAGTTGATGGCTACCAATTAATTGCTACAACTAAATTCGAAGTAAAAAGTAATAACTTAGACAAAACTATAATTATTAAAGAAAATATCAACGTTAAAAACTTAAGTGATAACTTTGAAAAAAGAAATTATGAAAAATCAATTAAGAAAAATTTTAGTAATTCGATTGCCAATAAATTAGTGTTAAAACTTAATACCCTTAGATGATTATTAAATCTTATGAAATAAAAAAAATAAATATTGAAAAAAATAAATTTTTTTTATTTTATG
>Ga0213868_10005525_pt1 | contig 11330 bp, 8 predicted proteins | sample PICome_9_FD_160087 | JGI IMG/M metagenome (GOLD analysis project Ga0213868, IMG submission 160087) | Coastal seawater microbial communities near Pivers Island, North Carolina, United States - PICO127 | ecosystem: Environmental > Aquatic > Marine > Coastal | place: USA: North Carolina | collected...
CTTCAGCTGTGAGGTGGAGGGTGGTCTCGAGACCGGTGACTGCGTCGGCAAAGTCGATGGTCAACGACGCTTCGACGTCAGCACCACGGCGGGGCTGGATGCCGGCACCTCCGCCACCGCGCTGGCGGCCACCACGGCCAAACATGCCACCAAGGACATCGCCCATGTCACCGACGTTGAAGGAAAATCCGTCTGATCCGCCGTGTCGGCCGCCCATCATGGAGGGCCCCATGCGGCGGACCTCGTCGTATTCGGCGCGCTTATCCTCGTCACCGAGCACGTCATACGCCGCTGAGACTTCCTTGAACTTCTCTTCGGCAACGTCGTTGCCAGGATTCTTGTCTGGGTGAAGATCGCGAGCAAGCGAACGATACGCCTTCGTGATCTGCTTGTCGGTGGCACTCTCAGCAACGCCCAGCGCTTTATAGAAGTCTTTTTCGTACCAGTCTCGTTGTGCAGCCATTCGTGCTCACCTCCTCAGAGCGCTCCTCTCACGACACTCGAGGCGAACCCCGACTGTGGTGTTTTCAGTCTGTTGTCTTCACCATGGCAGCACGGAGGGTTTTGCCCTTCCATTGGTATCCGCTGCGTAGCACTTCAGCCACCGACGGTTCGCCGCCGTTAACAGGCTCATGCGCCACAGCCTCGGCTACCTCGGGATCAAACATTTGCCCGTCGAGGTCCAGGGTTTCGAGGCCTTGTTTTTTGAGTTCAGCCAACATCTGATTAAGCAATGGGCCCACTTCATCGGGATGACGAAGGAACGCCGCCTCAGCTGCATCGAGCACTGGCAGGAACGCTTCGACTAGCCGGCCGGTTGCGCGATCGGCGTCAGCCTGTGCTCGAGTGTTGGCTTGCTTGCGGAAATTCTCAAACTCAGCTTGCACGCGTTGCGCAATCGACTTGAATTCGTCGCGTTCGGCAAGCAGGGCCGGAACGTCAACTTCGGACCAATCGATCTCTGCCTCAGCATCACCAACTTCGGGCGTGTCGAAGTCAAGCGCCGACAGGGTATCGATGTCTTCGAGCTCACTCTGTCTTTCAGGAATGTCATCGGCATCCGTAGTCGACGCTGATGCTGCGTCGGCGGCCGCGGCCGAATCGGATGCTGACCGGGACGCAGTCCCGGCCAGCTCCGCGTCACTCAGGTCGTCGGGATCGTAAAGATCACCGTCTCCCATATCGGACATGCTCAAGCACCTGCCTCAGCGTCTCCGTCAGCCGGATCGTCAACGATCTCGGCATCAACGATGTCGTCGTCGTTAACCGCACCATCACCTTGGCCAGATGCTGACGAACCCTCAGCGCCACCGTCTTTGGCTGCAGCCTCGTAGAGCTTCTGGCTAAATGCTTGGCTTGCGGCCATGAGCGCCTCGGTGGCGGCCTTGATTGCATCGTGGTCGTTGCCCTCAAGTGCCTTCTTGAGGTCCGCGAGCGGTGCTTCGACAGCGTCTTTTTCTTCGGCAGGCACCGTTTCGCCCTGTTCGCGCAGCACCTTTTCGGTTTGGTATACAAGGCTGTCGGCGTTGTTACGGGCCTCGGCTTCGGCGAGCCGCTGCTTGTCTTCTTCTGCGTGCGCCTCAGCGTCTTTCACCATCTGGTCAATGACGTCCTTATCGAGTGTGGACTGACCGGTGATGGTCATCGACTGGGTCTTATCGGTGGCCCGGTCCTTGGCACTGACGTGCACGATGCCGTTGGCGTCGATGTCGAAGGTGACTTCAATCTGCGGCACTCCTTGCATTGCAGGGGGCAGATCGACGAGCTGGAACTTGCCGAGGGTTTTGTTGTAACTCGCCATGTCGCGCTCACCCTGGATCACGTGAATCTCGACGGATGGCTGGTTGTTCTCGGCCGTAGTGAAGGTCTCGGTGCGCTTAGTGGGGATGGTCGTATTGCGCTCAATCAGTTTGGTCATGATGCCGCCCTTCGTCTCGATGCCGAGGGAAAGAGGGGTGACGTCCAGCAAGAGCACGTCCTTCACGTCACCGCGCAGGACTCCAGCTTGAACCGCAGCGCCGATCGCGACCACTTCGTCTGGATTGACGGTCTTATTTGGCTCTTTGCCGGTGAGATCCTGCACCAGCTCGGTCACGGCTGGCATGCGGGTAGAGCCACCAACGAGGATGACGTGGTTGAGTTCGCCTCTGGCGACGCCGGCATCCTTGAGAGCTTGTTCAAACGGGACGCGACAACGCTCGATGAGATCGGCGGTGAGCTCCTGGAACTTCGAGCGGCTGAGAGTTTCATCGAGGTGGAGGGGTCCGTCGGCCGTGGCGGTGATGAACGGCAAGTTGATCTGTGTGGACTGTGTTTGGCTCAAATCGATCTTGGCCTTTTCGGCTGCCTCTTGCAGGCGTTGGGCAGCCATGCGGTCGGCGCTGAGGTCCACGCCTTGGGCGGCCTTGAACTGCTGGACGAGCCAGTCGATGATGCGCTGGTCCCAGTCATCGCCGCCCAGAACGGTGTCGCCGTGTGTCGACTTAACTTCAAACACGCCGTCGCCGATTTCAAGGACAGAAACGTCGAACGTGCCGCCGCCGAGGTCAAACACAAGGATGGTTTCATCTTCGTCGCCTTTGTCAAGGCCGTACGCCAGTGCAGCTGCAGTCGGCTCGTTGATGATGCGAAGCACTTCGAGACCAGCAATCGTGCCAGCTTCTTTGGTGGCGGTGCGCTGTGCGTCGTCAAAGTACGCAGGCACAGTGATGACCGCCTGGGTGACTGTGTCGCCCAGATAGCTCTCAGCGTCACGCTTCAATTTCATCAGTGTGCGGGCGCTGATTTCCTGTGCGGTGTACTGCTTGCCGTCAATGTCGTCGGACTTCCAGGCCTCGCCCATGTGACGCTTTACGCTTCGGAACGTGCGATCTGGATTCGTGATGGCTTGGCGCTTCGCAACTTCACCAACGAGCACTTCGCCGGTCTTGGAGAACGCTACGACCGACGGGGTGGTGCGGCCACCTTCGGAGTTAGGAATGACGACGGGTTCGCCGCCTTCGAGGACCGAGACAACTGAGTTGGTGGTACCGAGGTCGATACCGACTGCTTTAGGCATGTGATGCTCCTTGCTGTATTCGAGAGATGTTCGGGGAGTAGATCCTGATGTGGTAGCACTCAAGATACGGACTTTGCACCCCGATCACAACTCTTCTTTAATAATCCTGAGTCAATAAGACTAAAGATTATGACGTGATGATCCTTCGGCATCTGAAATCATCGGGAAATCATCGCTCAGCAACGCTGATTCAGCATCTTTCGGGCACACCGATGCTGCGAAAGATTCAGACTCCCTACGGTCAGTGGGCGAGAAACTCTGGGCCGAATGATGCAGGGAGCAGGTCGGCCATCGTTACGGCGAGCTCAACACCGTCGACAGTCGTTGCATAGATGACTGCGTCCGGGCCGGTGAACTCCCGAAGGCGTTGGCGACAGCCTCCGCACGGGGTTCCGGGTGTCGGCCCCCTAGTGACGACGACGACCTCAACAATTTCCCGCTCACCGTCGAGCACCATCGCGGCAATCGCTCCAGCTTCGGCACATGTCCCTTCCGGGTACGACGCGTTCTCAACATTGCAGCCGGCATAGATCGCACCGGACGCCGTGCGGATCGCTGCGCCGACGGCATAGTTTGAGTATGGGCAGTGCGCTTGGGCCTGCGCAGCGCAAGCCGCCGCCGACAGGTCAGCAGGGGGCGAAGCGATGACGACTCTGTTAGAGGTCACTGCGCCAACCTCGGCACGACACAAAGTCGCACGATGACGGATGCCAGAGTCCAATAAGCCATAACTCCATCGTGCCACGCTGAACAGTGATCGACCATCGCGCGGCTCCCCTTTCAAATCTGCAAAGATCTTATTCCGTGCAGGTGTATGTCAGAGACGCGCTCGACGGTGACGTTGAGGACCTTGTTGATGTTCTGCTCGATGGACGACTTGGCCCAGGTGCGGACGACCCGCACTACATCAATGATTACGTCGACGCGCTACGCGAAATTGATCGCACCGACGGCTCGTACCTCTTGGTTGCCGAACTGGGAGGCCGCATCGTGGGCATGCTGCAACTCTTCACGTTCCGCCACTTCCAGCACCGAGGTGGGCGTTGCGCCGAAATTGAATCGATGCACGTTGTCGAAGATCAGCGCAATAGCGGCGTGGATGGACAGTTGCTCGACTATGCAGTGAGCAGAGCGAAGGATCTCGGTTGCTACCGTCTACAACTCACGAGCAGCATCAAGCGTGATGACGCCCACGTCTTCTACGCTGATCACGGCTTCAAGGAAACTCACAAGGGTTTCAAGCAGTACCTCGACTTGGACTGGACGCCGAACCGTTCTGCTGGTCGCCGCGAACAATACGCCTGAGCAACTTAAATTTCGACAACGGCGCCCTCGAACCGCCTCACGAGTGTGACGCCATCACCGAAAACTCGGTACTAACCAAGCAATGAAGGATTTGCGTGCAAGGGCCCGCTTCAGCGCACCAACATTGACATCATCGAATCGGGCCCAGATCGCACCTCTGAGTTGACCAGGCCCGACGCAAGCAAAACTACTAACAAGTCCAACACCCTCATCGTCAACGACCATTGGTTGGTCAATGCTGTTCTTTACCGGCCCAGGTGGCCACCCGACGTTCGCGACGCCAACGGAGACCAGCCAGGGATCAAAATCGAGCTTTTACGGTTCGAGTACACGACCGGCCTTAAATCTATTGGAGACAATTGGGCCAATTTGATAACGGCAGTATTGGCTCTGCGGCTTTTTTAAAATGCGGTTGATACAAAATTGGGTCACGTCGTTTGCACTCGAGCGAACAGGAGTCCCGGTGGAGCAGACTCCGGCGGCCAGAGCAAAGCACCACATTTGTCCACATCGATTCGCAAATACACGGTCTGTTAACTTTGCTTCACGTCCGTGTTACGGAGCCACAAAAATGAGAAGAGGTTGCAATGTCCTACATTTATACCGTCCTTGCATCAATGGGTGATGCTCAAAAGTTTGCTGAAGCTGGCGCTACTTGGGCTGGAGAGCGACTGAAATCGCATGGAGCGATGTCTTCGACTGCCAGCCAGATTGTGATGGGTGGAGAAATGTCCGGTCTGGCAATCGTGGCGTTCGAATTTGGTTCCATTGATGGTGCGATGTCGGGGCAAGCCGCCATCTATGCAGATGCCGATCTCGTCGGCTTAATGCAGGACACTCAAGTACAGGTTCAGCGCCGCAACCTGTTTCGAGTGCAGGCCGAGCGAGGTACTCGCGATGGAGAGTTTGGATCAATTCTTTACATGGCTGGAGTACCGACCGACGACGCCACCATGGAACAAAACATCGAAATGAACTGGGCACACATTCAAAGTGGCGCCAACGGCATGTCGTACATGCAGTCAGTTGCATCCGGTCCCGCACCCTTCAACGCCACTGCTGCCACATGGACGGACTCTCTCGACTCTCTCATGGTCGCTTCTGCGAGCAACTTTGCAGATCCAGCTGTGCAAAAGGTGATGGTCGACAACAAGGTCCAAATTCTCGGTCGAGTCATCACGCGCCGGCTCTTCTGATTTCGGTCAATCCCTAGCCCTCGGTGCTCACTTGAGCGCCGAGCGGTCTGACATTAGGCACCACAGGCGCCGCTGTCCATAGGGGCGGCGGCGCCCTTGGTTTAAGCAAATGTTTAAATTCGACGCCATTCAGCAACCTTCGAAAACGTTGCCGCAGAGGATGTTGAGGAAGTCCTTAGAGGACTTTCGTGTTCGTCGCTGCCTCCAGAATCTGATAGCTCAATTCCGACAGGCGCTAGAGCCGAGAGCCACAACCAGGCCGCCCACTTGCGTGCTTCTGCTCCCTAGTCTTGATGCATGACGTTGTCATTGCTGAAGCATCGTTCATTCGCAGGCCGACCCGGCCCATTGTTAGTCGTCGTTGCTGATGGGGTTGGAGTGGCGCCTCCCGGTCCAAGTAACGCAGTAACCGCCGCAAAGACGCCGACACTCGACGAGCTAACCGGTGGCAAGTTGTACACCGAGCTGGCTGCGCATGGGCCGTCGGTTGGCTTGCCCTCTGACGATGATATGGGCAATAGCGAAGTCGGGCACAACGCTCTCGGCGCAGGCCGAATCTTTGCACAGGGCGCCAAGCTTGTGAATAGTGCGTTCAGCAACGGCGCGATCTTCGAGACCGAGGTCTGGCATCAAGCCATGGCACGATGCGTCGGTGACCAGGCAGGCACGCTGCATCTCCTCGGGTTGCACTCCGACGGTGGCGTGCATTCAACCAACCACCACCTATATCTGCTTTTGGGGCGCGCTGCAGAGGAGGGTGTGATGAGTTGTGCAGTGCACATTCTCCACGATGGCCGCGACGTACCTGCGCGTTCAGCGCTTACCTACATTCGAGACACCGAGGCCGTGCTCGCTGAAATTAACGCGACAGGAGTGGGTCGCAACTTCCGCATTGCCTCTGGCGGTGGCCGGATGACGATCACGATGGATCGTTACGAGGCTGACTGGGGCATGGTCGAGCGCGGCTACATGTGCCACGTTCATGGCGAGGGTCCTGCATTTCATTCAGCAACTGAGGCAGTCGAAACAATGTACGCCGAGACCGACAAGGGTGACCAGTACCTCGGGCGCTTCGTTGTCGGCGACAATGCGGGACACGCCGTCGGCAAGATCGTCGATGGCGACGCAGTCGTTCTGTTCAACTATCGCGGCGATCGTTCCATCGAAATTTCCCGTGCGTTCGAAGAAAACGACTTCGCTGTGTTCGACCGCACCAGCGCTAACGCCGAGCCACACCCTGATGTGTTTTTTACTGGGATGCTGCAGTACGACGGCGACGCCTCAATACCGAAGAAATTCCTAGTCGAGCCGCCTGCGATCAATCGAACGATGGGCGAGTTTCTCTGCGCGCAGGGCGTGAAAAGTTTTGCGATCAGTGAGACCCAGAAGTTCGGTCACGTCACTTACTTCTGGAACGGCAACAGGTCTGGCTACATCGACAAGTCACTTGAGACCTACATCGAGATCCCATCCGACAACGTCGAGTTCGACACGACACCTGCCATGAAGGTGCGTGAGATCACCGCCGAGACAATTGATCTCCTTCGTTCAGGCAGCTACCGGTTCGGCCGGCTGAACTTTCCGAGTGGCGACATGGTCGGCCACACTGGCCACTTGGACGCCACGGTCGAAGCAATGGAAGTGATCGACGAGTGCATGGCGCAGCTGATTGCGGTGATCGACGACCTCGGTGGCGTGCTCGTGTTCACTGCGGATCACGGCAACGCTGATGTGATGTACACAGAGACAGACGGCGTCCGATTGCCCAAAACCAGCCACACGCTCAGCCCGGTGCCGTTTGCCATTCACGACCCGAACTATGACGGCGAATATCACATGATCAATGGTGATCCGGGTACCGTCCATGGTCTTGCCAACGTCGCTGCGACGGTATTCAACCTGCTCGGCTACGAGGCCCCAGACGACTACCTTGCGCCGCTAATCGCATTTTGAATTAGTGATCACTTGCTCGCAGGACGGTTGAAGCTTGCTGCTCGTGCTCTGGGCGACATTTCATACACCGGAGTGTGTCTAAGGTAGCGGCGATGGCCAGCACGAAAGCGCAACTCAACAGTCTCAAAAACGTCCCTCTATTCAGCGCGTGCAGCAAGAGAGACTTGGAGAGGGTTGCGAAGGCGACTGACGAGATCACCATGACGGCCGGCTCAATTGTCATCGACCAAGGCGATATGGGCCGGGAGGCTTTTATCATTCTCAAAGGAGAGGTCACGATCAAGCGTAATAACCGGCAAATCGCCACGCTGAGCGACGGTGATGTGGTCGGTGAACTCTCGCTGCTCGACCACGGGCCACGCACTGCGTCGGTGACGTGTGCCACCGATTGCACTTTGCTGGTCATTGACCACCGCCGTTTCATCAACGTGCTCGACGAGGTGCCATCCATTGCACACAAGTTGATGGGATCACTCGCAGCACGCATTCGAATCATGGATCGCACCTACACAGGCTGATACGGCCACGTTGCAGCAGCGGCTCGTCGCACAGCAGCCTGCCACCCATGCCTTTGGTCAAACGGGGAGCGATCTCGGAGGGCTTTTCGTCCTCGTTCCGTTGCCCGCAATTTTGGCACGCCCAGGTTGGCTTTCAGAGTAAACATGCCGACGTTGCTGGCGATTCAGTGTTCATCGAGCACGACATTAAAGAGGCGGCTACATCAACTCATGGCGCAGCGCCGTCGTCTTCGACACCATGCTGGCGTTTCTCGAGTCAAACCTCGCCAAAACCGCCTAGTCGAGCTGTTGCGATCTTTCAAAGCGGTCTTGCACATCATCGATAGTCACTGCAAGTAACTGTTAGCAGAAATGAAGAGCGTGGTTACTCGCGAGTAGATTTGCGGATACATGAATGCTGCCATTGATTCTTCCGAGGCCGACACGACCCCGAAACGGTTCAAGCCGAACCAACTCGCACTCGTTCTTTTTACTGCTGTCGCCCTATTCACACTCGTCTCGGGCATCTTGCCCCAGATCACCAAGTGGGAGAACGACAACGCGATTCACCGCACCGTGTTCGTCAATATCCCCGGGCCAATCCAGATCGTCTTCTACACCGTCATCCCTGTGTTGTTGATCTGGGTAGGAATCATGTTCAGCTTCCGGATGAAGAACTGGGAGCGAGGCGCACCGTCACAGCGCCGCACCACGACTAAAAATGCCAAGCAGCGCCTCAAGGATTTCCGCGCAGGCGTCTACATGCAGACCCTGCTGCGCGATGCGGGCGCAGGCCTCATGCACTCAATGATCTACTTCGGGTTCCTCGTGCTACTCGGTGTCACCACCGTGCTGGAAATTGACCACCAGCTTCCCGAGCAGCTCAAGTTCCTGCACGGCACCACTTACAAGGCCTACGCCTTCATCGGCGACCTCGCCGGCTTGGTATTTCTCGGCGGCATCGTTTGGGCGATTGTACGGCGCTACGTGCAGCGGCCGTACCGAATTCGGATCAAGAGCAAGCCCGAGCATGCGATCATTCTCGGCGTCTTCTTTGCGATCGGTGTCACCGGCTTCGGCGCCGAAATGTTCCGAATCGCCCTCGAAGGTGGGCCGGCCTACGAGCAGTGGAGCTTCATTGGCTACCCGATGTCGACGCTCGTCGACGGCTGGTCGCAAAGCAGCCTTGAGGTATGGCACCAGTGGTGGTGGATTGGCCACGTCGCCGCCTTCGTTGCCTTCCTTGCCATCTTGCCGATCACGATGCTGCGGCACATATTCACGTCGCCGGTCAACATGTACCTCAAGGACAAGGATCGTCCCAAGGGTGCCATGCGTCCGATGCCAAACCTGATGGAGACCGAGCTCGAGTCGTTCGGTGCCTCAGTTGTCGAGGACTTCACCTGGAAGCAGCTGCTTGACCTCGATGCGTGCACGATGTGTGGCCGTTGCACATCGGTCTGCCCGGCCCATGCCACGGGCAAGTCGCTCGATCCACGAGAGATCGTGCTGAAGGCTGGCGCCGTTATGGCCGCTTCGGGAGCGCCCGCCACCAGTCCTCCACTGAGTGAGGACAAAGAAATCACAGTGTCGGCAAACAACTTGTTCGACCGCATCACGGCCGAAGAGATCTGGGCATGCACGACGTGTAAAGCATGCGACGAAATCTGCCCAGTCAATATTGAGATCACCGACAAAATCTTTGACATGAGACGCTACCTGTCACTGATGGAATCAAACTTCCCCGCTGAACTCGGCAACGCGTACCGGGCAATGGAGAACCAGTTCAACCCGTGGGGCCTCAACCAGGGCGAGCGCGGCGATTGGGCCGAGGGGCTTGAGTTCATCGATGTTGTCGATCCGGGCGAGGCGCTCAAGAGTGAGTACCTCTACTGGGTTGGCTGTGCTGGTTCGTTTGACGACAAGAACAAGAAAGTCACTCAGTCGATGGCCAAGCTGTTGCGGCGCGCCGGAATTGACGTTGCCATTCTTGGCCCATCGGAGATGTGCACCGGCGACTCGGCTCGTCGTTCAGGCAACGAGTACCTGTTCCAAATGCTCGCTCAGCCGAACGTTGAGATGCTCAACGAAATGGGCGTGAAAAAGATCATCGCCCAGTGCCCACACTGCCTCAACACGTTGAAGAACGAGTATCCGCAACTCGGCGGAAATTACGAAGTCATTCACCACACGCAGTTGCTTGAACAGCTCATCGAATCAGGTCAGCTCGATGTGAGCCAGGCCACGCTCGAAGAGCGGATCACCTATCACGACTCCTGCTACCTCGGTCGCCACAACGATGTTTATGTCGCCCCACGCAAGGTGGTTGGTGCAATCAAGGGCATCGAGGTTGTCGAGATGTCGCTCAACGGCACTAAGGGCATGTGCTGTGGCGCGGGTGGCGCCCGCATGTGGATGGAAGAAAACACCGGCGTCAAAGTCAACGACGAGCGCGCCGAGCAGGCTATCTCCACCGGGGCTTCTCGTGTGGCAACCGCCTGCCCGTTCTGCTACATCATGCTTGACGATGGCGTGAAGGCTGCTGGCAAGGAGGAAGAAGAGGTCAAGGTCGCCGATATCTCGATCCACCTGCTTGAAGCCATCGAATCGGGCGAAGCGGAGTTTCATGCAGGCGAAGCACCACTTCTCGACAGCGAGCAAGCCGCTGAGCCTGACGATGGCCCATTGACCTCAGTCTGAAACGGTATCGGCTTCCTCACGCTGGCTAGGCGCGCCTGCGCAGGCAGACCAACGACGATTCTGAGCCGCGCTCCGTATCGTTGTGCATTCTTCGAGGAGCAATGTGATGAGTACTGACGACACCGGCAACTGGGCTCGGCCGAACCCGACCGACCGAACCGACCCTGATTTCGTCGACATCACCCGGCTCGCGCCAGCAGCTGAGGGCAATGCCGACACGCACCAACTTGATTCAAGTACGGAACAAGATGGCATCGAAAGTGCCGACCTTGACCTCGTTGCCCTCGACGTTGACGACGTCAGCACCAACGATGTAGCCGAAAAAGACATCGCTGAGATCATGGCGGGATTCCAGCAACGCACTGCGATTAGCAGCTTGGACAGCGCGCTCGACAATGCGACGGTTGATGATGCGGCCAATAACGACGGGGCAGCCAGCGGATCCACGGACAACACGGCCACCGCGCCCGCTGCTGCAACTGCTGAGGGCCAATCCGAGCGTGTTCAGGATTCCAATACAACCAGTGCTCGGACCGAAGCGGCAGCGAAGGTCAACACGCCGACACCGAGCGGCTTTGGGTCGCTCGGCTTGCGCCCCGAACTTGTGCAGACGCTCAACGA
>Ga0213868_10005529_pt1 | contig 11327 bp, 15 predicted proteins | sample PICome_9_FD_160087 | JGI IMG/M metagenome (GOLD analysis project Ga0213868, IMG submission 160087) | Coastal seawater microbial communities near Pivers Island, North Carolina, United States - PICO127 | ecosystem: Environmental > Aquatic > Marine > Coastal | place: USA: North Carolina...
CTACGAGGACGACTCTCACAATCCAGCATCTTCACCCAAGAATCACCAGAAGTATAACACCAAGACTACTCATAATAATACTAATACTACTATTACTAATAATAATAATAGTATCAGTGGTACGAATCCTAAGAAATCATTCCAACCGTTGGCAAAGAAAAACAAAGTTAAAACATCGTTGTTTCACAAGTTTAGTAGTATTGTTAGAAACCCCAACAAGGGAAAGTTAAACTTTATTCCATCTGAGTTTCAAGGAGAGAATCCCCCACATCACTATTCTAATTATAACGACGAAGTCCAATCGATTTCCACTCAAACTAGTTTAAGTTACGACGATTACGAGGACGAAGATAGATATCACGAAGAAAAAGAACGCATCATTATACAACAAATTCAAGAGATGAACCGATCCTCTTATCCCCAGAAAGCTCCAAGGAGTAGTGGTAGTAGTAATAATAGTAGTAATCACATGGCTACAGCAGATAAAGAAATGGAGGAACGAGCCCAACGAGCCAAGGAATTGCTAAGTATGAGATACAAGGGATTAAGACATGAACAGGATAAAAAACATGAACGGAAAATGCAACTTGAAAAACAAATGATTCAACTTGACATCCCCGAAGAGAAAAAGAAAATACTTCGACAAAACTTGGAAACGGAAGAAGTACAAATATCCAAAGAACAACGAAAAAAGGTTACGGTCTCGGAATTTGAATCACTTGCTGTCATTGGTCGTGGAGCCTTTGGAGAAGTACGTTTGGTTCGTAAGAAAAAACTAACAGAGTACGACAACAATTCGTCATTGTCAAATCAAAAGATTTATGCTCTTAAAAGTATGAAGAAGGAAATGATGGTGGTGAAAAATCAAGTAGGACATGTCAAGGCAGAAAGAGATGTTCTTGCGGAAGCGGATGATAACAATCGTTGGTTGACCATGTTGCATTACAGTTTTACAGATGAAACACATTTGTACATGGTCATGGAATATATGCCGTAAGTCTTTCTTTTTGCAGGACATGGTGTCATTTGTGATTCAAACTGTCCTAACCATTGTATAAACTTGTACATCTTCCACAGAGGTGGAGATCTCATGTCGCTCTTAATGAAAGAAGATACGTTCTCTGAAGATGTGACAAAATTCTTCATGGCCGAGGCAGCACAAGCTATATCCAGTGTACATGCTTTAGGATATATTCATAGAGATATTAAACCAGATAATATGTTGCTGGATGAAAGAGGGCATTTGAAATTGACTGATCTTGGTCTTTGCAAAAAGGTTGGAGATGTCAGTCCAGAGGATCATCCTGATGTCATTTTAGAATTTATGAGGCAACAGCAGCAAGGTGATGTGTTGGATGGGGATGACGTTCCCGCAAGCGTAGGAGTAAAACCAGAAAGATTTACCAATGCCAAGGCTCGCAGAGAAATGGCATATTCTACTGTTGGGACTCCTGATTACATCGCACCCGAAGTGCTTGCCGCTCAGAATGGTTCGTCTGGTTATTCTTACACATGTGCCGTAGATTGGTGGTCTTTAGGAGTCATCATGTATGAATGTCTTGTTGGTTATACGCCTTTCTATGCTGAAGATCCTGTCACCACTTGTAGAAAAATTCTAAGGTGGAGGCAATGCCTTGAAATTCCTCCTGATAAAAAGGCCAACCTCTCTGTGGAATGTATTGATTTCATGTCTTGTCTATTGGCTGGTCCTGAAACTCGCATCGGTAGTTCTGTTGATGGTCAGGAGTTTAAGAACGGATTTGTACAAGTAGTACAACATCCGTGGTTCGCTGGCTTTGATTGGGATGGATTACACGATCGTGATGGTCCTCTCTTGCCATCAGGGATGCATGAATTCCCTGAAATTCTGGAAAAACTCAAGACCTGCCCCAAGAGCGATCCCATGTTTAAAGAACTCATAACCAAAGCTACGCAAAACTTTGATACATTTGAAGACTATGGAAGTAACTTGGACACAGAAGAGAGTCGTAGACGAGTCGAAAGGTCGAATTTGGATCAATTTTATGACTATCATTACAGACGTTCCCGAAAGCCCAAGGTACTTTCCGAGACAGATGTTTGAAGTTATGGTGATTCCAAGCATTAGACTGCTTTCCTCATTTTTCAATTTTCCATATGCATAAAGATATTCAATCAACACTCTTTTCTAGTTTTTATATGAGTTTTCATAGATTTGCTCAATGCACTCATTTTTTGTTTCAAGGCAAAGATGAATCCTAAGCTTACGACATTAACAAAGAGTCGAAGTGAAAACAATAAAATTGGAAAATCCTTCTTTCCGTTATCTCGATGAATTGTATCATCTGGAGAAGGTATTAAGATAGTGTTCCTCATAGATAAGTCGATCAATACCCAAAAGACTCCAAGAGAATTGAATAACCACATGATTTGATCTAAAATGGGATCTAATGGTTTTCCTGAATGGACATGGTGAGTGATCATGGCGAGTCCCGATAAATGCCCCATCGCCAACAGTGGTAGGACAATCATCCTATCAAGTGGTTCTACCCACGACGAGCATTCTGCATATTGTTTATAATAATAAATAAAACCCAATTCGACAGGAGCCGCCATAATATTGATTGCAATAAATGAGAATTGTGCTACAACATGAATATGACGCCATGTTCTGTATGACATTACGTTTGCCAGATGACATGAACATTTGTCCAACAATGTTTTACTTTCTAAATCCAAATCACGGCGAATCACATTGTATGTTATAGAAGATAAACTAATGGCAAGTATAGAAAACGTGGGTAAAAGTTGAATCAAGTGCATGAACTCAGGGTTTGTTCTGAAAAAAATGAAGTACAGTACAGTACACAGTAGTGCACTACACAGTACACAGTGTACAGAGAACAATGAGCCAATGAGAACCCCTAAAATGTGGATGAATGATGGGAAGTCAGAAGTCATCAGTCCTTTTCATCATGCTCCTAATGAGCAAGCACGTCTTTTTAAAATTCGATTTCTTAACCTACTTCATTTTAGATATGTTTGGCATACATATGCATAGAGGTTCATACTCATTATAAGTAGTAGTACCATTATTTCTTAAACTTTTCATCGTGAATCGACAATGCCAAGGATTGCATCAATTGTCTCAATAGGAATATAATCCTCATGCACACTGCATTCACAAAAAGCCGTACAAGAAACAATACAATTGGAAATTTCATCGATTTATTCTCATAGGACAACAATACTGTATTACGAAGAGCCACATCCATCACAATCCAAAACAATCCAAACCCATTGAATATCTGTACAACTTTACCTAACGTTGGTTCTAAACATTTCCCTTTTTGAAAGAGCAGCATCAACACCATGATAACTCCTGAAACATTCCCAATGGTCAAGAGTGGCAAAACAATGTATCTGTCTAGTACTTCTACTGCATAAGAATACACATCATATCGCTTGCAATAACAAATTGCCAATAGTTCCAACGTAGATGCGATGCTAGTAATTGTGACAAATATAATATATGCTGCGATATGAACATATCTACATGTTTTGTATGACATATGGCTTATCACCCAATGAACGATTCGTCTTCCAGTGTGCGTCTCGATGTAATGTGGATGATACCGAAGTAAACATAAAACAGCTGAAGATAGACTTATGGTCAATAGAGATAGAAGTGGAATGATTTGATACCGCGCCACTGCTACTGCTACAACTGATACTTGATTCATGAATGAATGAATGAAGGAAGGAAGGAAGGAAGGAAATATGCAACCTATCATCGATTCAAGTTGTTCTTTCCATTTTCCATATCGGAACTCGGAACGCAAATTTTGAATGAGGTTATGATTGCAACTGAACGTACAGTAATTCGATTTCTATCCTGGGGACCATTGGTACCCCCTCGTACTTTTTCGCGTCAGCAGCCAGATTCTCACATGGTATTTTCTAATCTACAAAGGATCACAATCGAAAATCGAACATCAAAAATCAACCAAATACAAATTTGTTTCTACAAATCAATCCTATTAAGTAGTTACCATCATCTCTCAGCTTATCCCTTCAGTCTGTTCAAGTCTGATGCATTCAAGAAGGCAGCAAGGGTCATTGATTAGATTTCGATTCGTATCACCGTCGTTCTTTCTACGAAGAGTATTAGTAGTAGCAGCAGCATTCGTAGTTTTATTATCTTCACTGGAACCCACAAAAGTATATTCCTTTACACTTCAAATGGGTAAGTACTTTTTTTAATAATTATTGGTATTTTGGGTATTTGTGTCGTAGTTTGTCTTCCCATTCTAATCAGCACTATTATGATTATGATTGAAGGTTTATTAAAAGTAGGAGTTCCACAACCATGGAAAAAATCTAAAAAGAATCTAAGATATGTACGTCAAGCAGGTGTAAGACAATTCATATCCCAATACAACAAAGTTAAAGATTTGCAAGGAGATGAATTGTTGTGGGGAGATGAAATTGAATATGGTATTTTCCATGTGGATCATGAGAAGAAGGAGATTCGTCTTTGTCTCAGAGCAAAAGAGGTAAGCTTATCCATCCAACCATCCATCCATCCAGTCCATTTGTCTTGATTGCATTCTATTTGCAATATACTCATATTTATTGTGTATATATTTAATGTATGTATATACATTCACTTCAAATACGTATCAACATAGATCATGGACAGTCTCAATGAAAAGGAATCTACACATAGACATCATGTCGAAGGGTGCAATTGGGTACCAGAATATGGTGCTTGGATGATTGAGTCCATTCCCAGTAGACCTTATTCCGGTTATGCCATTGATCTACTTCGAGTAGAACGTAATATGAGACTCCGTCGAAGGCGTTTGCTCACAGTCTTGTCGGACGATGAAATTGCACCCACCGTCGCAACCTTTCCTTTACTAGGAGCGTTGGGAGATGATGGGACTGTTCCTCCTACCAAAGTGGGTGGACCCAGGACAGAATCTGAATATATTGGTGACGATATCATCAATCCACATCCTAGATTTGGAACCTTGACTCAAAATATTCGTATGAGACGAGGTGAAAAGGTTAACATCCGTGTACCTTTGTTTCGAGATCTAAATACACCTGAATACAAAAATTATTCACCCATTAAAGGAGTTGAAGGTTGTTGCGGAAGTGACTCACTGCAAGTTTGGAGATACGGAAAGGGAGATGCTAGTATGGAAAAATATGGAAGAGATTTTGTTGTGGTTGGTTGTTCCGATTCTCCTAATGATGGTTCTGTTCGATTGAAGAAGTGGTTGGTAGATGTACAAAGTCCTGGTTGTTTGGGATTGTTCTACCGTAGTTCACCTGGTGTTATAGTAGCAGATGCTGATTGGCCAAGAAATGGAGATGTTGTTGTAGGTCATGAAATTTCAGATATTCCAGGTGAGATTCGCAAACATTTTCGGGGCCATCTTGCTTTGATTAATATGCACGTTTAAATTGTGTATTGATTGACATTATACATCCACTCATTTTGTTATTGTTGTTGGAATAGGATGGATTCGTCTTCAGAATGGATATTATTTACCCATTACAAGTGATGACGGTAAAGTTACTTTCTTGAAACAAGTCTCTACAGAAGTAAGATCGTCAAATTTGGAAAAGAAAAGTTTGGGATCGACAACACCCATGTTTCGAAGTTCCATGGACTTATTGGACAATCCAAATTGTTCATCAAAACTATCGGCATTACTGCAAGATAAGTTAACTTTAGAACCTACGGCCCTTTCCAAGAAGGGTTCTCCGTCGTTAGAGATTTTGATGGAAGAAGGCACAACTGACGTGGTAGAAAATGAAATTGGCAAACGCCCTTGCATTCATATGGATGCCATGGCATTTGGTATGGGATGTTGTTGTCTACAAATCACTTTTCAGGCTAAAGACATTGAAGAAAGTCGTTTTATGTATGATCAACTAGCAGTGGTTGCACCTATTATGATGGCACTCACTGCATCAACACCCATCTTGAAGGGTCGTTTGGCAGATACGGATTGTAGATGGGGTGTTATCAGTGAGAGTGTGGATGATCGTACATTGGCAGAAAGAGGATGTACCACCGATGAAGATTGTTCTGATCCCGAGCTTGCAGGTAAAGGTGTAAGGAGGATCTATAAGAGCCGATATGATTGTATCAGTACATATATTTATCAAGGATCCAATCAAGATGGAGCTGGCATGGAAAATAGAGTCTTGAACATGTACAATGATATTCCGGTCCCTATCGATGAAGAGTATTATATGCAACTACGAGAATCTGGTGTCGATCCCGCTTTATCTCAGCATATCGCTCATCTGTTCATCCGTGATCCACTAGTTATTTTCGATGGTGCGGTAGAAGAGTTAGACGATGAGACTCAAACTGAACACTTTGAGAGCATTCAAAGTACCAATTGGCAAACTGTCCGCTGGAAGCCTCCTCCTCCAAGAAACGATCCTAACGATCCTCACATAGGATGGCGTACTGAATTTCGAAGTATGGAAATGCAAATGACGGACTTTGAAAATGCAGCATTTTCAGTGTTTATTGTGTTATTGACTCGTACTATATTGACCTTTGATCTGAATCTGTATATTCCGATAAGTCGAGTAGACACGAACATGCAACGTGCACATAGTCGAAATGCATCTGCCAAAGGTAAATTTTTCTTCCGACGTCATATGGCTCCATTGGAAGAAGGGGATGATGGGTATGGTGTCAAGTATACAAGTATGTTTTCTCGTGTGGCTAGTACCAATGCGTTGTCTGTGGAAGGTGAGGAATGGACTCCTTCTGGCAGTAGTAGTCCTACTAGTAGTACTCCTTCTGGCAGTAGTCCTACTAGTAGTTCCACCACCAATAATACTACGGAATGGAATGAGAATGGAACAAGCATCAAGCGTAAAAAAGCTCCAGTGGCCCGTGGTTCATCAGACGAAGAGAATTCATTTGAAGAAATGACCATGAAAGAAATCATGACTGGCAAAGGAGATTACTTCCCTGGATTGATTCCGTTGGTACGAGCCTATTTGGATCACATCAATGCCGATGATGTGGCTCATGCTCAAATCAGCAAGTATTTAGATTTCATAGAACTTCGATCCAAGGGTGAACTGGTAACTCCAGCGACTTGGATGAGAAATTTCGTAAGGAGTCATCCTGCGTACAAGAATGATTCTCATGTCAATCAAGAAATTGCCTATGATTTAATGATGGCTTGCAAGGAGATTGGTGAAGGCAAACGTCATGAGAAGAGTTTATTGGGTGATTTTAAAATCAGTCCAGTATCTACCAAGGGTGCCTATGATGGAGGAGTATTGGGTGGTGAATCTGTTGGCAATGATGATTTGTTGAAATTACTAAGAAGGTACAGTAAGAGAAAGGCCTTCAACAGGACGAACAAGGATCTTACTAGTATGACTGCAATCAATGGCATTCGTAATGATACTGATCAAGAATCCTTGGATATGGGAATAGATACACATTCCTTGATAAAGTAGATGGATATTAATTCATATAGTCGTAGTACCAACATGGATATATATATTATATATTTCGTTACCAGTTTTATTTTGAAAGACATTTGAGTCCCGGGTATTGAATCTTGTAAACATGCCCGCCACCGCCACCGCCCCTATTGAAAAATAATAATAAAGTCAGTAGTAACGGAACACAAGGGAAGCTGCAGGCGATTGGAGAGATAGAAACGAGAGAGATAGATACCTACTTACCTACTTACCAACCGATACCACAAAACGCGTGAAACCATTCTAACACTCCACGGACTTAATCACTCACTAACGTACTGATCCATTGCCCATCACGATCTTAAACCACCTAAAGTCATTCCTTCTATTCTTAAAAAGTACTACTAGTCTACACATCCCAACCCAACACAATTATTACAATATGTTACCATCAGTAGTAGTATCATCAGCATCATCGACATCGTCATCATCATCATTAGTACTACTATTGTTATGCATCGTATCTCCCTGGACGACAGTGCTCGGGAGAAAGAGCTCTGGCTCAGTGAATATTGACCCAACGGTATACGGCATGTCTTTGCAACGAGATTGGTTGTCTGGTGCTGCTTCCACCGTAGCCATGAAGTACGAGGGCTGCGTGTGGGGCTATGCCGGTGATCGAGAAAACATGGGCTGCATGGCAGATGAGTCGGGAGATGGGACGACCTATTGGTATATGATGGCCAATTGTCGTAGAGCCCAGGTGGCCTACAGTGTGTATGCCAGTTCAGGGAGTACCAGTTGTAATAAGAGGGACTTTAAGGAAACTGTAAGTGACCATTCCATTGCAACACCAAACCTAAATAAAACCAAAACGACATGGTTGGGATATTGGGTAGTTCTTCCTCTTCCCACCAGAGGAGAGAGAGAGAGATAGAGATCATTCATCATGATTCCTTCCTGTTTGCAACAAATATGCATGGACATGCGGACAATGATATGGATGTATATATACACTCTATGCAGACATATAGACATACACACACACACATGCATTTGCAATCTCTCTCATGTGTTTCTAAATATATATATAGTATTCGACATCTCACACATATCCCTTCTCTCTCTGTCTCTCTCGGACATCAAATTATGTTCATTACAGTTTGTAACTACCAATGGTGTTGCGGAATTTGCATATACCATGGGCACCTATGGGTACAATTCACCTATTAGCTCAAGTGACGTATCGTCATTGCCCATGTGTGAATACGATGGAAATGGTTATTACTACGGTGTAGGATGTTCTTCTTCTGGAACATTTACCATTGATAGATTTTCAGATGCATACTGTACACAATACTACGATACCTACGATAAACTATCCAACCTGAATTCGGCCCTCAAGAGTCTATCCAAGTGCTACTACATTTACAGTACTAGATCAGATGAAGATCCATCCTACTCATTGGCAAACTACTTAATTCAAGAAAGTACTTCCTGTAGTAGTGCAGAGAATAATTTGTGTACCACATCCGAATTCGTAGCCAACTCTGGATCGTATGCTTCCAAACAAAAAACTTTCACCACCACCACCAGCAATCGTTCCAATCTGTCCAAACTTACTGACAAACTCAAGTATACGCTTGGAACAGCCATGCTTTGTGGATCCGCCATCATGTTTGTTGGTATCCTATTCACAAATAGGAAAAAGAGGAGAGCCATGATGCATGGAAAGCTCAAGTCAAAGTCAGATGCCGCCAAGACCAAATCAAGGTCCAAGAGTAGATCGTCAAGTGAAAAGAAAAGATCATCTTCTAAAAAGAAGACATCCAGTAGTTCGGGAGTTGCAAGAGAAGGAGGAATTTTTGCATAGAAGTTTTGGGAATTTGTACACCGCTTTTTCTTCTTCTTCTCTTGATTGTGTTTTGTCTTTGGATGTGTCTAGAGATGAGTTGAGAGACAGAGAGGGCATGCGAATAGAAGGTACTGGGCATGAATAAGAGGTAATTCTACAAGAAAGTACACGAGACAAACACCGTGAAGAGGAAAAGAAAGAAGAAAAAAAGACACGTTTTCGTTTGTTCCATGTAATAACTACTTAGTAGTCGTAACATAGTTTTAAAAAAACAAAACAAACATACAACGATGATCCAACGATACTATATTACTGTTTAGAAAATAAGGAACGAAACATTCCCTGTAGGCCTTGACCTTCCTCTTCTTCTATCATGCGTCTTGGTTTACGGAATGGAATCTTTCCACTCTCGTATTTATTTCTCAAACTATAAATGAAATCAAGTGCAGCTCTTTCAGCTTCCGTTGTTTCAGGATGCCAAAAATCAATAATCAATACATGTCTATCTGATTCCGTTGGATTTCCTGTAGAATGTTCAAAGGACGTGTCAATGGTAATCAATTTTCCATTTTCCCAAGTCGCTTCTTCGTCTCCGACTTTGATCCAACATCCCTTTGGTATTTTCAAACCCAAATGAGACGTGAGAATGAAATTCCTTCCATCACTGTGTGGTTGTACACCACTCCCTGCCGCTTGTCTTGCAAAACATATCCCTCTGACTGCAAAGGGTATATTCAAAGATCGTAACAATTCAAATGTCTTGGGAAACTCTTTACAATTTTCAACATTCCATTCACCCAATCGTTGTAATCGAAATGCAGACCATCCACCACCCATGACTTTATTTTGCCATGCGGAATCACCAGTGAATATACTACTGTTACTACTACGATTACTAGCTTTCTCTTTTTGTTCTTGTTCTTCTCGTTTCAATTTCTCTTCCAATTCTTGAATGATAATAAAAGAATCTTGTTCTAATTTCTTTGCCCACGGAAAATTAGATACATCTTGAGTAGCATCCCAGAATGGTCGTGCAGTGAGATCATCTAAATGCTCTTCACTGGGTTGATGATATTTGGCAAGTGGTGATGGAAGGGGCAATTCTCCCTTTTTATATGATCGAGATAATATATCACCATGCATGTTGTAAATAAGATATGAGAAAAGAATGTACACAGAATGTTGTTATTTTTCGAAAGCAGCAACTATAGCAGTTGCAGTTGCAGTTTGTAGTAGTACTAGAGTAATAGTAGTATCTACTACGAACTACAACTCAATATATAGTTCAATGAATGAAACATACCTGTGCACGTTTGGCAAATATACGAATGCGATCAATATCAAGACCACGTTCTTTGTATACAGATTCAATGTCCTCTAATCCATCTATAAATGACATTTATATATATATATAATTAGTCTATGAGTACGTATTTCAAGAAGAAGAAGAAGAAGAAAAAAAGAAACATTCACAGAATTTCAAACCCAACAGTAGTAGTACATTACCTTCGACATCTTCCCAAAACTGTACAGATGAGCATGTGCGTGTGCATGTGTGCGTGTGGTTGTATAGTATAAGGTGGTAAGAATATATCCATCCATCCATAAAATAAAGTGTAATATAATAAACATATCATACCTGCATTTGTCGTTCTGTTAAAGCAAATAAGGATGTTTGGATTCGATGTTTGTCATTGGTAGTGCAAAGGCTACGACTAGTAATACTAGACGTAGTACTTCTACTACTCCTACCACTGATAACAATAGAGCTTCCAATACTAACACTACCAAGAGGAGAAGTGGTGATGAAGAAGGACGACGGATGGGACACAAAGGCATGGATCTGAGTCAAACTCATCATCATCATAATCATCACATGTGAAAGAAGAATCCCATAATAACGATGAGAATAAACCATGATTGGAATGATCGAGTGGGTAAAAGTAGGTAGGTATATGTGTATGTATCTACTGTAGATAATGTTGGTGAAATACTAGCTCTCTAGAGAAGAGAT
>Ga0213868_10005530_pt1 | contig 11323 bp, 8 predicted proteins | sample PICome_9_FD_160087 | JGI IMG/M metagenome (GOLD analysis project Ga0213868, IMG submission 160087) | Coastal seawater microbial communities near Pivers Island, North Carolina, United States - PICO127 | ecosystem: Environmental > Aquatic > Marine > Coastal | place: USA: North Carolina | collected...
CACCCAGAGAACAACATAATGATCCACGCGGAGAACAACATAATGATCCACGCGGAGAACAAACAAAACAACATTTGCCATTGGGACAATCCATCAGTAAAAGTCGCAACCGAATGATCACCCTCGTGTGTCTCAGTAAAGCATATGATCCTGAACGATATAGCGATGTGCGTCGAATTGTGGAGGTGGCTGCCCATAATCCTCTGATTGCAAGAGTTGTTCTTGTAATCAACGATGCATCGTTGGACATTCATGTTCTTAAGAGTGCGTTGGAGTACGAGAAGAATATTGTTCATTGGACGGAAGATTTGAATGTTGTGGTCGATGTATTGAAATCTGAAAAGAATAGTTTGAACAACCGATACGACAGATCCCTTTTAAATATAACTTCAGAGGCTGTTATGATATTGGATGATGATTATGTCATTACACAAGACACGATATATTGTCTTTATGAGTCTTGGGTTCAGAAGAAAGCTGGGATTCATAGTTTTGGACGAGGAAGAGCTGTGTATCCGGACAAAGGGGAGGAAGGGTATCGGGAAGAAAATTTTGCAACTCCCTCAGAAGATGTGAACTTTCTTTTACCTAGCATGCTATTTCTTTCATCTTATATGGATACTTACTTTGAACCTAGATATGCTGAGATCCGAGACTATGTGGATATTCACGAAGCGCATTGTGATGATATTGCATTTGCCTCCATCATTACACAAAGTACTGGAATTCCACTCACATATGTTCCTGCACCAAATAGCTTTCGTAAAAGGTTTACTGGGGGGTTACATTGGTTGAATAAGAGATTCAAAGAACAACTTGATGGCAACTACGGCCTCATTCCGCAACTTAAATCACTGAGTACGAATGGAGTGAACAGAAATCTTCAACGGTGCGAATGCAGTAAAAGAATCGCATCTATTTTGAACAATTGGACAATGCCCGTGATTGAGAGATTTGGATCTTGTTCTTATCATGACACGTTTCGAATACTGGACGAAAATCACATCTCTGATCATTTGAAAGGGTTACTAGACAAAATTCCATTTCATTCTGTCTTGGTTCATGTTGAGAATTCCACTACGAGTTATAGTGATGATTCAGCATCCACCTTTGTGAGATGGACAAGACATGCTGTTGATCATATATGTCCTTTGTCTTCAAAATCTTTTCGGCCTGAAGCAATTGTAGTACCTGGTATGTTTGAATTGAAGGATAATGGCAGCTCTCATGGGGGAACATTCCTAGGCAACAAAGACTCTATCGTTGGAAATGCCTTTTTGGAAACAGGTCTAGTTGGACCACTCATGACCTCTCACACGAAGGATGAGCTCATAAATGCATTCAATGCAATTCGCCTTTATTACAAACGCATAAAAGAGGCTCAAAAGAGTGTACCAGATAGAGACAATTCGGAATTCGAGTCATGGAATCGTATTCAAATAAGAGGTTCAAGGGATGTCCTTATGAGTCATTGTTATGCCTTTGAACCTATTTGTGAAAATCTCGTCAAAGATCTGCTTATCGTAAACGCAGTGAAAGATGTCATAGGAGATAATATAATTGCTACATCCATCGACATATTTTCCAAATCACAAGATCAGATCCATCCGTGGCACACAGATATTGAACAATACGATCGGTGTTACAACAAGAATGTTCAAATCTGGTTAGCAGTCGATCAAGTGGGTCCCAACTCGACTCTACAAATCATGTCTCATAGTCATCGCATGCCATCTATCACTTGGTTATATCCTGATCATGTTGCGAGTGCCAAGACAATTACGGATAAAAAAGCATTTGAGCGTGAATACCTTCTTAATTGTGCAGCAGAGTTTGATTCAGATGCAAGAATAGTCTCACCTGTAACGAAAGATGGAGAGTTTGTACTTTTTCACTCTCATATGTGGCATGCAGCCGAGGTCAATGTACCTTTCCGCAGCGCCATACGAATAACGTACAGCACTCCAGACTGTCAAGCTGGACATTACCCTAAGTACACGAGACCGGATCTACCGCCAATGAAACCAGCTTCATCGTTACCGTTGGTCATGATGGTTTCCGGTTCGGTCAATTCGCTGCCGGGAAACAATTTTCTGCCTAATAATTTTGTTCATATGGGAGCCTTGGGAACTGTTCGTATGGACGAGGCTGAGCTACAACGGCGTCACAAACATCTGTCTACGAAGAAGACATCAACTGAAGTTCAGATTTGGAATGAGCATGATATCAAGAATTTGACAAAAGTCTTTGCGTTACCAGATGGTACAATTCGAAAGAAATCAAACATCTTGGTTGGCAATACACCATTACTCAGTTCGATTGAACTAACAGAGGTCAGTTTGGATCCATACAAGACAGCCCATAATCTCTATGATATTCATGAAGAAGGAGCCATAATGATTGTAACTAAAGGTCAAATCGGACTTCATACTCTACCTCTGGAACCCTCTGAAGGGATACTCTCACATGAAAAAGTTCAGAGATACACTCGTCAAGTTCCTGAAGTAACAATATTGGAGAAAAATTCAATCATATTTATCCCTCCAAATTCTTATCACAATGATGTAAGTGGAGCTAACGGTGGAGCATTCTTTCACATTAAATTCAAAGTAAGACAGGATGATACATCTGGCTCAGCAAATGATAAGACAACTTCAGCTTTGGTTCCTCAGAATCCATATTTTTTCATCAAGCCTCCTTTGGATCAAACGGCAGTAAATGGCCAAACGTTCTTCGAAAAGGATAATTTTGCAGGTTTGCAAAAGATTCGAGGTTTCACTTGTCGATGTGCCCATAATTCTCATGTCGATAATGACCATGAGGTCATAATGGTCGTAGATTATATCCCGCATGATGTTGAGCTGATTTCTTCGACCGACGGTCAAAACATTGCCAAGGGAGCAATCCTTTACTATCCTCTTGATACAGTGCACGGCATCGAAGCTAGAAACAAGACCAATGGTGAAATTATTCTTTATCGACAACAGAATAAAGTCTTTTCAGATTTTCCAAGATGTTTGGTAATTGAATTTTGGTCTCGTCATTGATCTGATTCGTATAGCTACTAGTAGTTAGTAGTAGTCTACTTAAAAAACATATTTCATGTATTCTGTCACACATAATAATAATTCTTCTTTATAAAAATAGTAAATCTGTTTTTTCCTTTTTTCCGTGTCGTATAGATCATCATGAGGAAAATACAACCGCGTAGCGCTAGCAGGCAACATGCATAGATAGTAGGTTGAAAATGTGACCGCAGTTTTGCACTGCGAAAGTGGGATAGTGCCAAATGCCAAACGGTTAAATACTGTTTACTACTTTATGATTCGATCTATAATTTTTGCCAATCTCCACTCTCCACATGCGTCTCTCATCGTCATCATGTGTGTGTCTGTTAAATGTGGTGTCACAGATCACATATCGTACTTATAATTTGAATGCAGGTGCAGGAACAAACACTTTGCACCAATCAAAGACAATAACAAAAAAAGCAACAACCATCAGGAACATCCAGTGTGTTCTTGACGTTGAACGTTTGAAACGAACAATTTTTAATTCACACGAGATTTCTTATTTACTCTAAGAAAAGAATGTTTTCTCGTTTGGAATGGATTGGCGTCAGGGTTTGGCCTCTGATGAAGCGCGGAAGGTTATCCTCTTCACTTGCAACGCAAAACAATGTTATACAAACACTAAATATTCCATGCACTCATCGAAACTGCATTCGATTCTATTCCTCATCGAATCCGTGGCGTACTATTGAAATTAGTAATGTTTCTCCTGATGTGGCCTCTCTGATACATAAACATGCATCTCGATCTCAAACTGGAGCTTCCCTCCAAACTCTCATGAAAACAGGAAGAGGCGAATATCTTCATAAAACCTTTGAAAATGAACCTGCAGCGCCTACAGATACAAAAGTAGCCACCGATAAAATACTCATGCAAGTAGCTGGATTCTTAAGACATGAACTACCCATTCGGTTAGCACATCGGATATTAGATTTAGAACGCGTTCCACTCATGAAAGAAATGGAATCTGTCCAACAAGTCAAAGATCTTTATGTCATGTCTTTTCTCGAACTACTGAGTGTGGAAAAACAAATTTCTACCATGCAACAAGAGGAAGCCTTTGCTCAAATTCTTGAAAGTATTTATGAACGACATGCCAGTGTCTTGGTACAAATGGCACGTGGAGCTTTTGAGTTGAGGGCTGCAATTCGTACAGGTACTGTCAGTTTAGATGAGCATCATCATTACAAATACCATAAGAAACCAGATGGGAGGAAAGTAGTTGGTGGGCCAGTAGAATTTGATGTAATGGAAGATACACATGCCTTTTTAGATAGATTCTATATTAGTCGTATCGGGTAAGTGCACTACTGTGTAGTGTGTCCATCCATCTCTTTGTCGTGTTGTATATCTATTATTCTCATTCTTTTTTTATGAAACATTATAACAAAAAAAAACACAAACACACATACATACACACTCACACATAGAATTCGTGTACTCATCGGTCAATATCTCTCTCTTCGACAACCACCCGTGGAAAATTATATTGGTTTGATTTGTCTTAAAACGAGTCCATACGAAGTAGTCAAACGCGCCATTGACGATGCTGCATTCATGTGTACTCGCAAATACGGAGATGCACCCGAAGTCATTATCACTGGGAGGCTCGATTTAACCTTTCCATACGTACCGACACATTTGCATTACATCATGTTAGAGTTGCTCAAGAATAGTATGAGAGCAACTGTGGATTGGCATGGGGTTGATGCTGATTATCCTACCATTAAGGTCGTGATTGCCGATGGTAAAGAGAATGAAGATGTAGTTATCAAAGTTTCTGATGAAGGTGGAGGCATTCCTCGTTCGAATATGAAAAAGATTTGGAGTTATTTGTTTACTACGGCTGACCCCGCGATTCAAGAAGGGATGGTGGCATTTAATGAAAATGTGGATCACTCTATAGACTCTCCACTGGCAGGTCTGGGTTATGGTTTACCTATTAGTAGAAGTTATGCTCGATATTTTGGTGGTGATTTGAGTTTGATGAGTATGGAAGGACATGGAACTGACGCATTTGTGTATCTGACAAGGCTTGGAAATAGACGAGAGCCTTTGCCAATTTAAAAATACAATTTTGTTCTATGGCTTTCTCTCTCTCTCTAGAGAGCTATTCATGCTCTCTCTAGAGCTATTCCTGCTCTCTCTTGACATAGGACTCTATATACATATACACATATAAACAATTTACAAATGGATTTATTCGTCAATTGTTGATACCGAAAAACGAATATGTAGCGAGTATCAAAACGTTGTTCCGCATTCAAGGACATACTCACAATAGTATTTCGAAACTTCGTTAAAGTAGGGATCGAAGATAGTACGCGCATCGTGATGTGTCCATGGTCCATGAATAGAAAAATGATGAAAAAAGTTGCATTTTTACTTTAGTGGACATAAACTAAAAGTTGGTTCATACTTTTATCGAATATTGTTTGGACCATTTAAACGACGAGTAATTCCTCATGTCACTCCTTATCCATCATGAAAAAGTTGATTTGGTTGCATCACTTGAGTCTATGGTGTCATAGCTTAGCATTTTGTTGCCATCCATTTAGTTACATGAATAGGAGCTGTGACGGTTGTGCTACAAAGAAACCTTATCAAAGCCTCTCCGCAACTCTAAATAATGATAGAAACGCAACTCCAGATAACGATTCATGGAATTATAATACAACATGGGAACATTTAATGAAACAGTTAGCAACAGAAGCACTTGTACCAGTACTTTATCCCCCAAATACAAATGGAAAACCTGCACTGGATAACCTGAGAAATACGCCTTCGGGGACCATTGACGCCGAAAGGGCGTTGAAAAAATTGCTTGGTAAATATCAGAAATTAACATCGACAAGTAATACCACATTGGAAGAGCGACAAGCGTCAAGGAAAATGCTTGCAGATCTAGTGATAGGAACATCTGTAATGAGGTTATTCCATTATCATTCTCTCGTTTCAACGACACAGTCTGATTATCATGGTTTATCAATACATGATATTGAACCTATTTATGGAGTGACAAAAGATTATAACTATAATATCATAGATACATGCCATGAAAAGAGATTGAAAGTAGTTGGTGCCATGGTGGATATGCACTCGAAATATATAAAAAATCAATCAAATGCACCTGATATTCAGAATTCACCTATTCCTTGTGCATTTCGATTCAATACCTCGGCCGAACGCATATCTACATTATACAGTCTACCGTTATTTTTCGTCGAAATGCTAATTGATCAATATGGCGAGCATCTCACTGAGCAAATGACAAAGGTCTTTAACGAACCCGGACCTATCACTATACGACGAAATAGGATCAAATGCTCTTCAGATGAGTTTTTAACAACTAGATTGTTTCAAGAAAACAATATTTCAACCGAAAGATTATTTGATGGATGTATCAGACTGTTGGTCAATGATTTATGGTCTCCTTCTAAAACATCGCTATGGTCTTTGCAATCCTGGAAAGATGGCTGGTTCGAGATTCAGGATTCTGGATCACAGTTAATTGTCAAAGCAACTGAGGCTAATGTTAATGATAGGATTGTGGTTGATTATTGTGCTGGAAATGGTGGGAAAACATTGGCTCTTGCTTCCGAGCTTTATCGAAATGATCATTCAGATGAATCGATGGCCATACGGAATACTAGTGATACATTGATAATTGCACATGATATTGTTGAAGAACGCATGCGACAGCTGAAAGGAAGTCTAGAGAGGGTGGGACTTGGTAAGGATGCTATTGACACATGTAATGTTACTATTAAGACAACTCTAGATAAGGATATATCTCTATGCGAGGGTATGGCAGACCTCGTACTTGTTGACGCACCATGTTCTAGTTCAGGAGTTTTAAGAAGACGTCCTTCTCAGAGATTCTTATTGGATAAACATGAGATGCAACATGATTTTCCAAAACTACAATCATCTATATTGAAAGAGGCATCACGTTTAGTCAAAGTAGGTGGTAAGCTTGTATACTCTACATGTTCTATATCTCATTTCGAAAATGAAGATGTGGTCAAGAATTTTGAAAGAAGTTGTCATGAATTTGGAGATAATTGGCAAAGATGGCAGTTTCACGATGAAGAATCACCAACATACTCTCATTTCAAGACACTTCTACCAAATATGCATGGTTCAGATGGATTTTTTATTGCGCGTTGGAAGAGAATACGATGAGCATTATAAATAGCTATTTTGTGTTCATCCTTTTCTTAGAGAACTTAATATTGATCATGGTATACCCGCTTGATTGTTCGTGCGACGACTGACTCAGTTCTCTTTCTTCATTTCACTGATCAGGACATTAGACGGCCTGAGAGCTGAATGTGTATTTAGTCCCGCCAATTCCGCCACTTTACGACCAGCTAACATGGCTGCTGCTCCAAAAGCAATTTGTTTTTTATCGAAGTAGAGTCCAGCACCCATAGCCATGATGAGCTGCTTATTCAATTTGTTTGAAGATTTCAGTCTTTTCGCTTCAGCTCTGGTGAGCTCACAAATTGTATCACAAATTCTCAAAGTTTCTTCGTACGATGGATCTTGAAAGCCAGATGCTCTTGCCTTTTTAGCCTTCGATGCTATGCGCACAGCGAAATCGTGAAATACTGCATGCACGCCTCCAACGTCGTTCGTATTATTGATAAGTTTACATGACATTCCTTTGCGGATTTTTACTACACCTGTAAATACATTTGGATTATGAAAGCACGCATCCAATGTAGCAATAGCCATGACCTGAGGGATGGCACAGAAGCGGAACACTTCCGAGCACTTTAACTTGGACAGGTATTTCAAGCAGTCCGGAACCAAATCTAACGCATCAGTAACTAAATGATTGAGGCAAAATAGAGCCCGCTCTTTGGCTTCTATGTCACTTTGGTTCGCAAAGTAACCCAAATCACCAGACTTTGAATACAATTTCCAAACACTTTGAGGCCAAAACGCGCGGCCATCAACGTAATCCTCTAGGTAATCACGAATAATATTCGTCTTTTGTAAAAACAATCCCATCTGATCACTCAAATGTAATTCACCAGCCAAAGACTGATCTTCAAGTCCCGAAGCAGCAAATAGTCTACTAAGCCCTTCTCCAACCAACCCTGCAACAAAATGACAGTAGCGATTGTATGCTGGGATATCCGCAGTACCCTGACCTAGGTCTTTACCTACGTATTCAGCCATTCCTTCGGCCATACGACGAGTAATATCACTAATTACAGCCTTGGACTCAGGCCTCAATGCAGCATACACAGAATGGCATTTGGGAAACTGTTGTAACAAGCGCTTTTCATCTGCCTCTCCCACACCGTCCATGGACCACTGTGGATCCATCAATGCAGTCTCATGAAACGTCATTAAGTGCTTAATTTTGATATCGTTCGATTCAAATGCCGTCATATCATCTTCCACTGTATCTAGCGCTCTTAGCACCAGATAAAAGATCAAGACATCCACCAATAATGTTGGTGGCAATTGACGAATGACGGCAGCGAATGAGCGAGATACTTTGCTTAGAATATCATCACAAAACGCTAAATCGGACGCATTGTACGTTTTACACACATAATCGCTGTCTAAATTGGACTTGAGCGGTTTGATGTAAAGCAAAGTGATTGCCGACCAAACCTCATCCAAATGAGATAATTGCGTTAGCTTGGATTCTTTATGGGTTTTAATCTTTCCGTAGGCTCCTTGCTTTTTGCTAGAGGCATGGTGATATAGTATAAATAACATTAGCCTCATGGAACATGATATTTACGATCGAGAAAGAAAAAAAACAATCATGAGACTTACCCAGCATCACCCTTCATTTCCGCAAACATGGGACCTGCATTACCTTCTCCTCCCATGTGTTCAACAGGCGGATCAAACCTATGAATGGTCTTATAATCACAATGAATACTAGTCGTCATTGTCTTTTTCAAATCTTTCCACCATTCCAGAAGCCATCTTCCAACAATGATTCTAAACCATGGGCTAAAGAGCAAAGTCGAATCATTCATCATGTCCAAGAGTTGTGTTTGAGTCACCCACTTCACATCATCAATTTCTTCCGCATTCGGATGGATGGTAAGCGATGATTTCGACTTGACCGTAAAAAACAAAACATAATCAATTTCATGCTCTCCCCAAGGACTCTTTTTACCATGAGTTACAGTATCTGCCGCCCAGTAATGCAATCGAGTAAGAAATTTAAATTTATCATGAGGCAATTGTGATTTTGGAATACCTAATTCATGTTCCAATTTTCGAATGGCAGCATACTTGATTCCGTTTACTTGTCCTGAAGCTACATCTTCTGGAGTATCCACTTCAGGAGGTTGCATTCCATGCAATGGATGTGAGCAGCAGGTATTGGTCCACACCTAAATAATAAAAACATGACAAACGTTCCGAGTCGAAATTGTGAGAATCGAACGAGACCCGTTTTACCATCTGTCTAAATTAGTAGAAACTCACCGACGGGAAGGTAATCTTCTCCTTGGCCCTCTGCTGCAACAACAACTCCCCCGTACTTTCATCGAAAATAAATACAGAAAATGCACGATGTAAGACTCCAGTTGGCTGTTTGGCGTTGAATTCATGAGATCCCCTTTTACTCTCGGACCCAATGACGTTATCGTCTCTATCGAGTACTAGAACCGTGTCTTTTTCCATAAAGTCCTGTTGGGACATTTTCGATCCATCCCATTTCATTGTTATTCAATTATTGAATCACTTAATTGCAGCCGTTAATAAGTTTTATGAGTTAGCCAGAAGGTAACACACTGCGCAAGTTAAGGAGAAGTACTATGACGTATGGTGCCGCCTGGCGCCGGGGCTGCTGGCTGCTTTGGTGCCACGCTCTCGCTGATCAAATTAGTTTATCATATTCATTGTAATCCTCGTCATGTCGGGAATCTAGCGTCTTTGTTTCTTGGTTGTGCCAAAAAAACTGTGAAATAGCTAGCTAGCTCTGTGCCAGAACCCAAAACGCCAAACATATATTCTTCCTCTTTCTCTCTTTTTTAGAAACTAACGAAATAGATACTTCAAAATCGCACTTCCAACCTCTTTTCAATCATCATGGGACAGATTCTAAGAAAACTGCTAGATATATTCTATACAAAAAAGTTGGATATTGTTGTGATTGGACTTGAAAACAGGTGAGTTTTCTGTCTCCCTAAACAATGTTCTTCCTTCGTTTCCAAAAGGCACCATTCAGTTGTTGCATACATATATATATATATGCTCACATACTTCATCATGATTCATCCTCTCAAATGACTTTACCAGTGGAAAAACAACCCTTCTTTCTGTTCTTGCTAGTGGAGAACCCGTAGAGACAGTTCCTACCATCGGACTGAACGTGAAAGTATTCCAAAAAGGAAAAGTTAACATGAAATGCTGGGATATTGGAGGCCAAGCACAATACAGATCTGAATGGTCACGATATGCCAAAGGATGTGATGTAGTACTATACGTCGTTGATGCAGCAGCTCCACAGAAAATGGCGACGGCAAAGAAGGAACTTCATAAATTATTGGATGATGGAAGTATAGGTAGTACGCCTTTACTTGTTTTGGCTAATAAGATTGATATTCAACCGCATGTGGGAGAGAGTGAACTCATTGAAAGATTGCAATTGAATTATGTCATGGAGACGCCATGGATGGTCCTCCCCATCAGTGCTTTACATTGCACAAATGTAGATCAAGTTGTAGAGTGGTTGACAAGTCAAGGAAAGTAGGAATGACAAAACAATGGTCATATGAATCATACATACACATATACAATCCAATCTACAGTATGAATTTCATTTGTGTGTGTGTGTGTGTGTGTGTGTTTTTTTTCTCGTAGAGAGATTAGAAATAGTAGGGAAACAATATATGCACTTTGAAAAACATGGACAGAAAAGAACAGAATGACACACAATGGAAACTATAAAGTAAAATATGAAATTATTCATATCCTTTACCTTGAATGTATATCATGTGATGGATGATGAAGTGAAACATATCTAGATATGGTTTGTTTTCTTTCTTATTGAGCGACAATGGTTGCCGTTCCGGAACTCTTTGTTATCATGTCTAATTACTAATTACTGCTTTCAAAAAACACAACCAAGACCACTAGCCCTCGCAACTCGCAACTCGCAACTCACGATATTACTGCAAACTGTAACATCTTCCTTCCTTCCGTATCCATTTGGAACATCGCTACACCCAGATACTAGTGACTCTATATTACACACATTCGAATAT
>Ga0213868_10005535_pt1 | contig 11312 bp, 11 predicted proteins | sample PICome_9_FD_160087 | JGI IMG/M metagenome (GOLD analysis project Ga0213868, IMG submission 160087) | Coastal seawater microbial communities near Pivers Island, North Carolina, United States - PICO127 | ecosystem: Environmental > Aquatic > Marine > Coastal | place: USA: North Carolina...
CGGTGGTGGCCGTCACAAGAACAGGAAGCCAGAAATCTCCATCCCTCTTGCACACTTCCAGGACACTTCTTTGTCTGGGCTTGAAGGGTTCTGTGCGTGCGGTGGGTACCACACATTGTAGTTTGTACTTTTTTGTAAAAAATTAAGTTCATTACAACATGTGCTCGTCGATCTGCAAGTGCGGGTGCACAAATACTTTTTTGCCTCATGTGATCGGTATAACACAATACTTTTTTCAATTTTTTAATTAAAATATTAAAGAGTGCACGTGTTAAAAATATAAATTACTGACGATGGAACTCAGCAGCTATGACCAACCCAACATATTATTCTTGAGGGGGTGCTTTATCGGGGACTGCAACTCAATAGAGGATATGTTTGACGAACAACTTGTCAATCAGTCAATGCCAGAATGTGAAATATATCAGATCAGCGACACCGTGTATGACGAGATCCCGAAAAGATTCACGTCGAAAGAGAAGTGGATAAAAAAGACCAACCTTAAGTGCTGGTCGTGCGAATGCAATTTCCACAATATTCCTGTATTTGTACCCACATCATTGGAAAGGTCCGAAAGTGTTGAACAAACATGCGGCAGTATGGACGTACTGGGCAACTTTTGCTCGTGGAACTGTGCTGCACAGTATATAAACTTGCATTTTATGGGGAGTGAGAAGTGGGAAAAGCACGAATTGTTAAAATTACTACACAAAATGTTTACGGGGTCAACCATTGACGAAATAGTTCCATCTCCCCCGAAGACCCTGATGAAGCAGTACGGCGGGAAGAAGACGCAGCAGGAGTACAGGGAGACCCTTATGAAACTGAACGACACGTATAAGACGTCCATACAGCACAACAGCATTGGTCACATATCGATGTAGATCTTTAAAAAATTGAAAATGATCTCTCGCATACTATAACACATCATTATGGCTAACATCGATGAGAAATACGATTTTACAGTAGACTGTGGAAGCTTTGACCATAGCGCTTACTTGACAGGGGACGAGATCGAACACATTGGGAACCCCACGTCAGTGCAGGACATCCCAAATGGTGTCGCCTTCAAACGATCAGTGTTGGGGATGCACCAGTTGATCACAGAGGCAGGATTGTGGAGACACCTGGATGAAAAAAACCTTATATCATATGTGATCAAAGGCCCCCAAGCTAGGCGATGCAGGACATAGTGACGCCACCTTCTTCTTCACATGGGGACAGATGCAGTTCATCACCAAACACGACTGGGAAGCGTGGGTCGCCAAGTGGGAGGAAGAAAAGGAGGAACGGAGGGTTGATGTCGCTGCTCAGCACCTCATTGCTGGTGGATTTATCGACATCGATATCTCTGTCCTTAAGGCTGCTATGACCCGCCTTGTTGTTGTCCCTGTCACAACCAAGCGTCACATCACGGACGTGGAGCCGCCCATTCAAATGGGCCGCACTCGCCAGATTTAGTGGTAATCTAAGATGAGACGCGTCGACCCCTAGAAGCAATACGGGTTGATGAGAAGTCCAACCACCCAAACATTTGCATAAAGGCGTCCGCGATATCATCGACGTTCTTTTTTGCAATGCCGTTTTCTTTTAAAAGACCGTCTAGCCTGTATAGTTTAAGCCAGTGTAAGAAGTTCGCTTTGCAATGATTCTTGTTCGCCGTGTATTTTGACGCGTATTTTGCCATAAACGTTCCGTGTGCCAACGTTTCGTCTGGGGAAAAACACACCTTGTTTTTTAACGTTGGCCCAACCAAAGCCACATCCACGTTTGGCCGTCCCGCGTGGTGGTATATGATTTGCTGGGATACGCACCTGCTCTTATCATTGGCGGACATCTGATATTCCACAAGGACCTGATCTGGGGTTGTGTCGGAATCTAGTACCAGTTGGTCAATACTGTTCAAACATTCCTTTAGCAACTGCGTGCGTTTTATGGTGTCGACCTTCTTGCCCTTTGTCAAATCAAACACCTTGAGTACGTGTATTTTGATATGCCCGTCAATTAGTTCGACGCATTTTTCCGCGTCTTTTTTGTCGCGGGCATCAGCTAGATCGTCGAGTATGTTTGTGTTGATAGTCGCGTAGCACACCGCTAAACTTCTATTGGCACAATCGAAACTTAATATGTGCATTATGTGTGGTTAAAAAGTTGGTGTACACGTTGTTTATATATTAAAATACACGTCAAACTTTAATATAAATACAATTTACACTATTTGCACTGGTAAAAATGGACGTAAAAGACTCTACCAACATAACTGGTATATCAAGGTTAATCAATTATGACGGTGATAGGAACTTGGAGGATCTAGAAAAGGGAATTATTGACGATATCAACGACACTGCGGAAATCACTGACGTCGAGCAATACAAACAGCAACTCGAGGAACTGGGTAACGCCCTCGGGGTAAGCCTGGACGACGACGACGACGACAAAGATGATGATAACGAGGGCGATGTAATGGATGAGGAAGCACACCCGTACGAGCAGAGCAGTGTTAACGTTTCAAATAAGTACAACAGCGACGACATAGATGATATGTTTAGCAAGGTTCCTTCATACAAACCGCGACCGAACTCCTATATGGAAAGGGTGACAGAGGAGCAAAAGAAGCAAAAAATCCTCAAGCACGTGCTTCACGGGGTCGAGGATCAGAAGTTTTCGGTCGAGAAAGAAAAAGAAGAAGACGACAAGGCAATTTTACTGGAACAAATTGATATGCTCATAACTAACCTGAAGGATGAGGGTATTGATGTTAGTAGGGTGCCAGAGGTAGACAACTCGTCCCCTATTGAGGACATAGAAAACGTGCACAAGATTCTGCGGCTGAAAAACGACAGGAACAGGTACTGCTCATTTGCCGAAGAGTGCATTTTGGCGGGGTCTCACACACTCGAATGGTTATTTGACGGGAAGAAGCAGTATATAGGCAGGCGTCCTGACTTGCGGGGGTGGAGTGCCACTGTCAACATCAAATTGCGGCGAATGCGTTACGACACGTCAACATTCGTCTCCGAGGTGATGCAGGACTACAACCTGGGACACGGGACACGTATCCTATTCGAATTACTCCCGTCCCTGTTCCTGTACTCTAAGATGAAGAAGAGCCAGTACGCGGACAACTTGATCACGAGCGACGAGATGAATTCTGCAATTGACAGAATAAGGGACATTGAGGAGAAGTCAACGGAAAGGCGTTAATAAGGCTCAAAAATACGATTTAAAGTATTATATTTAAAGATTGAATACATAGTATATATATTACTATTTGAACGTATTAATCAACAATGCTTCATCAACAAATTTATGACAAGGAGCTTGAAACGCACAATGCGTCGTTTGGGGAGTTCAGAAGATTCATAACGGGTGTCATCAGTGACAGTTCCTTGGATATCATCGAGGCGTTCGCTATACCCAAGGTATTAATATTCGGGACCCTGTACCCGAGCACACTGACCGCACAGGGGTTTCTGTCCAACGTGCACTTTGAGGAGAAGGACCTGATACACGCGGTCGAACCTCTTGGGCGAATCAAAAAGATAACCTGTAATTACGGAGAAGCGTATAATACAAACTTCAAAGACGCGGTGGTAAAAAAGAAGCAAACTAACCGTGGTCGCAAACCCAAGGTCAAGAAACGCAACGTTAGAAAGAACCAGGGCAACGGGAAGTACTTCAACAGCCAGATCACATTCTGGGTGCAGTCTCTGAAAATATTGACCAAGTACTACAAGATCAAGCTGTTTAGGAACGGGACGATTGAGATTCCCGGGGGACTTGAGCCTTCTATGGACGACGTTAACAGTGCGGTTGACGTGGTAAGGGATGCTATGGAAAACTGTCTGGTTGAGGACGTCAAAGTCGTAGAACTGTATTCAATTATGCGGAACTACAAGTTCGAGACGGTGGCCGACGACATCAGGATCAACATATCAGGACTGTACCAGATCTTCATCGTGGCACACCAGAACAAGTGCCCGTCTGTGAACAACATCACGGAGATCAAGTACAATATTGAGAGATACCCTGGTCTAATCATCAAGTTCGCCACCCCGATCCCAAGAAACCCAAGAAAGCAAACAACAATTAAGATGTTTCAAAGCGGGAAGGTGAACATCGATGGGGCAATATCTGAGGAGTGTGCTTGGTACTACTATAACTGGATCAATGATTTCTATGCGACGCACGAGGACTCTGTAATGTACATCCCGAACAGGGTGATTGTGTATTCCGACTCGGATTCGGACTCGGACGTACCAGACGACTGCGAGATAAAAGACCAGGGGTCTGATTCTGATTCTGACTGACCAAGCAGTTCCTTTAATGCCGAGTTTTAATTTTTTATTTAAACGCTGAATAGGTGAGTTGTATAAACCAATATGATGATACATGCGAAAATGGATTTCGAGGGTGTATTATGCCTGCTGGCGTTTTTTATTACACTCCGTTTTATAGTGTTCGGGTTCTTTAGGCCCGTTTGTTCCAGGTACCAGATGGACCAGTCAAAGTACATATATTTTGTTATTTTTCTTCTTTTTATACTCTGACTGACCAAGCAGTTCTTTTAATGTCGAGTTTTAATTTTTTATTTAAACGTTGAATAGGTGTATTGTATAAACTAACACGAGAAAATGGATTTCACAGGTGCATTATGTCTGCTATCGTTTTTTATGACACTACGTTTGATGGGGTTCAGGTTCTTTAGGCCCACTGTTTGTCCCAAGTGTCATACGGACGAGACCACCGCAAGACGGGAACTTTGGAGGATTTTAAACGCCGCCAGTGGTGTGGGTCTGCGGCAGTGTATGGAGGAACTAAAACAACAACAAGAAGTTTACGACGAGGGTGACGAAGGTGACGAGAGTGACGAGAGTGATGAGAGTGACGAGAGTGCTAAATGAACTGAAAAAAAATACAGATGAGCTGAGAACTTTTAGCCCCTGGCCTCTTTAAATATAGTTGCACGTAACTAGAGTGTGTATGAGTATAAACCCCAGCGACAATATTACGCCCTGCACAACTGTTCCCTTTGTCGTACAATGCCTTCCTTCGGCATATGAATTGTCAGGGGAAGACAACACGCGGTCAATGAACACGTCGGAACTTATCAATATAAAAAGTATAAACAAAAACACCGCGGTTTTAAAGGTGCCCATACCAAGCCCTGAAATTATGGAAGTTACGTCATCGGGTGCGTGACTGTCGTCAAAAAGATCCTCGGAATCTTCTTGTTTTTTGTTAGTTTGTTGGTTATCATCCATTTTGAGATTAATTCAATTAAACCCTATTTATATATTCGGGAATATATTTATATTATTATCATATTGAAATCATAATGTGCTCGTCCTTGCGGATTATAAACTTAAAGTAGTCTATAGTGTTCTTCACAAATATGGGACTGAATATATACTTCGCCTTAACGGGATTTAGGATATCGGCAGCCATAATGTTTAAGATGCCCTGGAGTTTACTTTTCCTAATCATTAATTTTTTGTTTTGGCAGTACGGGTGATTGATCTCGCACGACATAATCATATTCGGAAACTCGCCTTCAAACTTAGGTTCCGCGTCAACAGTTATCTTAGAAAATATGGACATCAGTTCGCCCACAAGATCCTTAAGGGTCATTTTCTTTAGCGTGTCGAACAGTTTCCTATCGAAGTCGAACACGGAGTTCTCAATGATAGAAATAATTTCGGACTTATTAAACGTCTTCTTATTAACAAAGTCTTCCAGCACCGCCTTCTTCTTGTTACTCGTTGTCACCGTCAGGTTGTCGATAAGCATTTTTTTTACCGTCTTGTAATCACTCGGGTAGTCCTTAAGCAGGTCATACAACTCCTTGTTCTGTGGGTTGGACAATGTGAACTTACCCACCAGGACTGCCAGTTTTTTCCTGACGTTGGTATTTCTTTGCTTGTCCATTACGTTAATTAACTCAATAATTAGTATCGGGTACAAATAGTTGTTGTACAAACTACTGGCTATTTTTTTGAACCTGTCGTCCTTGACAGGCGGAAGTTTCTTACTTAGAGCGTTATTGACATCGTAAGGGTCGTACATCATCTTGATCATCTTCACATCTCGTAATTTAGTAGCGTCCTTTTCTTCCATATGATGCGTCAGGTAGTTGTATGCCCGACACCTGAACCCGATCACCTTCCGCTTGGAAGAACGAACGCCGAACGGTTCATATAATAGCCAGTTATCTACGATTATCAAAGGGTACAGTGTTTGTCTGCTATGCGGATCATTAATCTCAACCTCGGAGTACTTCTCGATGAACATATTTAACTCCTCCATAAACGCGGACATTACCTTCCAACTCGGGCTAGTCTTGGCGTTGGGGTTTTCGAAAACTATAGACGTCCCGTCGGTCTTGTAGTAGGACTCAGCCAGCGGTATGAAGAACGACGTCTCTTTCGACTTCTTCGTTTGGACATTGAACTCCTCAACCAGGTCCTCATAATTCTCGTCATTCAAGTTCTGGACCTTCTGCGTCTCCATGTTTGACTGTATGTCGTAAAAGGGCACCACCTTCTTGTTCGAAATGTACTTCAGAGTCACCCCGTAGCAAAAGTTAGCAGCGTTGATATACTGCGACTCAATGTTGTACTTGGAGTTCTTCGTGAATTTCTTTATCAGGTGCAAGTCGATGGACTCCTTAAACTTCTCCTGGTGAATGTGATACGATGCCAGATTATAAATTGCACCAATAACTTTGTCCGTGTGGTTATACAGCTTCGCGTCGATCGTGCCTATCTTGAAAAAGATGTCCTTGTATATAACGTACACCGGGTAGAACATGTTCTCCCGCTCTATGATAATGAGATGCTTGTTCTTGGACACGTAGTCGTCCCAGTACTGGATGTACCCGGGGATGTTCAGGTGGATGCTGTTGGCCTCCTTGCCCGTCGAGTCGTCTATGAAGTGAATCACCGACAGGTCCCAGTAAATCCTCGCAACATCGATAAACAGAGCATTCCAGTTCTCGAACGTGCTCATCTTATTGCCGACAAAAACATCGTGGACCTCGTTAATGAACGCGGTGAACGTGTGGAAGTGCTGGGATATCGTTCCCCCCATCAGTATGTTCCAGCACTCACATTTCGTCTTTATTCTTTTAATTGACTCGTTCACAAAGTCAATGATGTTCATCTTTAACGCATGGCTCACACTAAACAAAAACCCAACGGAAGATACGTTCTTGATGTTCTGGGGCACGCCGAACAGGTAGTAACCCTTGTCCTTCTCGCACTCCCCGTCAATACCCTTCACGCTCGTCGAGAACGTGTCGTAAAACAACGGCTCCAGTGTGTTCTCAGGGAGTTTGGATAACCGACCCACTTCTATATCTTTACCGTACGCCATAACATACCGCGACTTGGTAAGACTCTTCTTCTCCTTCTCGTACTTCTTATCCTCCATACACACCTTGTATATCCGCCCCTTCTTGTCCTTTGGGTTTGTGGATGGGGGCAGTTTGTAGCAGCACGGGATGCAGAAGTTCTTCGGGTGGGCGTGGGGTATGAAGTTGATGTACGGGTACTTCGGGTTAGGGCACCCGTAAAACGCGGGCTCGTTCGTTGTGAAATTCCAGAACTTTACCCTGTTTTTCCCTGGTTCGTTGTACATAATAGGCTGCTTCTGCTGCTGGCATAACTTGGAGTACACCAGTGTTGAGTTGTATATCTTCTTGAACTCATACAGAGACGGGTCCTTCTCCTTGAGCTGCTTCAGTTTCTTCACCGTCGTCGTCTGATTTTCCCCCTTGACCCGCGGTATGGACTCGAGAAATCTCAATATGTACACGTAAAAGGTAACATACTCCTGCTCCTTCAGTCCTGTGAACTCTATCTTGATGTCGGAGAACCGGTGAGTGATACTGAGCCGTTTTCGCTTGGTGATCAACGTCTCGTGTCGGTTCTTGATAGCACCGTCTGTCAAGAACTGGTACTGGTTCTGCACAGGGTTCAGCATACGGTACCTCCCCATCTCGTACTTATACATCCCCTTGGTGAAATAGTAGTCGTGAGATACGGAAACACCCGACGTGCTTTTCATCATAATGCCTGCTTTGATATACCTGTCCAAGATGTCCTTCACATTACCAAACTGCTTCTTCGACATATTAAACTTCCAAAACATACTAAGGTTAATGTCGGTAAACACGGAGTTATCGTTTTTGATAATTGTCAACGGGTTTGTAGAAACCATTTTTCCAAAAGTATTGATCTTCTCAATAACGGGCTTTACGTAGGTCTCCACTTGTGAATAAATCATCCCAAAGTTCAAATACTGATCCTCCCTCCACCGCGACTCAATTTTGTAGTTACCCCTTTTGTTAATAATTAACGACATGTGTCCCTGGTCCGGTATGTTGATATTAAAAAGGATCGCATTAACCGCCACTTTGTCGGACGGAATTTTGGTTGTCTTATACCTCTTTGTTAGCAACACAGGCCTCCCGTCCACTTCTATGTTACACACGATGTAATTAACCGTCTCGTTCAACTCAAACACGTCAAACATATTTCGCAGATGCACTATTGATCCTGGCAAAATGTACTGCTCCGTCACAGAAATGACACTGTACGTTATGCTCACGTACAACGGCACGTCCCACTTTTTATTGTCCACTTCGGGGGCGTAATTCTTACCAACAATGTCTGTCTCGTATTTATACATATTCTTCACACCGGTAATACCAGGGGCAAGGTCTGGGTATTTTTCAAGCAACGTTTCCTCGTTCTTCACATACTCCCCGAATACAGTTAAAGATAACTGCGGCCAGTACTTCATAATAAACGAATAATATATCAACTCGACGGAATACATATCCCTCTTAATGAGCCGTTCCAGATTACCCCTGACGGGATTTATGAAATCATTCAGGTCCGCGACAAAGTACTCCGTAACACCATGTTTGTAGTAAATCTGGTCAAGCAGTTGAAATTCATCCATCGCGGTGACCCTAAGATCCTCTTTCTCAGCGTACCACAAAGTGTCAACCGGTATTCCCTCGTAATAGTTGACGTGATCAACCAAATCACGGATGTCCACATTAATCACAGTGTCGTGCTTAATTGCGTAACTCAGAGGGTAAGTCTTCCCCCTGAACTCGTACCACAGGTGCTGTCGAAATGGTGGTATACCCGTCGCCACATATATCTTTTTTTTAAACTCTGACACCTTGTCTTCGGGAAACACATAAATATCTTTAACAAATATAAACGGCTTCTCCACGTCCACAACCGACTCTTTTTTCGTTTCAATTTCATTCTCGTCATCGTCCTTCAGCAGGTCGTCCAAGTCGTCGTCATCGAACGTGATCTCGTCCATGTCCGTTACGTCGATGTCTTCTATATCGTCATCGTCCCCTCCTGTTTTACCGTGCTGGGTGCCAAGAATACTCCGTATCGCGGACCCGTAGTGCTTCTTAAGTTTTACGGTGTTGTGGGACTTCCACATAGCGACAATCTTGGGGTCGTCGGTGTTGATCCACACGACTTGCTGCTTAATTTTCTTCGTAAATTTTTTGTTATTGGAACTCTTGCCGTCATCAAGTCCCCTGTTGGTAAAACTGTCCACGTTCAGGACGTTCACCGTAATAGGGTTATCAATGAAAATATTTTCCATACTGGCCGAATTTCGAACAAGTTAATGTATAAAAACCAAAATACAAAAATTTATTAGAATATATATAACAATGAGGATCTGTTTAATTATAATACTTGTTATCCTACTAGTATGGAACATCAGGCTGTACGTCGAATTCCCAGAACGGCTAACTGTGTCCGTCATTGACGGGAAAGAATACGTAGTAAAAAAGCATTACAAGAACCACCAAAAGGCGTCCGACATATTGGCCAAGTTGAACCATGTTAACAAGACAGTCATATCATATATGCAAAAAAAATACGCCGACTCATCCGAGATAGATGTTGACTTCCTGGCCGAAAATTATAATGGCGACGTTCTATCGGAACATACCCCCAGAACAACCAAGAACACATCATACGTTATCAACAAAGGGGACCTTATTAAACTATGTTTGAGAAATAAGAAAACGGGTGAATTCCACGATATGAACACACTAATATTCGTGAATCTACACGAGCTATCACACCTGCTTGATAGGGAATATGGTCATAACAAGTCATTTTGGCACGGGTTCCAGACGGTGCTAAAGGCGGCGGTGGAACTCGGACTATATAAGCCCGTTAATTACTACAAAAACCCAGCTAACTATTGTGGTTTGATGATACATTCTAACCCTTACTACAAAGGTGAAACAGCATATATGTAAAAAAACCTTTAATAGAGACGACTAAGTTGCACTCTCCGGCGTTGGAATGACCATGTCACCACGATTTTACGGGAGAAGGGGGCGTTGCCCCGTGTGTTCAAAGGTCGTCGTTGACCTCGGGCTTGACCTCGGGCTTGGGTGCGGGTGTTGGTGCCACGATCAGCTTCGCCAAGGCCCCCTGAAGTTCCAGGATCTGCACGGTGTGTGGAATGCGTACCAGCACTTGTCCGCACGTCTGCAGTCCTCGCCGTGTGGGCAGAGTTCCTGCTTTTTGACGTGGGACCACATGCAAGGGTCCTTCTTATTGTCCTTGTTGCGGCACGCGATCCCAAAGCGGCAGATGGGAGCTGGTTCGTCGTGACCGAGTAGCTTGCATTTGCCTTCTTGTTCTGGGCAGTTCGATCTCCATCGGCACTTTCTCACCGTCTTTTCCACGTGCTTATCCTGCGTGTGTCTCTCCGGGTGGAGAAAGTTGCAGGAAGCTCGTCCGCACTTCGCACCGAACTTGCAGAACTTGTAGATGAGCGTGGGGAACTCGCGCTCTTCTGGGTGGGTGAAGAAACAGTTCGCGTTGGGACAGTCCACCCCGCCCTCGCAAGGCTTGGAGTATCTGGGTCTATTGACGTGCAACTTGCTGCATGTGCAGGTTGCTAGGGTACATATGTTCTCTGAGAGATTCATGATGTTGATTGGTAATAGAACGATTTTCAATTTTTTTAGTATTGTCGTTTTTTTGGCCTTTATCAATTATGAACTCAGAGTTGGCTGTCAGTCCGCGACTGGTTTCCGCAGACAACAACTCGAAAACCTTTGAAGGGGCAAAGCCACTTTCATTCCCCCGAAACCTTAGGCTTGTCACGTAGTGTTAAAAAAAAATAGTCAACTCATTCTAGCCGAGGCTTGAATAAGGACTGTCTTCTTTTTTTATGGTGAAATGAAATTTGTGTGTTATCTATATATATGTGTGTGCGGCAGGTATTGTCCCAGGCCCACACGGCCT
>Ga0213868_10005538_pt1 | contig 11309 bp, 7 predicted proteins | sample PICome_9_FD_160087 | JGI IMG/M metagenome (GOLD analysis project Ga0213868, IMG submission 160087) | Coastal seawater microbial communities near Pivers Island, North Carolina, United States - PICO127 | ecosystem: Environmental > Aquatic > Marine > Coastal | place: USA: North Carolina | collected...
TTGAGATCGGATTGGGGCTCAGAAGTGTTTGGACGGTGAATGGTTTGGTTGGACCTGCCGGGCTGTAAGAGAGAATCTTCCCACTGAAGCGATCACCATCGTCTACCGATAAGGTGTCTAGGTCATCTTCGGCACGCGGTTCGCGGCGAAGCAATTGAGTGGTGGTATCCCACTCGTTAACGATGATGTTTCGGATGCTATTATCAGAACTTCCCGAGCTCATGCTTTCGAAAAGAATGGCGGAACCTTTTGGAGAATCGGTCGGGTCAATTCCTTGTCCTAATTTCTCACCATCAAGATAGAGTTGGAGGATCTTTGAGACCCGATCCACTCGAAGTTCGAGTTGGCAGGTGTTGGAGTTCTTGTTTCCGGGAGCTTGGGTTGAAGTAATAAGCGTTTTAAATTTTGGTCCGCTGGAACCGGTAGGCATAACGCGTTTAACTTGAACTCCTCCAGAATTTAGGTTCAGGAGATACGAATTACTTGTTCCATCACTTTGAGGTTTTTCTCCATCAGTGCAAAGATGAATGCGGATATTTGGAGATGACTCCCAGCTAATTTCAGCGCCAAAGATAAAGTTTTCAGGAAGCTTGAGATCTCGCCCGATAAACCCTTTGTCGCGAGAGGTGAGGGCGCCATCCTCATAGCGCCAGCGGCCGTTATTTTCCTGAGACCATCCTTCAATTCCAATGGGGCCTCTGAAGATGTTTCGCTGGGGAGTGACTCCAAAAAAGACAGAATCAATTTGCTCCCGTGGAATCTCGAGAAGTCCGGCGAACCAAGTTTGGAACGAAAGATGGGTTGGAGTTAAGCCAACCACTTCACCAGGAATGCTATCGCCGTTCCTTAGGTAAAGTTCTTGGGAGTTCTTTGGGAGCTCATCTGGGGTTTCCTTCTCTGAATAATCTGCCGAGAAGTTGAGTTTGATTAGGTTTTTATTAAGGATTTTTAGGGGTGCTTCGCTGTGGGGAGTTTGGAGTTCGATGAGCCCTCCTTTGAGTGCGATAACTTTTCCGAAAAAGAGGTCTCCGTTCTTCAGGCTAATCTGATCATTGGCCTGGCTGATGCTAAGGAAGGCCATGGTGAGGCCAGCGATGAGGGAAGTGCGCATAGAATTAAAAGATGAGCGTTTACAGATCGTCGAACCAATCGGACAAGTCGGGTGATCCTTCGATAAAACGAAGCATGGCGGCGGCAGATAAATCTACGGTGACTTTTCCCAAAAAAGGAGAGTTGCCGATTAGGAGGTTATCTTCGGCAGAAATTGGGTTGAGTTTGATTTTTCCAAAGGGTTTATAAACAATTGTAACGGGTTCTTGTTCCCAAGTTAGCTCCTCTGAGAGGTCGTCGCTTTCTAGGTCTGTGGAGGATGATTCCTTAAGAACAATTTTAGAAAGGTCTTTGACGGGAATCTTAGCGTCCATGTAGGCGGACTTGAGATGTGCTAGTCCACCCTCGATCCCGATAATCTGCCCCGAATAACGGTCGGTGCCATTTTCAAGAAGAACAAGATCCCGATTTGGGTGAACCATGCTGTTGGCGCTATCGGTCATGCCGTTCCAAGAGGTGATCATAACTTCGGAGATGCGAACGCGGGCGTTACTGGTGTTATTAACAATCCCAAATCCGGTGCCATCACCAGGAAACCCGCCGAGGTCGTTCCACTGGGCGGCATAGTTTCCATTGATAAAAAGAATCATGATGGATTCCTTGCGATTATATCGAATTTCAATCTCGGCATCTCCTCCTTCGGAAAGTGAAATATTACTGCGGACACTGGCCATTCTTTGGGTCCGAGCAACACCGGCCTCGCTGAAGTAGTTTCGGGAGAGATTGGGGTAGCTTGAATAGAGTGTCATTGTATATCCTGTTCCAAACATGTCCGCGTGGGTGCGTTTGGAAGGATCAATCCAGGCTATGCTTTGAAACCCATTGTTCTCTCGGAGATCGATTAATTTTTCCTTTCGAAGTGGAGCTGGAATGAGCTCCTCGGGTTCCTCTTTTACCTCGGGCTTCTTTTCGCCCTCGCCTTTCGGTTTAATAGCATTCTCGGCCTCTTTAGCCTCCTCAGCTTTGGGCTCTTCCTTTTTCTCTGGTGGGATTACTCGAGTGAAGTCCGAATGAAGGGCAAGGGTTAGATTTAAACGTCCCTTCCATGCCGCTTTGAATTTGAGCCGGCCAATGTCTGGCATATTGGCATCCGGATAAACCAGCGCGCGATTATCGAGACTATAAAATGAAGCACCAGAATGAATCCAGGCCGATGACTTTTCCTTATCTTCTATGACCCCTGTCTTGGGCTGGTCGGGTTTGGTGGCTTTCGTCTCAGTTTCGTCTTTTTTTTCGGCTTTACGGTAATCGAGAATTATCCAGCCGTTGCTGTTGTAGGGTCCACTGTAAAAAAGTTCTCCATCGAAGGGGTTTGGGGAGAGTGATTTGATGTGTTCCCGGGGGATTGTGACATCGCCTACTATCGAGCTTTTAATCACGAGCGAATTCTCATCGAGTGAAACGATTTCGCCTGGAATCCTGTCGCCACTGACCAAGGTGATGAAGGATGTTTCTTTTTCCATGACCACGCCGCTGCTGCCTTTGAAGACGACCTGACGAATCGCTGGAATACTGAACTTAATAGGGCGATCGATATCCTTTCTTTCCCAGAGTAAGCCATCTTGAATGCCGCCGAAGATCCCATGCATGACATCTCCGTTATCAAAGAGGATTAGGTCGTCGCCGGCTGGGTCTGGTTTCGAAGCTTCAAGTCCGGTTGAAGTTTCCTCATGTTTGGAGAGGTTTTTGTCTAAAAGAATTCCGCCGCCTTTGACGACGATTTCACAAAATGAAAGAGACGGGAGAGAGGCTAAAAGGACGGGGTAAAAGGCAGGCTTCATTTTTCGTAGATGGGAAGGAAACGATAATTCAACGCGAGGGACAGAAGGGCTCCTGAGGTATTGAATGATTTCCCGCGGCTTCCTGGGAATGATCCGTCGGGTCCTTGAAGAGCTCCGAGGTATCTGGTGTTTTTGGCGTTCCATTGCTGCCAATTTTCTTCATTTGAGTGAAAAAGAGCCTGAGCCATGTAATATTCAAAGTAGTAAGCATAGTGACTTTCACGGTGGTTTAGCTTTTTAGCCAGATATTTGGCGCTGGCTTCATAAAGCTTTGTTTTGTGTTGTTTTGCGAGTGACTCACAAAGGACGCCTATGGCGGTTAGGGTGGGTCGATCGCCCATGGCATTTTGATAGCCGTATCCGCCATCGCTTCCACGGCATTTGCGCATAAATTTCATTCCTTTTTCGAGGGCCGTATCTGGAACGGGAATACCAGCATTCCTTGCGGCATAGAGTGCGACGATCTGGCATCCAGCGATCGATGAGTCGGAAGTTGTGGCGTCTGGGCTGTAACGCCAACCACCTCTTGGGTTTCTTTTCTGTGCACTGAGAATAAGTTCAACAGCCTTTTGTAAACCAGTTGCAATCTTTTCGTTGCGATACATCCCGTAGCATTCGGCGAGAGCAAGGGTGGCGAAGCCATGGGTATACATTGAGCTTCCGATATATCCGTTTCCGGCGTCTTGCGCACTCAGGATGAACGCGATCCCACGTTTTATATTTTCGGCGTATTCACCGTGATTTGGGTCTTCGCCGTGGGCAAGAAAGGCCATGACAGCAAGGCCGACGACGCCTGGCTCGCTGCCAACTCCATCGGTCCAGGAACCGTCCTCCTTTTGGGTCTTTGAAAGATACCGGAGCCCCCGCGTATAGATGTTTTCAACGGCGGCCGGAATGGGATCTTCATCACGCTGAAGGGGATTTTGGCCAGCAATCGGAAGGGCCAAGATCAACGTTAAAATTGGAAGGAAAATTCGCATTGGAATGTTGTGGGAGCAGGAGTGGAAGATGAAAAAGGAGAAACGGCCTCCGGAGCGGTAGCGCCCTGAAGACCGTTGACGCTCTGCAGGGTAGGTTCCTTATTTTTTGGCTTTGGCGGCTTTGTTATAGCCGTCGAGTGCCTTTTGGAACTCTGGTGGAAGTGTGGTTCCAGATTTCCCGGCAGCTCGTGGAACGCGTCGCTCCGAGCCCTTTTCTCCTTTGGCGACACCCTTGTTTTCGGTGTTCGCGGAATCGGATTCGCCGGTGGATCCTTCACCACCTTGGTTTGATTTTGAATCCTGATTTTCACCAGGCTTTTTGCCCATCATTTGGCCCATCATTTCGAGCATGGCACCCATGCTCTTTTGCCGGCTTGGTCATCCGCCGGCTGATGGTCATTGAGATTTTTCTTTGGCGGCCTCGTAGATCTTCTCAATGATCTCGGTTTGCATGGCGATGGTATCGCCACTCGTGTCGCCGTCTTCTAGCTTGTCGGTGGTCTTAGCCATGAGGGTCTCAACCTCGGTAAGGAGTTTAATAACCTTTTGGTTGGTTTGCTCAAGGAGAAGCTCTTGGGCGTTTGCGGTCTGTTTGTCCTGATCAATCGAGACCTTTTCAGATCCGTCTTGGTGTTCGACTAGTGCCTTAGCCTTTTCAGCCTCGGTTGGTTTCTTCGCGCCGTCTTCTTTGGCGGGATCGGCAAAGCCGGTCGCCAGAAGGCCCGCCGAAGCGAGTGCGGTGATTAGGGTTACTTTCATAGTTTTTTTTGGTTATTAAATTGTGTTTATCTTTCGGAAAGTTTTAGGGAGCGGAGCATCTGCTCGAGGGAGCGAGTGCGGCCACGGATGTCTTGCTCCGCTTGGACCATACGCATGACTTTGAGCATGAATTCGAAATCCTTTTCCTCGCCGCCACCGGAGCCACCATCTCCACCGCCACCATTGCCGTCAGGCTTAGGGCCTTCGAGTTTTTCCGCCCACGACATGAGGCGGTCGGACCAATTTTTTGAGAGTTTGCGGGAGGTGAAAGTATGGTTCATTTGGATTTTCTCCCGGAGTCTCTCGAGTTTCTCGTCGATCAGAGACTTAGCCATGTCCTCATAAACTTCCTTGTGAATTGGTTTTTGGGTCCGCGCATAGAACCGCTCAAGGTCTTCTTGAATCCACCGTACGTCGTTTGTGACAGAGCGTTGCTGGCCGGAAAGCTCCCCTAAGAGCCTCTGATTTGCGGGGTCAATGTCATCGCTATTTGGAGCGGCGCCGACGATTGCTAGCTTGCCTGTGAGAGCTGAGTTGAGCGAGTTGCCGATCGAGCCTTCGTCGGCTGAAGATTTCTTGAGACGATTTACAAAAGTCGAAGCTTCAAAATTCTCGTTAGCTTGATTGGCTTTTTCGATGGTTTCTTGCATCTTCTCGAGCGCCTCTTTTTGTTTTTCAATCGCTTCTTTAAGATCTTTCTCGGTCTTTTCCGGAGTGGACTTTTGGTCCTGAGCCTCTCCCAGTTTTTTCTCAACCTCTGGCATGTCTTTTCCACCCAGTTCCTTCATGTTTTGGAGGGCATCGGCCATCTCCTTCATGGTCTTTTGATCGAGCTCGCCGTTACGAGCGGCATCCTTGAAAATCGCTTCCATTTTCTTGGCGATTTCCTTCATTTTCTCAGCGTTCTCAGCCTCCTTTTGCTCGCTTTCAGCAAGCTGTTCTTTGGCTTCTTCGCTTTGAAGTTCTTCGGCAGTATTGTTCTTATCGAGGCGTTCGTTCTCGTCGAGGTTGTTTAGCTCTTTTCGGGCGGCGTCTTCTAATTCGCTAATGACTCGGTCAAAACGTTTCTTGATGACCTGAGCGTGCTCGTCACGTGTGAGGATATAAATCGTGAGGGGCTCGGAAAAAATTCGGCCGCGCCCGGGCTTGTAGTCCTCAGTGTAGGCAGAAAGAATAAGGGTCTGTGGTGCAATTCCGTAGGTTTGTGGCGAGAAAATGGCACGTTCGCTGAGGCGATTTGAGGAAGGAGAGCCTTTTTTTAGGGTGAGTGATCCGGTGGCGGGTTCATCGTCAGATGGTTTGTTGAATGATCCAACCCATGACAGCCCAATTTCCCTGAGGCCAAAGTCATCTTCGCTAATAATATCGAATTCGAGAGTTTCCTCGGCAAGGATCACAATATTGCGCTCGATCCCTTGGATATAGGAGGTGGGAATTTGGTCTTCCGAAGTCTTGATTTCGACTTTGAAGGATCCTGCTCCGTCTAGGCCCTTTACATCGGTCCAGGTAAAGGGAACTGAGGCGTGGAAGCGTCCCAAATCGATGGGTTCGGTGGAAACGGTAGCACCGTCCATGAAAAGTTTAAGATCGCGCGGCTCTGGTAGTTTCACGACACTTTCAATTGCCGCTTTTTTGCCTTCCTCTTCAGCCTTGGTCCGGGATGATTCAAGGTCGGTTGGGTTTTCCGCTTCGATTGGGGCGCGGCTCTCGCTGATGGCAGTTTCTTCGAGAGGCTGGGGATCGAGGTGAGCGCTGGCCTTCAAGATTTCGCGGGAGAACGATCCTTTAAGGACGATCTTGCTTCCTTCGAGAGCGGTCAAAACTCCAGTGCGAATGTCAACATCGCGCGGATCGAGTTGGAGGTAATCTGGGAGAGTTACTAAAGCTTCAAAGCCAGAAACCTCAGGGCGGACTTCTGGTTCCACCCAAACGCGGTGGTCGGCGTCCCCAGCTTCGATGGTAATGCGATCTTGGGTCTCTTGACCGGTGAACTCAAATTGGTAGGAGCCATTTTCGCCAAGGTCCGCTTGGACCCACTCTTGTTGGCCGTAGCGGGCTCGGGCATTCGCTGGTCTATTATCACTGTCTTTTTTGAGAGGGGCACTGAAGCTAAATGCCTCACCGAGAGGAACAACTAGCGGGTCAGGCATTTTGTCAGTGTCAAACTGCGTAAAAGTGTAGTGATCGGTATCTGAAAGCGGCATCAACCAGCGTTTTAGGGCGTTTCCTCCAGCTTTTGGTGCGATTGAAAAACCAAAGGTAATCGCTGCGGCTCCCATGAGAACTCCTAGCGCTAGCTTTTTATGCCGCGAGTAGGGGAGGGCCTCGTTCATATTCCGCTTCGCGGCTTGATTTGCCACGTGAATCATGGCGGCAGCGCGCAGTTCAGGGGACATGGCCTCCTTCGATTCTTGTTGGTCTTGAAGTTCGACAATTCCGAGCAGGCGATCACCCAATTTCGGGAACTTCCGCGAAATGAGGCGGGCAAGTTGCTCCTCGCGTCGGTGTCCATAAACCCAGCGACGGACCCAGTAGGGCGCAAAAACTGCCGCAAGCGAAGTTCCCGCGATCAAAATAGCGAGGCGCGCAAGTGCAGGGATCGGAAAAAGTCGCTCAAGCGCGAAGACGATCAGGAATGAAATGATCAGTCCGAAGATACCAGCGAGGACCGCTTCCGTAACCTTGATACGCCACAGAGAACGTTGGAAATCAGCGAGTTGCTTGCTGAGCTCAGCCGGGATGGGAGCGGGTTCGTTGGATGACGGGCGAGATGATGATTCAGGCATCTAGGATTGAGCGATAAACACTCTGACTAAAGGTTTCGTAAGACTCGCAGACAAATGGTGGTCCTGCCAGCGGGAAATTCCGGTTTTCTTTTCTCTAAAACGACGCACAAATCCCTATTTTTGTTGGGTTTTTAGCTGGTGACCGATTCTCGATATTGGTAAACGTCTCTTTAGTATCTAGGACCCATGATTGATTACCCCCGAAATAGCCAGCAAACCATTCCTGACAGTTCTGTGAAAATCGTTGGCCTGGGTGGAGCGGGCTCAAATATGCTCGATCGAGTGGCGCTGGATGGCATTGAGGGCGCTGAACTTCTTTCTTTAAATACCGACGTTAGAACCCTAAATGGCACCGTAGCTGGTGAGAAAATCCAACTGGGGCGCAATCTCACCAAGGGCTTGGGGACTGGAGGCGATCCAGAGCTCGGCGAAAAGGCGATTCTGGAGGCGGAAAATGAAATTCGTGATTCACTGAGAGATCGTCAAATTGTTTTTGTTTGTGTGGGTTTGGGAGGAGGATCTGGTTCAGGAGCGGCCCCTGTCTTAGTAAGGTTAGCTCGTGAAGCGGGGGCTTTTGTGGTGGTTTTCGCGACGATGCCATTTGCGTTTGAGGGGCGTCGTCGTCGAACGCAGGCCGAAGAATCTTTAAACCAGCTTGCGGTTCTTGCGAACGCGCTCGTGACCTTTGATAACGGGCGGATGGGTGAGCTAGTGTTACCCAAGCAGGGGGTGCACGAGGCGTTTTCCGCTGCTGACCGAATGATTTCAGATAGCATTACGGCGGTTGGTCGTCTCGTTCTTCGTCCGGGTTTGATCAATGTCGGTCTTGACGAGTTGATATCGGCTCTGAAAACCACACGCTCGCGCTGTCTCTTTGGCTCCGGGCTTGGACGGGGCGAAAACCGCGCTCAATCCGCTCTAAAGGCAGCCCTTAGCAGTCCATTGCTTGATCGTGGTTCTTTATTGGAAGATGCCACAACAGTTCTAGTTCATATTTGTGGTGGAGACGATATGACTCTCTATGAAGTAGAGCTCTTGATGCAGGGGTTGACGAAATATATCCCGGAAAATGCCCATCTTCTTTTCGGTGCCGCAACAGACAAGCAAATGAAAGATGCTTTGAGCGTCACCATTATTAGCGCTCTTCCTGAGGATCGACTTCAAGCGGTTCCGTTTGTGGGAGAGATTGAGGCCGACGATGAGCCTGTCGCGGAAGAGGAGGCTCTGGTCATTGAACCAGAACCAGAACCAGAACCAGAACCAGAACCAGAACCAGAACCAGAACCAGAACCAGAACCAGAACCAGAACTGGCAGATGAAGTTATTGGTTTTATTGAAGAGGAGCCGGAGGGGTTAGAGGATGAAGAATCCGAGAAATCTGATGATGAAAAAGTCGACGTGGAGTTGGAAGAAGAGTCTTTAGAGGAGGAGGATATCGACCTTGAAGCCGATGATTTAGATGATTTTGCGGATCCCAAATTAAAAGAGAAATCGGATAAGGGAGAACCCGAACCTCCCAAAGAGGCCGAGCTTGAAATCGAAGTGTTGGGAGGTTCCAAGGCGTCCGGTAATCAGGGTGAACTCCTTCTCGAAGGTGCGCCGAAGGGCCGTTTCGACGGAGAGTCGCCAAACGTTGACAAGGATGGCGAGGATCTTGACGTTCCTCCTTACCTTCGTAAGCGGGGCCGCCGCCGCTAGTGGTTGACACAAGCAGTCACGCTTCGTTCATTGCGGTGTGCAGGTTTTACACGGACTCAAAGAGCTTTCTGAGTTTGATCGATCTTTTGGTCTAGCGTTGGGCGTATTTGATGGAGTTCATCTCGGCCATCAGGCCGTTATTGAGGCCGCTCGTGGAGCAGGGGCTCTCGGGGTGTTAACCTTTGATCCTCATCCAGTGCAAGTCTTGGCGCCAAACCATGCGCCGCGTCGTATCCTATCAAGCCTCGAACAAAAGGAGCGCATCCTTTCCGGACTCGGGGTCGACTTCTTGGTGATCATCGAATTCTCACCGGAATTCGCGGCTAGGGAAGCCCGCAAATTCGCTGATGATCTTTTTGCCACCGGCGTTAAGAAGCTTTCAGCTGGGGATGATTGGAGTTTTGGCCGCGGGCGTGAGGGTAATATGCAGCGTCTCCGCGAGTGGGGAAGTGAATCGGGGGTCGAGGTTCTTGAGGTCTCTGCCATTCTACAGGATGGTCTTAGGATAAGTAGCACCCGAATTCGGAAGTGCTTACAAGAAGAGGATCTCGATTCAGTCGCGACAATGCTTGGAAGGCATTATTCGGTTCTTGGAACGGTCGTTCGTGGGCGGCAGTTGGGGCGGACAATCGGGTTCCCCACGGCAAATGTCGTTGTGGCCGACGAGGTTTTACCTCCCAATGGCGTGTATGTGGTTGAGGGAAATGGAATTCCTGGTGTCGCAAATATTGGGACTCGGCCGACAGTCGATGACAGTCGGGGGCGGAGTTTGGAGGTTCATCTTTTTACTGATGATCTTCCGATGGATTATGGCTGGGAACTTAAAGTCGGATTCTTGCGAAAAATCCGCGATGAACAGAAATTCCAATCACTTGAGGAATTACGAAACCAGATTCAGTGTGATGTTCAGAACGCGCAAAGAGGCTAGGGTTGTCGCGCAGATTGCATTTGCCTTTTTGACTGCTCATCGCTAAGGGCTGAGGTTCCGCCGCATGCGCGGAATAACGCCATGGAAAAGAAAAGTGATTTTGGACTGATTGGTTTGGCCGTTATGGGTCAAAACCTTGTGCTTAATGTGGAAAGCCGCGGCTTCCAGGTTTCGGTGTATAATCGGACTAGCTCCAAGATGACTGAGTTCATCGCAGAAAACCCTAACCGAGCTCTCGTCGGCTGTGAAAGTCTCGAGGAATTTGTAGAATCTCTCGCAACCCCACGCAAAATTCAAATCATGGTGCAGGCTGGAGGTCCGGTGGATGCTGTCATCAAATCTCTCATGCCTCTTCTCAATCCTGATGACATCATTATCGACGGCGGTAACTCTCTTTATACCGATACCGAGCGTCGTGATAAATACGTTGGTGAAGCCGGGTTCCGGTTTATTGGCGCTGGCGTTTCAGGTGGCGAAGAAGGGGCGCTCAAAGGTCCTTCGATTATGCCCGGCGGTCCCGCTTCGACTTGGGAAGTGATGAAACCAATTTTCGAAAGCATCTCCGCAAAAGTTGACGGAGAACCTTGCGTGGTTCATATCGGGGAGGGTGGCGCTGGTCACTTTGTGAAGATGGTTCACAATGGCATCGAGTATGGTGATATGCAGCTCATTTGTGAGGCTTATAACATTTTCAAGGCTGCTGGATTCACTAACGAAGAACTCGCCGATATTTTCTCCGATTGGAATGCCGGCGATCTTGAATCTTTCCTCATTGAAATTACGGCAAATATTTTCAAGCAAACTGATCCAGAGACTGGTAAGCACATTGTGGATCTCGTCGTCGATAAAGCTGGTCAAAAAGGAACTGGTCGCTGGACCATGATGGAAGCTGTCGAGCATGCCGTCCCACTTTCGACAATCGGAGCTTCCGTAGAAGCTCGGATCCTCTCAGCAATGCGTGACCAACGGATTGACGCTTCGAAGATCCTTCAGGGACCTTTGAACACCGATTTTAGTCTTGGTGATATGAGCAAAGAGGATCTTGTCGCGAAAGTAAGAGACGCGCTTTATGCCTCTAAAATTGTTTCTTATGCTCAGGGGCTTGACCTGATCTCTAAGGTTGGAGCTGAAAAAGGCTGGGATCTCAATCTTGGTGAGATCGCTAAGATCTGGCGTGGTGGCTGCATTATTCGTGCCCGCTTTCTAAATCGTATTACCGAGGCCTACCAGAGCGATGCTCCGACCAATTTGATGTTGGCTCCATTCT